>JGI24159J19872_10001582_pt1 | contig 25484 bp, 12 predicted proteins | sample Ectturendosymbi4_FD_19872 | JGI IMG/M metagenome (IMG submission 19872)
TTAGTGTTACGGTGCTATACACGAGATGACTTGTCATTTATTCATTTATGCTGCTCCAGGCGCTACACGTAGAAATTGAAATGAAAAATCTAAATCTAAATCTTCAAGTAACGTGACTAATGCAAAAAGGTGTGGGAACATCGTGTCCACGCGTTCCCACCCCACTACACCCCTGCTGGCAGGTCTGATGCTAATCAGTAGTCATCTTTACCATAGCCTGCAGCTAATTTAGCGCGCTTCATTTTAAGCCTACCTGACATGTAGGCTATCTTTTACGGTTAGGTTTGCTGTTTTGGAATTTACGCTGTCACTGAGCGCTCTAATCTAACCTGTAGTTAACTGCATTGTAAGTTCATTGTAGCGTAAATTTAATGCCTTCTCATAAGTACAGTAATAACATGAGCTGCACTCGTTCACAAAAGCTTGCACGAAAAAATAGTACGATCTGCAGATTGCAGCTTATTCAACTTTTGTCCACAGTCTGCTCAGTCCAATCGCCACAGCGGGGCTTTGGTGGGCTTAGCCCCCCAAACAAAGCTCCAAGCCCCAAATTGGAACGTGGAACACTACAGTATATCAGTGGAGCTTTTGTAAATTTTTAGACTATCAAGCCCCACGCACAAACGCAAAGCTCCCCTATTAAAAACTTTCTAGCGACGGTTTTGAGTCTGCTGCTTATTCATCTTTTGTCCACAAGAAGACCAATCTTACCCAAATAAAACAAGAGTTTAAATACTTACGTGCGCAGTGGCATAGCCAGCCTAAAATTTTGTATGGGTCAAAATTTCTGATTTTAGGTGAGCAACAGTATTTTGTTTGAGATATTGCCTCTTAAAGCACAAAATGGCTAGATATTCTAAAAAAATTGGAAAGGTCATGGCCCCCTGCCCCCCTGGCTACGCCTATGTACGTGCGGTTTATATAACGTATATGTAATGTAAATACTTATGTAAACACTTACGTATTTATATAACATTTGGACCATATTTTTTAATATAAAAACCTATTTATTAGAAGTTTGACTTATAGTTAAATAAACTTATTCCGACTGCCNAAATTCAGCANAATAAGCTTTGCATTTAATATTTTCGTCCCTATCCCTGTGCAAGAAATGGTTTAATTAAAGATTATCCAAAAAATCACCCCAATGGATGTTTGTGTGTCGGGAACCATCGATCAAAAGACGTATCTGAAAAAATGTAGGGGGGGCTTCAGCCCCCCCCTGGATCCGCCTATGATCGTCCCCCGTCAAACCTAAAAAAGTAACTTTATCATAATTTTTTGCAATTCGGAAGAGCATTCGCGATATAAGGCCATTTTGTTGTCCATCGTTTTGCCACAGCAGTGTCATGAAGTATAATCCATCCTTCTTACAGTAGCAAAGCCGTTATGAGACTTGACTTACAAATATTACTGAAATGGCCACCCCTAACGTAACTGGCTGGATCCGCCCCTACGGGCGTAAATGGCATGCGTTATCTGCCTCCTACGGCGAAAATTTATTTATTTGGAAACAAAGCCCGAAACGTAAACTAGTTACTCGCGTACCACAAGTTGGGAGCCCCTGCGTTAACGTATTGTCACTGCAATTGCGCTCGGCAGATAACGCATGCCATTTCCAAGTTTTTTTTCTTAGGACGAAATACAGTAGTTTAGCACATAGTTTGCAGTGAGCATTTTCAATCCCGTCCATCACAACCCATTTTTCCGTCGGAAAGTCGTTTCCCCTTCTGCTTTGGGCTTTCTTTTCTTATCATAGGTGGAATTCCACGAAAACACTGCAGACACGTGATCTGAATGTACTGCAGACCAACCAGTCGAGTGATCTCACCGTGCCCTACAACCCACCATCAACTTATCATATTGCTCAGCGAATCAGCAATTGCATTCAGGACATAAATTGGTTACATAATAATAATCATTAAGCGTGGTTAATTATTTCTATTCTCTGGGTAATTTCAACTGTCAAGAAGGGAAACGTGCTTGTGAGAATACACATGGAGACATTTCGAGTGTTTAAAATCCGGAATGTGGCACCACATGCAAATTAGACCAAGATTCGGCCAAATTTTCAAAAATATCAAAATTGGCCAAAAGATCAAACAAAATATTTGAGGTCAAACCATCGTTCAAAACGGCCAAATTTTCACAATTAGGTCGCAAAAAGGCAAAGTTCCCAGCCCTGGTTTCAAATCTGCGGGTGCGGGGCGGAAGCGGGCGAAAATTTCAACCCGCGCAGGACTCTCGTCTCTGTCAAATGCCAACCAGATTACTCAATCCACAGCAGGCTAAAGCAAATAGTCTAAAAAAGCCATCAGAACCACGTAGAAAATTTCCGATCTATTGCACGTAAACAACAACGATATATACGCATCAAACGAACGTCATATATTATTCGTGGCTAAAACAAGTCGGCTCGCAGACGATGACGGTCGGATGAACTTACACGCTGCGTAACAATGACAGGTTCATTTGGCTGCAGCAATCGGAACCAAGCACAGGAGCGAAATGCATGCCCATCAGATGCCGGCCTGCGTCCTAAAAGCTGAGCACCTTTGCAAGGGAGGAAAGGGGAAGCACAAAGTCACAGCCCCGTTTAATACTCATTATCGAAGGGTTAATATGAACTACCTGCCACTCCTTTTTCCACTGTCTGTTGCGCTATGCAAGATGTTGAGATGAAGGTGAAATTAAAAACTTCATTGCGGACGGCCCTTTTTTCTTACCCCTCGGAGAAGATCCAGAAACATTCGTAGGGCTTTATAGTGGTCTCAAAATAAAACGTAGGCATTTTTTGTACCAGAAACAAAGACAGGCGATCGCACAATTCGCTTGTGGTGACTGAAACGCAAACCATCACCGAACGTAACAGTGAATCCTCCTTCAACGCAATGAATTTCATAATCGCGGTATTCAGCATTTGAAGTGTTGTTTTGTGCGACAGAAATACTGTGCTCCAATGTTTTCAAGAGCTGGTGCGAACATTTGCAGTGAAGTCATAACAGGTAACAATGACCTCTTGACCATGAACACACACACCCGGTGACAAAGTTCACTTGCAAGCATCCATTACGCAAAACGACCGGGCATCGCGCAGCATGAGCTGCATTCACGCTGTGCATCAGTTTCCGGATCTTAGGTATTTCGCGTACGGCGCAGGATAACACATCCTACCTGGGCTATTCTCGACACATACTCGGACAAAACAAATCAACGACCACTGCGTCTCGCATTCAGCCTACTACGAGCAAAAGAGAGTTGAGGCTACTGGATCTAAAGTAACTTTTGACAGTACGTAATGCAGAACACGCCTGAGAGCACTTTCCTCACAAGAGGAGTCAGAAGAAACGAAAGACATATGACGAGGAATTGGTAAGCGAAGAACCATGAACGTTGTTTGCCACTCGCATCTATCCATGCCAATGTGTGATTTTCTTATCTAGGGCAGTAAAACAAGGCGGATGATGAAAGAACTGAAACATGAACGTACGAAGCAAAGTAGTACGAACAAACAGCTTTTTTTTAACCATTTTTTAACCATGTTGACATTTGGCGGGCTGCGCCTCGGTCAGGAGCTGACGTTGCTAAACTAGCGGGTTGGCTGCAGGGGCGTAACGAGGTTAGATGGCGCCCGGGGCTAGAAACAAGTTTGGCGTGCCCATGTTCGAACCCGAGGTCTTTCGGGAGCTACTGTACCGAATTGAAAAAAGTACTTGCGCCAATGCTGGGAGTTTTCGACGCCCACCGGGGCATTGTGCCCCTTGCCCCCCTTCGGTACGCCCCTGATTGGGTGGATGGTACATCAGCTCTTGACATCACCTGGTGACTGTGCAAGAATAGTGGGTTCTCACTCGCTGGCTTCATGAAGACTTACGTTCATGCGTGTTGGCCAGTTAAGACGCATCGCATTATTTCTGTGAGGGTCGTGACCAGGCCGTAACCAGGGGGGGACAGCGGGGCGAATCCCCCCTAGAACATTTTTCGTCCCNCCTGGAAAAATGCGTTAGACATCGTTTAAAACTATTGGACATGTTCAAAAAATTTNGGCCCCTCTCAAACTCCGCCCTTCCTGGTGTCCCAAGCTGGTTACTGGCCTGGTCATGACTGCGAGACGAAGAACGAACGGGTTNTGCGACACCGGTTTGACCGAATTAAGGCTTCTGCAGTTGGCTTTCTATTTGGAGCCAGTGGTGTNGAATGTAAACATACTGCACATCCGCAAGACGCAGTTACGAAATAGCCAGCAGTGGTAGAAACCTAGAACAGACTCTTGAGTTGGCATTGTTGTTTGTCACCATTTCAAGGTTTTGGAACGATTCGTTGTCCCGGCGTGGACTTGGACAGTGCGTTCGCAGAGCAACGAAAATGAAGACAATTGCAAGGAGTCTGCTTCCTCCGACACAGGCTGCTGAGTGCAAACGTGAAAAAATCGAAGTTTAAAATGCGGCGAAACGCTGAGCCAAAAAAAAAACGATTTTTCTGCCGTGGCGCGACCTCCGCATACATCCAGTAGCTGCCGTCAAGCACACCTGACGCTCACAACGATTCAGGTGTCAGCAACGAACTCCGGCTTCCGATGAGGCGAAAGCAAAAACAACACAATGGGGTGGAATCGAAACCAAGAAAGGACGCGAGATGCGAGCGATTCAAGGAAAAAACGACAGTCGCAATATTGTTTGTGAAGGGTTGTGCAGGACTCAGCGATTTGAGGCGAAAGCGTAACTTCGAAAGGAATCTGCCCTCGAAAATGGCACCACTACTTGGATGAGCCAATCTTCATCAGAACCTTGTTAGATATCGACTTGAACGGTTTCTACGCAACGTCCTGGTAAAACGCTTGCAGCTTTGAAAAACAAGAAAACAGCCACAGCCAGCTTGTATTCTGATACGTCGCAGTCTTTCTTGAGCTGACTCGGTGTATGTATCCTCAAGGCGGCCCCTCTTCCGAAGCAGAATCGGTATGTCGAAAACTGACCGACCAGGCAACGGACAAAGCAAGTTTCAGGAACAGAAATTTCGAACATACCACGTGACCCGAGACTGCGTGCCTCTATTTTGAATGCCGCTGTCACGCCTGGCTGGTCATGAATTGTAAAACGCGGGAACCGACAAGTTGTGACGACGAAAAGCAACCGTCGAAACTTCGGCGAACGGGTTCATGTGACGGGCGGGCCAGTTCGTCCATCTGCATGCTCCATTGACGCCCGCGCAAGCCGCAATCACTGCTTTCGAGGACGTTTCCAGCCATAACTCGCGAACGCATTAAGTTAGGAAGTCAGTGACAACATCTTCGTATGCGGAAGACAGAGGCATTTTAGGTGAGCCTAAAAAAGCTACCCTCACATTTGAAATTTTTGGAAAAGTGAAAATGTTTGATATTCCGGAAGCCAATTTTTTGGCAATTTCGGAAAATTCGAAAAAATTTATTTCATGCTTTCCCGTTAGCTTTTTCGGTGAGTTTTTTGACTTGGACTATTTGTAAGGACCCCAACTAACCAACCAAAAATACCAACCTAAACAATTGTTTTGAGGAGAAAAATGTTTGGTTAAAAAAATAGATATTTTCCAAATCTGAAGAAAATTCAATTTTTTGGTTTTTGCACTTTTTCTTTGCCAATAGCGGCTTCTGGAAGCGGCACCATTTTTTTCTTTGCCAAGAGCGGCACCATTGAAAAAAAAGCAAAAAAATCCAATGAAAAAGGTGTTAATTCTTTGACAAAATTTTGCAAACATTTTGTCACTTTTTAAATTTAAAATGCCATAAACTTTCTTCCTGTTAATGTGTTCATTTGAAATTTGGTACAGTAGGATGTTGTAAGACAACAACCTCTGCAATTATCAGATGTTTCGTGCGTTTTGAATTAGTATTAGAACAGTAGATCTTTCAAAGAAATTAAATGACAAAATAAACCCCTAAATTTTGGTTTTTGCAGCCATTGCTTCACCAAAAAAGGAAAATACTTTTTTTCAATTATTTTTTCAAATAGTGGTCATGACTATCACTTTTATACAGAAACATTTTATTCAACGTGTGTTTCGTTTTCGCTCCGCAGCTATTTGAATAAGACAATTTTTTTGGGTACGCGGAAAACCGGTTTTCTCGTAAAAATACATCGCAATGACGACACAAGTACGCGCAACATACCGCAAAAGATGCAATGCCGTCTCACCTTTCCGGCAATGTCTTACATTCTGATGTAGTTTCAGTGGTTCGTATGCTACGGTCGGAAAGGTCCTTATTGTGGCTTGCGCGTGCGGTAAAAGGTAGCGGAGCAGCCTCAAATGTCGCCGTTTCCGCTGTCACGAATTCATGGGTGCGTCATAATAAGACCTTTTTGCGTCAAAGTCGCCCGGCGACCATTTCATCGGCGAACGCACATCGATCGACGGACAAACAAGAAGCGCAGTGTTCTGCAACAAGCCGTGCGAATACCCCAGATTCAACATCGCCGCCAACGAGGACGTTGCCACCCGACGAATCGTTGTGAGTGCGCTTTACGCTGAACATGGCAGCTGACGTGAACGTCGCGATAAGCTGTGTGCAAGATTTTTTGTGAAGCGAGGGGTGCATGCAATCAACTGTTAATTCAAGCGGGTGACTGAGATACTCCGTCCGAGTCTGGCCTTTCGATTCCGTCATATGTACCGCTCGCGTGATACGGTCTTCCACGATGACCATGACTGTTCGGTACCAAACCGAACCACTTGCGGTTACAGCGGTCAGTTACCAACGCCGCAGTAGTTTCTGGCCCTCGACTGGTGCAAAATAAGGATCATCGTGACTTGTTTTTGGTGGCAGCGAAATAGATCACGACAGCAACGACGACAACCATTATGACGATTATAGCGCACAGAAGGATCCGATTTTGGATAATTCTGCAAAACAATGGGAAACTGCTAAGTCAAATTCTGCAAAACAATGGGAAACTGCTAAGTCAAATTCTGCAAAACAATGGGAAACTGCTAAGTCAAATTCTGCAAAACAAACTGCCAAGTCGCAAAGCGGGGGCGGAACCACACAAGGTTGTGCTTCTGGCCAAAGCAAAGCACTTTCGAATGAGATTAGAGCAGAGGTTCGCAAACTGTTTCAGTCGCGCCCCTTTGGCGTTAGTCATTGATACTCGCGCCACACCTAATCCCAAAATCAAACACAAAAAACAGAACATTTTTTTCGCCATTATCCTGCTTTTCAACAATGTGTCGCTGTTATGTTCGCNCCCCTCTTGCGAACCTTTCACGCTCACCAGTTTAAGAACCCAGAGATTAAAGAGATAGACATGAATGGCGTAANATGCTTTTCTTTAAAACTCTCCTACACGTACTGGTTTGCGCATGCCNAAGATGTCAGTTTGACCCTGCAAGATGGCACGCGCGGGTTTTATGGGAATCATGGGGTGACATTTCCAAATCAGATACTTTGCGTTTCAGTTGAATAGAAAAAAATCATCTTTTGTAATGCACCCTTGACAGCTATCTTGACGAAAAGCCTCTTCAATATGATAGTGTGGTTCATGAGCATGTTTGTAACTACGGCAGTGGACTTCAACCTTTTTTGTACCGCGACCTATAATAGCAACCCACTATAACCCAACCATCCCCATCTAAAACTTGAATTTAAAGCAAATGTAATACAGCTGTGTACATAAAATATCTACTCGCGATCCCTTCAAAGATGGTTCACGATCCCAGGTCGAAAAACACTGATCTACAGGAATTAAAAGATCTACGTCCAAAAACTCCTCGCCAATTTTGTTGAAACTCAGCCAGCACAGGTCTGGGAAATCGCTAAATTGCCTAATTTTTTCTTATTCGAATCCGGTTGTGGTTGCTAACATAAAGCTGCATATTGCTGGGGTTGGGCGTCGCCCAAACATCATCCCCACCCTTCCATCCCGATGCTCACCTTCTCATCATGCCAGTCAGGATCCTGGAGCTTTTGCCGAGGTTCGCGTCGCCCTCTCGCAACTGAAAAAGCACAAGAACGCAGTCAACACATCACAGATGCGATGATTTTTCGTAACACTTGCTTTGAGTATATCGAGCGGCAGGCGACGATATAAACTAGGTCCGGTTGTCCAGGCTTGTCCATGGCTCATTTTTTCCTGTCCCGTTTCTCTACGCGCTACACTTACTGTGCTGCTAGCTGTTTTTTTTTCGCTGAGACATTTCGGTCAATTGTCCCGCGATAATATTACAATTCGCCGCAACAGCAGTATTCACTAGGCTACCTTTTTCGGACATTATGACCGGACATTAAGACATTATGCCTGACTTAATTTTTTCGATCACTTAAATAAAATCGGTCTGTGACCGAAAAAAACAAGTTGTCAGCAGATAATATCGCTATTCAATTTCTGAAAATTCCTGCAATGTGACGTAAGATTACTAAAGATGGGAAATGAGACATATTTCGAGTTCACTGTGCAATCCCATGGACAGGCCTGGATACTTCATTGCTAAACACTACCGACAGCTTGCAAATCTTGCAGGGATTTACGTCACAAAACTACATTACATGGCGTCATTGACGGGTAGGTGCAGACAGCCTGATCTTTCTTGTTCATAATGTTAACCACTAACTCACCTGAGGTTTTTAGATTAAAACATGATGTAACCGAGACTATTCCCACGCAGTCGTGGAAGTAAAAGAAGAAGGTCTTTCTTTGATGCAGCAGCCACCCACAAGGCAACAGCACTTTGCAGCGTTTGCTCCAGCATATGTTTAATAGTAAGACGCGCACTGCACGTCGACCAATTTCTCAAATTAAACGAGCACTGAGTTCGTGAAATATTGATGTAGAACGACCTGACAAGCGGTCGTGTCACTCTGAACCCGAAGAATTCGCTCTGCTGTTCATTCTTTCCCCACGGTCAGCAATGCTAGCGTTTTTCGAACCGGTTTTAAGCAGTGCGTAAACACATGAACTTAGATGAAAAACCGCAGTTGATTTACTTGGCTTGGATCGGTATCGCGACTAAGTCGGGACATCTTTCGTACTGCCCATGCAGTCAGTTGAAACCTCGTTGCTTTTTTTAATAACTTTCTTTTGATTTGTCAGCACCCATTTTCATCTTAATGAACACGGATGCAAATAGAGGTGTCGTTTTGTATTTACTATGTGCTGCAAAAATTTTCCTTCGTGGGAAACGATTCAACTTCCCAATATTCACGAAAAAAAGTTTGTCAAACGAATTCAACGTGGTACTGCATAAGCATTACGCAAATCAATGAGAATTGTTTAACTGTTTAAAACCATGCGCTCACGGCTGAAAGAAATCACAAAGAGGTGACTTACAACTCCCCAACATCACCATAAATCGGCTTTTTCTCGATTGCATTTCCCTAGCTATCGTCTTTATAAATTACGCGAAAAGGCGAATGGCTGCTGTGTTTCGTTCAAAGACAAAATTTGATATGTTTGTTCATCATCTCCATGGGAAAGCGATTGATCAACATGCCAGTTTCAAATTAACACGAAAAGGGAATTAAAATCTTTGGACGTCGTAATGAAACATCTTATAACGACTATGACTGGTTAAAGAAAGAAGCGCAAATGACTTTTCTAAGTACACACGGCATACGAGTTTGCCAAACTTTTAAGAACGATAGGCTTTGAAAATTTCTCTAAAGCAAGATCGTACGAATTCAACAGCTCTTGACAGTGCTAAGATTGATTTTAAAGCGCAAGCTCTTATTCAAGCCTAAAAAGCACTGGGAAGATTTAAGAAAGCTATAAATTTTGGCTGACAGCTTCGCGCAGTGTGTTATCGATTCGTGCCTCAATCACCAAAGCAAAAGGTCAGCACAGTGGTCGCTGAAACACACTGACCGTAAATTTACTAAGCAAATCAATAACCACCTGTCGCACCTCTACGAGCCACAGAAATTAATTTTGATCGCTGATAAATTGCTCGATTCTCGTGAACAACTTACTCGCATGCTTTCTGAACGGCGACGAAACGAAAAGATTGATACATGGATCGTTTCAAACAATCATTAAACTGACAGACGTTCGAGTTGTGTTCGACAAACTATTTCAGTTCAGTTTCCTTTATACTCCGTTTCTGTGCCCCTTTCGGAGTCACGAGTGATCTGCGGCGCCCGCTCCGCAACCGTCAGCTTTCGCAGTGAATGCTGCACTGGCGGCGATTCAATGGCTGCACCGAGCGCGGGCCATTACAGAATAACATCATACGCCGCAAGAATAAAGCGACCATGAAAATACTGTTTTTTTTACTACATTTTCTTCATATGCGCAAGCTCTATCTTAAAATGGTTCGAATTAACTTTTTCTGTCGTGCAGTTCAACTCAAAAATGCTTAATACTGTCCAGCATCTATTACTTCATAAGCGTTTGGAGGAAATTAATTACGAAGATCGCTAATAGTTGTTCTTTTTTGTTTTGTTTTTTCTTCTATGCCACGCATGACTAACATCCAGACTGCTGCCAACAGCAGTCGCTTCCAGTTCAAGTCAGAAAACTATTCTCAAACAAGTCATTCCACTCCCATTCAACCCTGACTTGACAGTAAAAAAGAAATGTTGAAAAACTATCTACTGCACCGTTGCCACTACTTCTAACATCACATAATGGGTGTTGGCCAATTGCAGGAGCATGCAGTTGGTATCCTGTCTAGAGCGGACCGCATACCTTTGAAAGGTTCATAACAAAACAAACTGCACTGTGCCAAGCTTGCCCATTCACGTCATACAAACCTTATCAATGGTGAACAAGGTAAGGATTTAACAGAATCAACATTTTTCTTCCGGCCAGGACCGGTATCGGTTGCAAACCCAAAACAAACTCCTGCAGGAGACCGAAATAGTTTTAAAACTTGTTCGGTAGCCGCGATTCTGTTTCAAATGCACCGGGACACTGCAGTTGTAATTCTAATAATTAGGCGCTGACATATGAAACCCTTTGAGGTTTAACTGTAATATCTGAAGGGCACGGCATTTTCGATTTTGCGCATAAGACTTTTTTTTATTATTTGGTCTCGACAGTTTGTTTAAATCAATAGTGGACACAGTTTTTCACTGGCATTTGAACTCTAAAATTTGACAGCGGGTCGGGAGTTGATGGGTGATGGATTGATTGCGGGAACTATCAGATGTCAGCACCACTACGTACGAGGTTTTGTCCCGTAACTGGTAAAAAATCATGATGAAGTAATGCTTACTGCTGAAGCGAATTCGTACATTTAACCTGCAACTCATCAAAGAAAGCCACTTTTTCGCTTAGGGCGTAACAGCGTGGCTGGTTTCGTTGTTAGCCAGTGCATCGCAGTCTGAATATAATTTTGTCTCAGAAACTCTCAGGGTATGCCTGATGAGATGGCCAGTTAATAAAGTAGTTAACGTTCATGACGATCAACGTTTGCACACACACAGGTCATGCCAAACAATCGTTAAATTGAGCATAATTAGAAACAATTCGGTCTTAGTTATTTTAGCTTCTCCCAATACAGGATCAGGCTAAAGATGGATTTGTTCAAATTGCAGCTCATGTTGCGTTGTTTCGCTGCACTTTGTGACGGGGTGCAGGCCACCAGCTAATGTGACAAATACCAACTTTCTCGATATTAGCAAATCGACGAGAGAATCCTCTGTGCAGGGCGTATAGTGGCTTGCTGCATTTCTGTGCTCTTTGACTGGCTCTTTCAGTGTGGCTAGGGCAGGAAAAATTAATGCTACTGATAGACATGTTTGAAAGTTGCCTCGAGAATAAACCAGTTCGAGTATGAAGATCTTCACGTTGGCATACATGTCGAGTACAGACACACCTTTCCCCTTGTAGCTTCACGTGCAGCTCATTGATGCGTGACCATACGTCTACAGCAAGCGCAAAGTCGCATGACCAGTTCTTGTCGCTCACTTCAGTGAATGCAACGACTTTCCAATTAGTCCAAAAATGCACCAGCTTCTTCTTTGAGCTCTAAAACTCGTTGAAAAAACTGAAACAGTGAAGAGGAGATTGGCAAGGTAAGACCTGGTGATCTGCATCAGTTTCCTCCAGGAATACAGTGAACTAAGAATGCTGAAGTGTTCGTGTACAGTCAACAAGTTCTTCGACTGGATTCAATGATGTGATGGAACTGCAATACAGACTTACACAGAGATTCCTGGCGAATGACGCAGAGATGAGAAATAACGTTCTGACCAGGGTTCCCTTTTCTATTTATCCTGCTGGATTCTTTTCGGGGCCCGCCGTTTTTCCCGTTAATTTTGAAGATCCACCCTTTGTGACATTGCCAAGTTTACTCCAATGTAGCTTCAGGTTTTACGTGACAGCAGAATCCGAGCAGATATATCTTCTCCCGTGGCTTTTTCTTTCTGCAGATATATCTTCTCCCGTGGCTTTTTCTTTCTAAAACTTGATAGTCAAAACATCTCCCTTCAGAGTCAAGTAGTATCTATCGCGTAGTTGCTTTGATCCAGCGCAAGTCAACATACAACTTAAAGCCAAAGAAGTCGCGTTTTCAACTCGGTAGCTAAGGCTTTAAAGATCAGTTCCACACGACGAATAACTGTTCGTGTTAAACTCATTTTTTCGAACTTGCATTTGCTCTCAGGACACAAGATATTATAAGACTCTTGAATTGCAAATTGTCGGTGCAAAAATTTTGCTGGTTCTGCAAGTTTGCCGCCAACCTTCGAGCAGTAGCCTTCCGTTTTTGCAGTGACTGGTTGCTACAGCAGTTAGAATGCTACGTAGGAAAGTTACGACTTACGCAGGGTTCTAAAAACCGCAAAACTTATGGCGGCATATCAGACAAAGGAGCGATTGATTACACTTCAAAAACAAGTATTTGGTGCTCACTTTTTGTGCAACTTTCGGTCTACTCTGTCCACTTTCATTTCTTTAACCCAGTCATCTTCACATAAAGGGTTACTCTTCCACGGTTTTGAAAGTGTTGCAAATCAATGTACAGCGGGCATCCGTTCATGACTGCCATTTCGCAATAAACACCTTTGCCGTGTTGAGTCCAACAAAGGTAACTATTGCAAAACCACAGTGGGTGCGTTTTGAATAGCAAAGTGAAAACGTAGAGCGGAGCGACACAGTGCACCTTGTGCGGAGGAAACGTGGAGAACTTAAGTAGTATGAAAAATGGATAAGCCTTAAAATAATTTGGACAAGTTTATCTGGCTGCGTGTAAGAGTTTAATTGCCCGTCTCTGGCTTAGAATAAATATTGTTATGCTTCAACAAGAACCTGTTAACCATTACGCTACATTACCAAAAGCGATCTGGTATCAAGAAAATAGTAGGAAAGCAGTTGTCTGGCGGAATTCACTCATCCTCGGCCGGAACCAGTAGGACACTGTGTTTCCGGGTCCCAGGGCAATCCCGGCGTCAAGCGAAATTTCTGACTTCACGCCATGTGCGCATGCGCAGAGTGATATTCTACATATCAGATACGCTGAGAAAACTGATGATTAGGGCTCAGGGTTTAGTATTTAGGTCAGTGTGTCGGGTTAGGGTTGGAAAAATAAAAATAATTGAGGTCTGAGACAAAGTCCAATATTTTTCAGTGGTTATACTTATTCCCATACTGTAGCTTGTTGTGGATAACTGACATCTAACTGAAAAGTTTTAATTTACACGACACACATCAAAAAAGTAAGCGCCAAACTTTCTCAGTCCCACAACGCGGTTGCAAAGAAAGTCGGACTTCTGCGCAAAGCTGTCAGTTTTTAAAATGGTCTTTATTCCGATACTCTCCCACATTAGCAGAACGTGCCTTGCACGAGAATATCTGCAGAAAGCGGCTTTCCAAAGAGACAAAAACGAAGTTGTCACACTGGGTGAACAAAGCTGTTGAAAAAGCGAGGATGCATTTTGGCCACCGGCTAGTTTCGAGCTCTGTATACATCCACGATATAAACGGGAAGTATTCAACAATTTAGAACAATGCCTTTCATGGGCTGTAGCTGCTTTCGCACAATCCGGTTCAGCAGCAAACGTTTAACCTATTGGGACATGAGCTTTAAATGACTCAGATGACTCTTGCTTGTTAGCCTATCCACCAACCTGCAATCACCACCTTGAAAATCTCAATAAAAAAGAAATGCGGGTTCGTTCCGCGCATCACAATAAAAACTAAGGAAGATTTTTCGCGACGTAGATTCTCCAGCAGCACCACCATTTTCCACCCACCCTTTGTCGAGTCCTGGTTAATGTCTCGCGGTCTCGCTGCAGGTTGTCAAGGATATCTTGGCCTATTTTCTCTGTTTCCGTTGCAATGTGGTAGCCTACTTCCAAACGACGAGAAGAATTTTCGAGCCTTTCTGTATTGTCGAGTAGCCTTGCGCGCTGCAACACAAAAATATTCCGTGTCCAAAACACACCCGTCACATTGCACAGCAACTGCTTTTCATTTACCTGGTAGGGAAGCCTGATCAAAATCTAGCGGCAGTAAAAGTTTTAAAAGTTTCCACTTGCGGAGAACTTATTCACATAATTTACTAAAATATTACAAGAAACTCACTGGTCGTTCGCAAGAATACGTTCATTACATAGCAAGTGCAACTGCACTGATTGAAAGGTGGCAAATCTATTGAGAGATTAAACCTATCACAATGAACATAAGTGGTAGTTGTCTCTCAAATGAAAAATCGATCACTCAGGAGGGTGTTAAACACACAGCTGCCCAATTAAAACGTTGTCCACATGTAAATGGATATTCAAAAGGCTACGTTGACATGGAGCATTTAAGTTTGACATACTACCGGTGGATGGAAAGTTTGTGGCATTTCGGCTTAGCACTTAGTAAAACAACATACAGGCAGCGCTTATACTTAAATGGTCATTCCGCCAGGCCACAGAAACAACTGGATCGACACGTTAATCAGAAACTTTTGATTAAGTGTTTTTTTTTCGGAAACTTGCGTAACACGCATACTTCCAGTTATTAAAAGTTTCATATGGGGAACCAACAATTTTTATTCTAATACAGAAGTTGCCAGCAAGTATTCAAACTGTCTGCATCAAACGAAGCAAAGTTCCCCACTGAAACTAATCTTACCAAGTTCGCGAGATTTTAACTCTTTTTGTCGATTACATTAGACGCGAAAAATGTTCAACTTTGCTGAATGCTCACTCACGTTTTAGACACTGCAGCTTAATTGATGATAAATCCATGTTATTTGCTAAATTTAAGATATCAGACTTAAATAAGCAGATTTAGATAACAACCACGAAGTGCAATTGCCTGTTTGAGGAATTAATTTAGCTTGTGATGCGAGTCTGCTGCACATGTCTGACAGATCGACTTACTGCAATTGTCTCTGCTGAAAGAAATGAACAACATATTGCATTTCGGTACATTTACTCGCCAGTTAAGACTTAACAACGCTACATGAGAAACAACGTAAAACCTCACATAAAATACTATTGGCAGCGCAGTTTTTCGACGGGGAGAAGTGAAATTTTGAATTTCCTTCCTTTTCTCATGTTGAACCACAACTGAAACCGCACAAAGTTGGCAAAGTACCTGGTCATCTGTTCCAGATTCCTCCATAGCCAGCAATTCTTCCCTCATCTTATTGACTTTGTTGAATGATGACGTCTTTGCCTTTTTCTGCACAGGTTAATTAAAAGCGTAATCAAATCTAGAGCTGCTATTTCGTGAAAACAAACGAGGATGGCAAATTTATAAAGATTACAATCGCTGAAAGCTAATATTTAAAAAATTCCAACGTTCTCCGTTCAGTCACGCTTGCTGGTCCAATGAAAAAATGGAAAACAGGAGATGGAAAAGGTACTTCGCGAAATGGTGCAGGAATTAAACTTGAAATAAGTCTTACTACATCTGATTGATGCCATTTCAGGTTAGGTGAAACTTCCATTTAGAAAGACGTGTCAACACTTGCAAAAAAATGAGTTCACCATTAAACCTACCGAAGCTCCGATTGTGCACCAAAACATAGTCCTTAGTGTAAGGCAAGTCAAGCATCGCTTGCCTGCATTCAAATAAAACCAGTATTGCCAGATGACCAACGCGAATGAAGCTGACTTATGTGCAATTTTTTTTAATTATTATCATTTTTTTATGTTTTTAAATCTTAAACACAATGTCCACATCACATTAGTTAAAAGTACAAGGGTACAGAAATGCTAATTATAAAAATAAGTTGCAGCAATACTCCAGAGGTATTGACAGAAGCACAGACCCGAGGAAGGGTTACAGGCTAGTGTTACAAGGACAACAGAGCCCCCACCCTCCTTAAGATTGTGCAATCTCATCCCCCTCACACCAAAGTCTTGTCTTCACCCAAGTGCATCTTGGGGCTTGGAATATGTGCTTCAAAAATTGTGTTCAGTGAAGCCAAGATTATATCACAATTACTTAGGCATTTCATACAAGCTCACACATTGAATAACCAGTTCCACTGAATACTTGAAACCTTGCAGAAATGCCATGTCGAAACTTGCAATGATTGCCTTCAGCTTATTATAACCAAGCCCATCAGCTCATTGTTGAATTATTTATGAAAAGCCATTACGTAGCAGCCATTGCTTAGCATTGCAAGTGAGTTGTGATTTAGAGGATCAATGATACAAACATATTTGCATTTCTTGAACATCTGTGGGCATCACCTTGAGAATAAGTGACACAGCATTTAAAAGTATGGTAATAATACACCTTTAAAAAAGCAATGGAGTGCTCTTGAAGAAAACGCATGAGCCTATGTTGGGTCCCACAATTCATTGTATACCAACATCTAACAGATTCTTCTTTCAATTATCTTCAGAAAAGTGATGTAATGAATATTTTTTGGACATCTCAACAGAAATAGTCAGCTATAACATCATCCCCTTACAATTTGTAATTCCAAATTATTGAATTCTGCTTGATAGCTCTTCATCCTGCCCATCAACTTGCCTCTTTCAGAATTTGACAGTTCACGAACCTCAAGGTCCATTTGCTCAAGCTATAACACAAGCAAAAATTGCATCACACTTCATCATAAGAACTGCAAACTTCAATTCACTAGGACAATATCCATAACAAGCTGCATTCTGCTTGGAAGTTCAATTCTTAGCATGTCTGAACTAAAAACAGCTCAAGTTAGGATTGATAGTAAAATGGTGGGAAACAGTAGAGGATAATACTTCAATTATTACTATTTACTCACTTTTTATAAGATTATAAATCCAGCAAAAATGGAGCGAGTCAAACATGTCAATCAAAAAGTCACTGCTAATATGCAGTATGGTCATGAATTTAATGCATCACATGCAGGAAGTGATGAAGGACATTGTTGTTTTTCTAACAGGTGATCAAAATAGGACCAAACACATTGATATATTATTTTCATAAAAAAAACACTGCTCAGAAGGTCACAGTTCCAAAAAGTGTTGACAATTGCAACACATCAAATATTCCACTATAGACAAATATTTAAAAAACAAAGCAGATGTTGCCATATTAACAGTTGCAGAAATGTCTAGCAACTGAGACTTACAAGTTCCTGAGCTTCATCAAGTTGCCTTTCAATTGAACTGATGAGTGACTTCTTGTCAGCTAGAATTGATAGTACATAGAATATTAAGTACCTGAATTTGTTCAAAACTATGACGGTATGTACAAAATCTATACACTCTGGTCATGCAAGTGTTAAGCTGATGACATTTAAAATAAGTGTTCCCTCTATAACTTTGGATGGTGACCAAGAAACTTTTTCAAGCATTTATCAAACCAAAATTTAAAGCTGGTGATCAGCCTACTTGACATAAAATCTGAAACTTGCAATTGTTGAATCAGGGTTTATTTTATAGAAAATGTTAGGTACCTGGTATGGATTTGTAGGGACCCGATTTCTCTGATTCTAGGGACCCGATGATAATTTTCTCTGATTCTAGGGACCCGATTTGAAATTCTAAGGACCCGAATTGTGTCCCTAAAATGCCTTAAAAAAACATGGTTGAATGAAACTTGCACCTGTTGAATGATAAATCTGAAACTTGCAACTGTTGAATGAAAGTGATATTTTGCAAACATAAAACTTGAAAAGGGCACAAGTTGGTTCTAATGTGAATGAGTACAGGCAATTATTTTTGTGGAGATCCCAACTGACTTGGTCACAAGCTCAGTACGTAACATCTTAAAGTGACCCCCATTCAAGATAAAATGTATCAGTAATCAGTATGGTGTTGGGATTGGAAAGCCAGAGTGACAAGTACACAAAGCGGCAGCAAGCAACAATAGAGATCACCTGCCATGAAAACTCTATTATTGCTTGTTCGCGCCACACATATATGGGTGTTGTTCTTTGCACACATGCTGTTCATGGTGACTCGCACAATAAACGCGATGCTAACCGAATGGTTGCAACAATGGCATATACACAAAGGTACATCTGGTTAATGACAATACTTACTATGTGACAGAAGAGTGATCAGTTTCAATAAAAAGATAGCAAAAGTACAAGCTTTAAATAAGTGCAAGTTTTCATTCATACATTTGACTACTGTTCTGAATATAAGTCTTACTATAGAAGTGCAAACACACAACATTTTACATTAACCAAACCACAGAAGTCATTAAGTACCTCCATGATGCAATGAAATTGTTCCAATTTTTTGAGTAATTTCAGCAGTTAGGGTTGAAAACTGCTGCTCATATGTTGCTATTAAAGAAGCCATGTGCTTTCTTGCAAAAGCTGGTAAATTTGCACTTCTACACAAATACAAACTGCCAAGCAGCAATACTCCAGTAAAACCTACGCATGTGACTTTTTAGCAAACATCTATTTCCAGTCTGCAACACATTACATATGCTTTGATAGCTAAAACATGTATTACAACATCTTCCAAAACAAACTATACATCTCCAAATATAAAAACGTAAAAACACTAGATTGCAGAAAAATTTTACATAGTGACCTTTACAACTATACATCAAGCAGCTGAAGTATGAGAACTCTCTGCTAGGTAAACTTTGATACAATTAAGTACGCACATTACTTAACTATTGATTTGGAATAACATCTTTGCTTTGATATTATACAGTATACAGAGAAGCTTACAGATAAGGGCAAAAACTGGAATTAAACATAAAGAAAATATTGGCAAATCTGAATTAACACCTTTGGAGCTGGTACACTTCCCTTTAAATCCCACATGAGCCACTTTTCTTGTGTCACTTTACACCACCATAACTCACCAGCTGACAGAGCTGGAGAGCTGTTCAAACCCAGCAAGGTGTGGGAAGTCTTCTAGTTGAGATTTAAAAAAATGGGAAGTTTTGGATTTTGTTTTTTTGTGGGTAATGTCACAATGGGAGTAGGCACACACAATTTTGGCCGAAGTCACCAGGACCTGAGGGCCAACACCAACAGCCAATTTTTTGACTAAGTTTTATTGGAAACTAGGTTACAATACAAGTTATCAAAGCCCTTGATTGGCTTTCTGGTTCAAAAGTTATGGCCAAAAAAACAAATTTAGGTATAAAGATTTTTTACCCAAATTTTCTTTTTTGGCCATAACTTTCGAACATAAATCATGAACCATTTACGACCCTAAAAGTTATGGCAAAAAAACTAAATTTGAGTAAAAATTACTCAAAAAGATTGTTTAGTTGTATTTTGGTTATTTTACCTTAACTTTTGAACCAGAAACTCTAGAAAGCCAACCAAGGCCTCAAAAGACTCAGATTTTAGTCTAGTTTCCACTAAAAACGTGAGCAAAATATTTCCCTCTTGCAGTTGGGGCCCAGGGTCAGGTAACCTCAGCCAAAATGGCCTAAAACCTACCCTACTTATGACACCACCCACGAAAAACCCAAAGCTTAATGCTTTTTTTCATTGCAAACTAAAAGACTCGCTGAGTTTTTTGAGGGTTTGAATAGCTCTCAAGTACAATCGACTGGTGAATTGTGGAGTTGCAAGTGGTGTGAAAATAGCAGCTCAATGTGTGATTTCAAAGTACGATATATTCGTATACCAGCAGCAAACATGTTAATAGACCTCAGCAGGTAACCATATTCCAAGGCAAACACAAGATTAAGATTTCTTTTAACATTTTCATCTTTAAGCCGAAGACAACTGTTACAGGTCATTGTCACACTTAGGAAAACATCATGCTTTTGGATTACTGCAGTCAAAAGTGGTCAAGATGAGCAATGCATGATCAGAAGTTAAATAACTAACAAAATACAGGGCAAGGTCATCACTTTTCCAGTGCATCTACTGCATTGTACCAGGTAGTCCCATTTAATCAAAATTATTTTCTGTTTTTTCTGAGAAACTTCAAAGACCATAAGAATTCTTGAAAACTGTGATAAAAGTCCACAACTGTGCACCAGGCTTTTTGAACAAGAAGCAATCCTTACATGCCTGAGTTGTCACATGCTTAAATTTTTTACCTCAAGCATAACAAAGTAGAGTGCCACTACATAAATCTACCTTGGTTTCAGCTGATTCCTGATTTAATAAGTGGAAGTTTTGTTAGCTAGCACACCTAGACTAGCTTACAAGACAACAAAGCTCAATGGCAAAAATGTGATCCATTATTTATATACCGTAGTCACTTAGCAAACTAAGCTTTTTTTGTGTAGTACAGTACTATATTGACAAGATCTCTTCATTCTGCAGAGTACACTAGAACATACACCTCAGTGGCAATGGCAGAACATCTAGTAAGATCTAGAACTCATAGAAAAATTTGATAAAGTAGCATAGAATGTTGACACATTTTTAGTGCCTACAGCTCGGATCACAACCACATAAACTTGTTTAGTGTTTGCACCGATAAAGTCAAGTAAAGATTTGGGCACAGTACGTTACACCACAAGAAGCAGCCTTGGTTCATTTACAAATACCGTACACATAGAATTGAAAATGGATTTGTACAGAGGTGTCAGGATTTATCAACTAGGGACTTCACAATATATTTTAAAGGGAAAAAATACCATACCAAAGCAAATTGGATTTAACAAACAGATTGATTTACTATCTGTGGATTTATTAAGCATCTACCATCATATCTTGTTGACCATTGCATGCAATTTATACTGGTCCATATGGTAGTCTTGATGGTAGGCTAAGATATGGTGTATGGATAATTTCTCAAATATGAAAAACACCTGGTCCAGGCCAGCCTTCTGTAAAACATCTAACGATAAACACAAGAACCAGCCACCTTTACCTAATGTTCGCTCAAGTGCAAGAATCTTCCAACAAACAGTATGTGAACAGGTTTAGATTAGCTTAACTTTATAAAACAATCTTATCATAATGGAATTGTTCTAAGGGTTCTCTGCAGCAACTTTATACAAATAATTACATCCAATTATAGCTTATTGACCGTGCCAAAAAAATTCAATCCAGTTACATATATATACTACGTGTGAAGCTGAAGTTGAGCATACCAAGGTGTTGACTAACAAGGCAATCTTGAAGATGTTCTGTGCTTGTGAATTTACAAACTTAAAAGTTATTCAGCATTCTAATGAATCACCTTCTGTTTTATCAACTTTGAACAACTCTCTTTTTTAGATGTTGACACAAGGGGAAAATATAGGATATCCATTTGCCCTCATTATCCCATGACACAAAATCTAGTGAATCCTATTACAGACCAGGGTTGTTGTCAAAAAAAGACAAGTAAAAAAAGTCCACTTAATAAAATCAACAAAACCCACTGTTTACTTTTCCTTTGGAAAATCTACTAACTAAAAAATAAAATAAACAGAACACTTGTACAGTTCACTACAATTTTTTTTAATCAAACAAAACAAACAGCAATGAAATTTGAAGGACTTGAACAAAAGAGAAGAATAATTCGAACAGTTTTAGTTAATTCTAATGGTTATCTTCTTCAGCTATGCACAATTGGGATATTTTAACCAATTTTTCTGCCTTCTCTGCATCTAAACTTTTCCTAATTTTGGACCATACCAAATCATATGTTGAAAAATGCAGTTTATAAATGCTGAACTAGTAGCGCATGCACATAAACTTGACATGAAACTGCAGAGTTTGTGTGGGAATGGTTTTTCTCTTTTGCTGTGTGCATGCTTGCCAAGCCTTACTACTTAGGAGTGAACTGACCAACAACACTTTGTGAAAATAAAGATGGGGTACATTTCTTCACCCCCAATTTTGAATGTCATAATATTTAGGTATAACAAGTGATTATTGTGTAATTCTGAAAATGGTGATATCACATGATGGAATAAAAACAATTCAGAATGGGGTTTTTCATTTACCTCAAAAAGAGAACAAAATCTTGTTTCTTTTAAAAAAAACAAAAAAACTGGGTTTTTCTCAACCCTGTTACAGACACTCACATTGATAACATTTTTGTTGTTTGTCTTGTAGGTTTTAGACCAGTAGTTCTCAACCGCAGTTCCGAAAGTTGCATGCAGCTCCCAAGCACTGTTTGTGCAGCTCTCAGCAGTCTTTTATAAGACATCTAAAATTTTGTGTAACAGACTGTTCTTTATAACTATACACATTAGCCCTGAAAACTTGAGGTCAATCAAGCAAGAGCCCTCAAAATTATGTAATCTTTCAAGTGCTGTGTGCAGGCTACAACAATTTTTCCAAAACAGCAGGTGCAATTAATTGTTGCTTAAAACACAGTAACTTTTTTCAAACTCAGTCTTTTGCAATGAAAATATACACCAATTAAATTATTCAGATCTGCAAGCATTACCTGGAAAATTTCAGTTGAAGCAAGGATGAAAACTCTTTTTGAGTTATTTAGTTTTGTGTCGAACAACTTAAACCTTTTGCTATGTGTACTTTTTTTCACAACAGCAAGGTGCAAACAGTTGTTGTGTAAAACACAGTATATAACATTTTGAGTAATTGGTCTTTTGCAACAAAAATTTACACAAATGCTCTTTGTACCTACATGCATTAGTCCTGAAATTTGAGGTTAACTGAGCAAGAACTCCCCGAATTATGTAGTTTTACATCATACAATTTAACCGCATGTAGACTACAACACTGTATCCTGTACAGTATACAAAATTAGTTGTTGTGTAAAACATGGTAACTTTTTTGTACTTGGTCTTTTGCAATGAAAATTTACACAAACTTTCGGCATATTCCAAGGTACTTTTCCTGCAAAACTTTTGAGGTCAATTCAGCAAGAATTCTTCAGTTATTTCGTTTTGAATCAAGCAACTAAACACATGTTAAAAATGCATTCATAGTGCATTGTGAACACATGACCATGACAATACAAATGACCAGTGTAGGTGTTAAGATCTACTAAATCAAACTAATTAGATCGGTTTACAAAAAAAACAACAAAATAAATCATTAAATTAAGTTGCTGTTTTACATTTTTACCAACAAGGTAATTAGTGTCTACAATATAATAAATGTTTCACCACAATGATAAAACCTACATAGTCCAAAAGTTGCCCAATAATTTTGTGCATTGAAATTTATATAAAAATTAATGTTTACTTGCGTGATTTTAAAATAAAAGTAGTGTCTATTTTGCTTCATGAGGCAAAAGATCTGCTGTGGTTATTTTGCCTTTTGGTATACATGATTGGGTAAAGTAGTCAATGACAAGTGCAATATGCAAAGAAGCAATGGGTTAGGGTTTGATGTTTGGGTTTAGCCTACAGGCTAGTTCAGGCACTGCAGACAAGAAGCCACAACAGCTTGCCAGCACTGAAACTATGACACCACACATCATGCATGTCAGACTGTGCTGTTACAGAGGTCACAATCAACTAAGCAGGTCATGTATTCTAATCTGGTCATGTGACCACTTTAACCAATCGTGTTCAACTAATGGCAAAACAGCTCCATGCAGTGCTTATGGCTCATGAGGCAAAACAAACACTGCTTATTATACAAATACGTTTAGTTTATTTTTTAGATTTTACTGAAATATATTACAATATGCTTTATATGAAATTATTTAGGCCTTTTACCATATTTATTAGATTGTTAGTCACCTTTGGTTGCAAGCCGCACGAAATGGGTTTAGAAAATTAATGTTTTACAAGCTGCCCTTGATTGTAAGCTCCATTTGAACATAGGTTGCCCAAGCCTCTGTGGTACTTTCATAGACTTGCAAATTTCATGTTTAACTGGTAACCCTGGTAAGGAAGATTCACCACTACAAATGCCCTTTGTTCATAATAATTCCTCATGTGACAATTCTGCACATGATGCTGAAATGAAGAAAAAGAATCCAAAAACAGTTTGGTCGAAAAAACGTAGCCAATGAAAAGATGAACATCATCTTGAACTTTTGATAAGGTAAAGAAAAAAAAGTAAGCCACCCTTGATTATAAATTGAACAAAATGATGAAGAAAACATTACTGAAAAAAAGCATTATAAGCCACATTAGAATAAATATGGTATATGTGTTACATATTGAATTCAAAAGCAACAAATGCATGAGATATATTTAATAACTATTGTGCAAAAGCTGCAGGATATGTCTTCGTCACAATTGAAATGTGTATATTTTGCCATTGGCAGCAAAAGCTCTGCTGAGCTATATTGCCATTTGAAACATATCTAGCTTTGTCCACATATAATGCTGAGTTTGTGACACAAGCAGTAGCCTACAGTGAACCTGATCGAGGGGGAATTCTCTATTTCTGCAGTGCCAGTGGTCATTGGTTCAGCTCTCACCATTTTGGCTTTGCTAGTATAGTCAAGTCATGTTTGTGCGGCAAGTACACAACATATAATGCATTTCAATTGACAAAACATAGGTTGGGTGAAAGACAGCCAAAGCAGTCACTTAATCAGCCCAGCCTATATTTATGGACTATCAAATTTCAATAGTACCGGTGAGGCAGAAAACATGAGTTCAAAATGGAAATAAAAACAAACCAAGTAGAGATAACACTTTTGATTGGAATAAACATGAAAAACACACTGCCATCAACAAACCAGAAGATATCCAGAAAGCAGAAAACATCAACAAAACAATAACACAATGTGTAATAAAAGAGTACACAACAAAAAGGTACTTCTCAAAAAGTTTCGAAAACCAGACACAGCTTTTACATTTTGGGTTAGGTTTTAGGTCATGTGACAAGGCCGATATGCTAATCCTAACATAACGACCTTGTAACGTGACCAATGCAACCGATTGGGTTCGGCTAATAACAAAATAGCTCTAGCAATGCTTTTGCCACTGATGGAAAAATTGACACTTCCTAAAAATTTGTCTGATAGTTTTTAAATGACCGTATCCAGTTTTCGTTCTCAAAGGACTAAAGAACTGTATCCGTTTGCATGTTAGATATAACCCTGAGTTTGTGTCATTAGTGGTGCAGCGAATCTGGTCAAGTTGGGAGTGTCTGTTCCTGCTGTGCAAGAGGTTGTCGGTTCAGTTCTCAGTATGGTTGCTTTGGCTTTGCTAATAAAAGATGTCACCTTTGAAACAAGTGTTTAGTTCTAAAAAAAGGTAGAGTTCTTCAAAATGTCATGACTTATGTGATCTAGCCACTTATATCACAAATATAACTGGTGTCATGTCATTGAC
>JGI24159J19872_10001583_pt1 | contig 25476 bp, 26 predicted proteins | sample Ectturendosymbi4_FD_19872 | JGI IMG/M metagenome (IMG submission 19872)
GAACGACTGACGTCTAACATGTGACGTTGATTGACGTCGAAAATGCTACGAGTGACGTCGAAAATGCTACAAGTTGGTCTCAGGTGCAGACCGGGGCGGGCAAGTCATACAACACTTTATCAAGACCAGGTCCTCTGAAGTCAGCCGCTCCTTTCGTTATGAAGCAAAAAAGAAAAAGGTTTCTCACACAACAACAACAAATCCAAATTTTGCTTCACGAAACATACCCAGCTGCTCGCAGCACGTCGCGTAGAAAGGGGGGATGGGAGCGCCGAACACGGCTCCCCCCATTCTTTCCAGGGGAGGGGCGCGATTCGAGGCGCCGCCAAACTTTCCGGTGCCGCGGACCCGGTCCCCGGTCCGAGTGAGGATAGTCGGGCAGGACGTGTGCTTGACAACCTGCGGATGTACGAACCGTTGTGAGACAGATTAACGGAGAGGAATTTTGGTGTTTCGCGTGCGATTGTGACGCAACCGCGAATTTGCGATTGGCCATTTTGAGCCACGCGCCACGGTGAGCGATCAAAGGTACGGATTTTTTTACGAATTCTTCTTGGTAACCAAAAAAAAATAAACTATAGAAAGGCAACGCGAAATCTTTGAACAGAGATGAACTGTGCAAAGACAGGGATGCGGGAACTACGACCCGCTGAACGTTTTTTGCGGTCCCGTATACACAATGCACAATTACATTTAATTCAATATGGCAATATAAAACACAAGAAACATGCAATAAAATACCATCCTTTTGATAAAATAATTAAATAAACCTGTTTGAATATGAACATCATAAATATATTAAAATTCAAAAATATTAAAATTTCTTATAATTCATAAGACAACAGCATCTTTTTGCAGAAGTTGGCCATTAGCTGGATACTGACAGGACAATGTTGCCCTCACTGAAAAAGCTTTGTCCCCCACCCTTGTCGCAACACGTTTCTACAGATCTTGCTTTAAACAAACACATTATAGGATCTGGGCCAAGGACAGAGCACACACGCGCCGTCAGCTGCCAACACACACAAAAAAGTAACTGTCTCGTGCTGCACCCACCATCCTTCGGTAATCGTTCGCTGCATCCAAGCTGTCCAAAAGCAGGGCATCTCCTAGCAACAATCCGAACACTGTGACGACATAAGGTGCAAAATCAACAACACTGAAAACACAAACTAAAAAATTTAAATTGGGAAAAGCGTTTTCATTAACATTAAAAAAAAACGAAACAAGGAAATAATAGCGACCGCGATTTACCAGTTTTTCAACCGATTTTTAAATCTACTTGGCGCAAGCCAATAAGCCAGCAAAAACGCCTCGTAGCTGAGTCTCACCGACCAGCTTGTGCTATTACGCACGCGAAGTAGGCCGACTGGAATCAACCAAACTTCACAAAGCAGTCGGATAATAAACACAACGTGGCAAAATTAAAAACTAACCCAGTTTGCAAGTTTCCTCGTCTTTGAGAAACTTGAGCAATTTCCTGGCGTAGATGGGATTTCCTGGTATGTTCTTGCTCTTTATGCCGGCGCGCAAATGCGGGAGAGGCTTGTTCCAGTCCGGGACACCCTTGCGATAAATACCATCCACCGGAAGAACCTGTTGGGCGCCGTTAGTGACCTGATAGATTTCGCGAGCCTGTCCGAAAGATGGCGGCCGTAAGCGACATTCCAAATTTGAATGTAAACAAACAGTGGACGAATCAGTGGTTGACAGGTGTCACAAAACTGTTTAGTGTAACGCAAAAATAAACTCTTTGTAACAGAAAAAATACTTGGCAACACCAAGAAAATGTATGGAACATTTCTGCACATAAATAGGTACGACCATACTCTGAAAAGAATACTCCAGAACAGCACAGGGCAGGATGCAATGAGATTTAACGAGGCATCTGCCTTTGTGCTCCAATGATAATTATGCGTGGCAATTTGCGTGCGCTAATGTTCATGACATCGCCACCTGTGAGCCAATCTTGCAAAAGGTACAATTATGTCTGTGTCCATCGCGCTTTCTTTTAGGCCACGTATACGACGGATCGCGCTCTTGCACACGTATACGACGGATCGCGCTCTTGCACACATCACTCCAAACGGTTTTGCAAATGCAATGAACTCTGGAGCTGCAGGTTGAAACCAGATACCGGTGGCCGTTTCTTGGGCACTTAGTTGGTGATATCACGTCTACGAAAATGTCGTCTACATCTATTGCTTTGGCCCTTAGTTTCATTGTTGACTATTCAGCATTTCTACTTCCCGTGTACCATTACTTGGTGATGGTCACAATACGCAGCATGTACCACCAGTTCAACAGCAACTACAGACAGCTTGTGGCTGACTTTCCAACGTGTGCTGCATAGAGCAGGATTCGAGGAACCAAACGGATTGTGCGAAATTATCGGGGGGAGTATTGTTTCTGAACTAAGCAGCGCTTCGTTCCAAGGTACCGCACCTTTTTCGTCGTGTACGTGACCAGGCAGTCCATGTCGCTACCCATATGCCAGGACAGCACTCGGGCCACTGGGTCATCTTCAACGAGCGCGAGTTGACCGACCTGAAAAGAAACAAGATGGAAACACTGCGGAACTTTAAACGTATTATGAAAAACAAGGTAGAAACACGGCGGGACTTTTAAACGAATCATGCAAAAAATAAAATAGAAACACTGTGGTTCCAAAAGCAAGACCGAAACACTGCGGGACTTCAAACGGATTTCGAAAAAAACAAGATAGAAACACTGCGGCACTTCAAATAAATTATGAACAGTGCATGACAAGAAACGAGCAGCGCTAATCGAATAAACCCCGTTATATTCACCAGCACCACCTAATCCTTGTGATTTCGTGGCATACAGGACAGGTAAGCTCACTTTCGAAAAAGCATTGAACACAAACCCAATTGTACCAAATCGCCCCCCTTATCATCAGCGCAAAAACTCTGGCCTAGTCAAGAACTTCGCCTGCAAACACGCCAGAAAGAACGTCTCAGACACCATCGCCAACGTAATTAGAAAGCTAAACTTCAAGCCCAATATCCACTCCACCTTGCCAAGAATGGTACTTCCTCCTGTATCGGGGTATTCCCCCAACATGCACTGACGTCGGGGACGCTGAAGGACGGCGTCTCGTTCCAGCTCGAGGCGCGAGTGCAGCTGGTCCAAGTACTCCAGACTGCACGTCTTAGGCACATCGAGGCCCTGCTTGGCCAGGTCGGCAACCACCTGGTCAAAACAGTCGAAAACTGTAAGAAATCAAAACAGTGAATTTTCAACCCCGTCTATATCGGGGCCTAAGAAGTTTCTTGACAAAAGGAATCTTGGGTAATGTTTACCCCTTGCATTTCACCAATCGAAGGTTGTCCTAACGTTTTGGGGGTACCTCACGAGTGAAAGAGTAGAGGACAATAAGTATCAGTGGGAACGCCCCAATCTGTCGCAAACAAGATATTCGTCTATCGCACAAATAGTCGAGATATTCCAACTGTATGGTAGAAGTACAGCGTCCCGTGGGTTTCGTAAGTGAAATGCAAGCACTTCAATAAGCTATTGACAGATATTGGATTTTTTGTGTGAGAAGAAAAGCTCGACGAAGCAAAACGTTTCCAACACAAGGAAATGGCAGGGTTGAAGGATCTCCTACTCCAGTTTGTGTGGAAACGTTGGTTCACATTATTTTAAACAAATACAGTATATTTTAAACAATTTTAAAAGTCCTGCAGCGAGCTAACCAGTGGTGTTGGAGGCAGGAGTGCAAGCACACCCCCAAAAGTTTTGATTTGTCGAAAATCTGGGCAAAATCAATGAAAATGCACGAAAATACCTGAAAATCTAGGCAAAAATGACGCCCAACGTTGTTCGATTTTGAATAATTGGCGCCCAACCTGTCCAGAATCACATGAAGACCATATTTTGGAGGTCATCCCAAAAGAAGGAGTTCACGACCTGTGTGGGAGGAGGAGGAAGCATTCGCACAAAAACATTGGGGAAATTCGGGCAAAAATCTTTCGCGCCCGCAAAAATTTGCCTGCTCCTGCACCAATGGACATCTTGCCAGGCGAACGCGCTGCATCGGCACTGCCGCGACCGCCACACAGACCTTGTTGTCACAATCACTGCACCGACCTTGTCTCTTTTCTTGACGCAGCTCGCCACATTCTGTCGCATCTCCTTCAGCAAGTTCTCGTGCGCGTCGAAGGTCTCCTTGTAGGCTTTGACGGCGTGCATCAGGCGATCGCGCTGCTGAGCGAGCGCGCTCATCTCGGCGTGCTTCCTCGCGTCTGCGCCAACAGTGACGTCACCGTGAGCAGTGTGACGTCAATAACGAAACACCAGGGTCAATCGCGACGGTGATAAAGAGTCGGATGGGGCGAACCCTGACCGAACGGAGTTAGGGGGGGGTATAATTATGTTGATTCCGTCCGTTGGCGAACCGTGCCGGCCGCATAGGAGTTTTGGAGTGGCACAGTTAGCGGAGCGTGACATTTGTGGATCGCCAGAACAAGAACATTTTTATCAAGGTTGCGGAGGCGGACGGCAAATGTCCGACTTCGACCTTTCAAAAATTTCCGACTCTAACTGCTTAAAACTAACGTGAATGAAGTTTGGCTGTCAACAATTTTGTAGCAACTAGCAATCGATGAAAATCGCGGTACACAGTAACAATACAATTATTTTCTGTTTCAATAAAAATTTCAAAAGAAACTGAACCATTTCAACAGGCACGAGTTAGGATTCCCAACTTAGGAGTGCAATGTATAAAATGATTCAGTTGGACTTCCGGATTCGGAATCGGATAAAGTATCCGAGTTATCTTAGGAAACCGACTCCACCGAAACACCTCCGACTCCTTGCGACTCCGCAAGCCTGGTTTTTATCTCAGGCAGCGACAGGGACTCGTGACAGCTCTTCTTCGGAAAAATGAGATGATTTGTTGCCATGCAAACGAAAATCTTTTAAAAACAAACATGCTGCTGCAGCGGCACCGCCGCAAAGTAAAAAAGTACTTTTCGCCATGTCCGGATGCGACGCTGCGTGCAAAGGAGTTTACTTAAAACAATAAACTACCACAGCACACTACAACATTAAAAAACAGACACCCACTACCCGTTGCCTCCACGCGGGAGGAGGCAGCTTGTCACTGTTCGTTCCATGCAACCGTGGAAGTTTTGTCGCTATGCAGCTTCTCTTTTCGCAGCTTTGACAAAATTATCGGACCCAAACAGGCCTCCTCATTGCCGGTCCGAGGGTCGTCCCTGGGCACAAGTGGAGCAGAAACGGCCGGAGTCACAATTTCGGGCTCCGACTCCGCTCCTGTTCCAAAAAATTATGGATCCGGATCCGAACGTTTTTCAAATTTGAGAACCGACATTCGGGCAATGTTTATGATTGAGCAACGACGTTTATGAAGACCACCCAGACTCCTGCTACTGCCGATAATGAAAAGTGGCTCCGGGCCCGGGTCCGGTTTTTCACAAAATTCTGACTTCGACTCCGGATCCGAAATAAACGCAAAATCCCGATGGATTCGACTCCGGCACTCCGGATCCGTGACCAGCTCAGAAGCGCAGCAGCAAAAGGTGATCTGCTGCGCGCACCAACGCGACCCGCAGCAAATCTCCGCGATGAGGTTTTTCTGGATCCGCTCTTGCTTACGACGGATCGGGTAGTTTGCGCCAGCCGACCGCTAGATGTCGTCACTCACCGTTAAAGAAAAAGAACTTGAGCATGAAGGGTTCGACGGCGAGCGCAGGGTTTGTGACCTCACAATGCAGGATGTACTGGGCGCCGTCGCTTCCCGGCGAGTTCTCCTCGAGCAGCAAATTCTGCGAAAAAGCAAGTAAGGGTTTTTGCAAAAAAAAAACAACAAACCAGTGTTTGCGCGACAGACCGGGAGGGAGTAGCGACAGTGATCGGCTTGCAATATCAACAAAACAATTCCTTCACCCGCATTCGGCCACGGAAACTTTTTTAAAAGCGCATTTATTTTTTCTCCCGGGCCGCATCGTTTTCAAAACACATCAACAACAGGACCATAGCGCCGATGGCGTTCTTTGTCCCGAGTGCAGCTTTGCCTCGAAGCGCCGCTGGCCCGATTTTGCTCCCATTTGCTTGTTTTTGGCAGAGAACCATCAGAAGAAGAAAGAACCGGTCTCAAGAAAGTAATTCGCAACAAAAGCGGTATCAGAATGAAATATCGTTGAGCATGAGGTTCGCGGCACACTAACGAAGGGCTGCGGCATTTGCGACATGTTTGAGCCGATGGTGAAAGAAACTGACGTATGGATGGGTCGAACAGCCACGAAAGGTGATGCGGAAAAATCGGCGACAGGTTCAGTTGATTTTGAAAAAAAAACATGTTTCGAAACGGGAGCGATTTCGTCCAATCGGTTCACTTTTAAAAGCTTTGCAAAGTTTGGTTGGATTAGCCTCCAGTTACCAACACCTTGGTTACAGTATTGGATACAGCAAGTACACTGTCTATCGAAAGGAATCCTTTCCCAGCAAAGAATCAGATACTAAAGCAGTGATTCTTGAACTGGGTTCGACGGAGCCGTATCGGGCAAAAATGGGGTTCGACAAAAGCTTGGAAAACTACGTTGAGGGTTCGGCGTGTTTGTAAAGTTTAAGAACCACTGCACTAAAATCTTACAGAGTGCTCGTATATGTCGAAGTAGGCGTCATCAGCTCTTATTCAAAAGGGAATCCAAATAGCATGGACACAGCAAGTTACTAAAAGTTGATTCCCACAGAGACGTATCGACAGCTTCAATATCTCAACAACAGAAATGTTAAGCCACAGACGACGAGCATCAGAATCAACATAAATGTTTCACAGAACTAGAAAACAAACCCCGGCACAGCCGCAAAGCACCAGCCAATCAACGCTGCGACATTTCTTTTCAGCCCACAATCCACCCAGTGTATGACAGCTTTAATTTCGCGGCCTTTCGCGCGTCTCTGGCCACATTACCTGCAGGACAACTTCGCCTTTCCGCATGGCCACGCTCAGCCTCGAACAGCTGCCCTCGAACTTGGGCACCTCGCTTGACTTCAGGCTCTGGTCGCAGGGTTGGATCGTTACCGCGACGGTACCGTCCAGTTCGGTACCGGCCGGGTTACCGTACTTATCCTGTCAGGAAACACTCAAGTGTTGACGTAATAATTTGCTGACGTAACACTTTGTTCGCGTAATACTTTTCACACACGTGTGTCGACGTCACGTCCGCGTCTATGGCGCTGTTAAGTTATACACGAAAACGGTCTTGATGGTGGACTTCACGGATCACAGGTCGCGAGTTCGAAACCCCGCCGCAACAGCTTGTGTTGAATTCATCATCATGAGGCAACGTCTGGACCACAGCTCTGAGAGCAGTTTACTCATTGGAACTAGAACCTTTGCGAAGGACCTAAACGACTTAACTTCAAAGGTCCGAACGAGATAAAGGAGCTTGGAAACTGGCACTCGCCAACAGCAACCAAGCAATGATATATGCAAAAAAATTTCCGCTTGTGACTTTGCGAGCGTGATCGCCTCCCAATAAAGACACACAGCAGCTAACAATCAAGCTCGCATAAACGAATAAGCGTCAGGGGATCAGTAGAAAATGTTAACACTACCATGCACAAAAATCTTGTCAGGAAATAGCAGTTCAAAAAACTTTTTACCATAAAAAATAGCAACCTACCGTTTCCTTGCGCCCTAAGGTTCAAGTCTTGCGCCGCGACTGTCTCCATGAGCGCTAACGGGATGGACCAAAATATTACAGAGAACAATTTTTCTTGTGTATGTGTGTGCTCTGCACGTGCTGAGCGTATGTGTTGGCTGCGAGCTTCATGTGTCATATCTGTGTTACACATGTGTTGTTTATAAGCTGCTTGTGTCATATATGTGTTACACATGTGTTGTCTATGAGCTGCTTGTGTCATTTCTGTGTTACACATGTGTTGTCTATAAGCTGCTTGTGTCATTTCTGTGTTACACATGTGTCGTCTATGAGCTGTCTGTGTCATATCTGTGTTACACATGTGTTGTCTGTAAGCTGCTTGTGTCATATCTGTGTTACACATGTGTCGTCTATGAGCTGCCTGTGTCATATCTGTGTTACACATGTGTGTGTGCGTGTGCAACAACCAAACTCACCTTAATCAACAACTTCAAATTCCTGACAAGCACTCGATTGAAAGTAACTTTGGCGTTTGAAACTGTGGGTGTGCCCGGGGCCGTTGCCGGGACCAGCACGGAGGGGTCGCCTGCACAAAAAGTATTTTCTACCAGCGCAAATCAACGAAATAGATGGGATCAAGCAACAACGCAAAACCTGCCGTAAAAACAGTTTTCTTATAAAACAAAAAATCTGAAGTCAGTAGAAATTTGATACAAGCGAGTGCAAGCTAAATAACGTTTCCAGGACGTTTCTTGCATTTTTTTATTGGTTTCGACTGTACGAAAAACTTGTGGGTACGAACATTTCATGAAATCCGAACTCCTCTTGTTTTACACGATGTCGACAGTGAGCACCTAACCACGACACACACACCACCGAAAAATTGAACGAACACGACCCATGACTTCAAGAAAATTCCATTCAAAAAGCAACCAGCGACGCACCTGGCGTGACTTTCATGGTGTAGCACGGGCTCCTCAGCGTCATGTGCTTCGCATTGTTGGAAGGGATGACGCCGAACTGGGCCGAGTACTCGGAGGCCACAGTAGATGCCCGGATGGTGTCGAAGATGTGGAACCCGCGGGGGGCTAGCGCGCGGCGCCATTCCGCCTGAGGAACATGAAAAAGAAACAAGATCGGAGCAATGCGGGAGGGTTTCCTAGCAACGGGAGGCGGAGGCCAAACGTCGAGCAAAACACACGAAGCTAAATCTTCACCGTGAGCAGAAGTTCAGTGCAAGGAGGCCAAACAAAACCAAGATTATTTACAAGTTTTGCTTATGAATCACGAGGCAATTTAAACGCCCTTGGTCACAGGGGTGCATAAACGCGGTCGGGCGGGGGGGGCGTACGACCAAAAGCTTGGAATGCGCGAACGGAATTTGCAACGACGTGTCAGTGCCTAGTTCATAATTTCAAGCGCAACATTACGGCAAAACTGATATGTGCGCGCCACTAAAAATTTCTGCGCGCTACTAAAATTTTCAGAAACACTTGCACCCCTGTTATGCCAACGCAACGGTCTGGTCGCTGGCGAGCGCAAACGCAGTTCAAGTGCGCTGCTGATTGGAGAATCGTCGTCAACAAGACTCGAACAAAAACATTATTGCAAGCCAGGCAATCGACGTCACAATGGTGCCTTTGTGCACACGGCACTCGGCAGGTGACCCTTACCCCGGCCGGCGCGCAGTCGTCCTTCTTCGGCCTCCCTTTCCAGAGCAACATGCACACGTGGACGCTGCCGGTGACGTTGCTGCCCTCCTCCGACAGGACGTTCACTTCGAAAGCTGCGAGAGAACGTGTCGCTTTTACGCGCGATCCCTTTGTTCGCGTGAACATGGCGGACTAGTTGCTGTGGCAACGGGCAACGCAGCGACAGATCGCAGATTCGGGAGTGGCGAGCAGTGCTTCCCCGCAAAAAAATAACTGAATCAAACAAATTGGGCAACACCCACAAAAATTCAAGGCTAACATCCAGAGAAAAATTGAATGCGAGTTTTCGAAATATGAATGTTGAAATACGCCCCTAATCGAGCAAGATAGAGAAATGGAGAAGTAAAGNTAATCGTGTCAGAAAGATGGTATATCCTGCCATCCCGTTCAACGGGGACAAAACCAGATCAAAACGGACTACTACGAAATGTTGATAAACAATATTGTTTATCAACATTTCGTAGTAGTGCTATTGTTTATCAACATTTCGTAGTAGTCCGTTTTGATCTGGTTTTGTCCCCGTTGAACGGGATGGCAGGATATACCTTCTTTCTGACACGATTACCTTTACTTCTCCATTTCTCTATCTTGCTCGATTAGGGGCGTATTTCAACTAGGATTATTTTCGGTCACAGACGGATTTTTTTAATGACGGAAAAAAATTAAGTCAATTCGGTCAGATAGGGTTATGAAGTGTTACGCCGAGTTCCAATACTACTACGGTACAAATGATCGAAATGTGTCAGTGGCCAATATTTCTCAGCGAAAAAAACAGAGCACCAAGCAGATCTATCCGGATCTGGGCAACTCACACAGAACACACCGGTTAACACACCAATCCACACGCATCGTTTACCCGGCAGTGTTCCTCCCACTTTCACATTCATGCTTTCAGACAAGCAGTTCACGTCGATGGCGACGGGCGTCTCGGTGTTGGGGAGGACGCGCAGGGACAACTTGGGCCCTTCGATGGCCATGCGGTTGTAGACGACCCGAGGTTGGAGGACGTAATCGCCGCTGTCAAAACAGAGCGCGTTATAAGATGACCTCCATTGAACCCCGATGTGGTGGGGGGTAAACGTTGAAAAATGCACAAACATCAAAACGCCCTGGAGACCACCGTCGTCCTCAGAACCAGTCGATGCCTGGAAGCAGGGACTGAGTTTGCTAGAAAACTTTGGGCGTCATATATCTTTTTTCAACACGAAATATTGAGGGGTACAAAAGATGTCTCCCCTAGTCGAAAAGTTGGGGGACATGTCCCCCGTCTCCCCAGAAACTCGGTCCCTGCCAGGGAGATTTACACAGTGAGCACTCAGTTCCCGCCACATTTGTCTGAATATGTGACACTCAATAAACACGTCACCGAGCCGCACAAACCTACGCAAGATAAAAGCGTCTTTGGCCAAAAAGGCACAGGATTGAAATAAATGCTATATGAAAAGTATCAATCGCGTTTTTCAACAAGAACCTGACCCAATTTTTTTAATACAGAACCCGCTTCCCCAGGGTACTGACCATTTTCTGACCAGGGTAGTGACCATTTTCTGACCAGGGTACTGACCATTTTCTGACCAGGGTGCTGATTATTTTCTGACCAGGGTAGTGACCGTTTTCTGACCAGGGTACTGACCATTTTCTGACAAAGGTACTGACCTTTTTCTGACCAAGGTACTGACCTTTTTCTGACCAGGGTACTGACCATTCTCTGACCAGGGTACTGACCATTCTCTGACCAGGGTACTGACCATTCTCTGACCAGGGTACTGACCATTCTCTGACCATGGTACTGACCATTTTCTGACCATGGTACTGACCTTTTTCTGACCAGGGTACTGACCTTTTTCTGACCAGGGTACTGACCATTTTCTGACCAGGGTACTGACCCTTTTCTGACCAGGGTACTGACCCTTTTCTGACCAGGGTACTGACCATTTTCTGACCAGGGTACTGACCATTCTTTGACCAGGGTACTGACCATTCTCTGACCAGGGTACTGACCATTCTCTGACCAGGGTACTGACCATTCTCTGACCAGGGTGCTGACCATTCTCTGACCAGGGTACTGACCATTTTCTGACCATGGTACTGACCTTTTTCTGACCAGGGTACCGACCATTTTCTGACCAGGGTACTGACCATTCTCTGACCAGGGTACTTACCGTTTTCTGACAAGGGTACTGACCATTTTCTGACAAGTGTACTGACCATTTTCTGACAAGTGTACTGACCATTTTCTGACAAGTGTACTGACCATTTTCTGACCAGGGTACTGACCATTCCCTGACCAGGATATTGACAATTTTCTAACCAGGGTACTGACCATTTTCCTGAGACGGAGAACTTCGGAAAGGTGGCGCTGCCGTCCGTGTCCGTCTTCAGCAGTCCCGGGGTGGGGGTCAACTTCAGCGACGGATCCTTGCCGAGAAGAACTTTGGCTCCGTTTTCGGGCGAGGGGTTTCCCCAGCCGTCGAGTAGCTGAACTTTGAGCTGCTCCTGGAGCCGCATGCCGCTGAGGATGGAGACGGTCTGCAGTGGCGATAATAAGCAATGAAATGTGGGATTGCTTTCGCTGAACTGGTACTTTTAAGGTCTNGGCTTTGCAACACGTTATATAACACCGTTTGAAATGTCTTATATAACACCGTTTGCAACACGTTATATGACACCGTTTGCAACACGTTATATGACACCGTTTGCAACACGTTATACAACACCGTTTGCAACACGTTATTTAACACCGTTTGCAACACGTTATATAACACCGTTTGGAACACGTTATATAACGCCGTTTGCAACACGTTATATAACACCGTTTGCAACACATTATACTGTAAAACACCGTTTGCAACATTTTATATTTCACCATTTGCAATGCGCACCCCTACAGCAAAACCAGCAGCGGATATTGCCAGCAGCATCGCGGAGCTCATTGAAACCATTGAAACCAGCAGCAGCACAGGCATTGTGAACAAAACTACCTTTTCCAAATCCGGCCAACCCGACACTCGGACAGTCACGGGAGATCCGGCGGTCAGCTGCAGGACGGCGTACTCCTTGACATCATCGCCGTAGCGCACGGCTAGTTCGCGTCCCCCCAGCGGCCCTTGATTGAACTGAATGTTGGTGATCACCACCCGGTCGTCCTGCGAGCAAAGTATTCACTCACAAGATGTATGACACGAGGTCTTGGTGGAAGAAATAATCGCGAAACGAAACATAGATGAGGTTTTGTTTGCTAAGCGACAGATGGCGTCACGCATCATTGACCCGCCTCAGGTACACTGCGTCATCGGCCGCTCGGGTCGCACTTCGGGAAAAATCGGCTTTTAAGGAAAAACTCGACTAAGGTAAACAAAGGGAAAAAACAGAAAAATACGTTATGTCACCACGAGTGGCAGAAATACGACAAGTGCGCCGGCACGAAGCAGCATGAAAAGTAACACTTCATTGCAACATGTGCGTGAAGAACATCAGGAACGAACTGGAAGAGTGCTTCGTGCAAAGGAATGACAGAGAGGTAAGTAAGTGCCCTGCAAAAAGAGCCTCAGGGGAGCCACGACCCGTGGACGCAGCCAAGCATGACTCGCTCCGCAGTGCGGCGTTGATTCTGGAGCCACGACCACAGTAAAAAAGGATCACTTAAAGCAGGACTTCTCAACTGGGGGTGCATGGTGGCCTATTGAAGGGGTCCACATGATTTCCTTATAAAGTAATACTTTTGTTGCTGGCAAGCGATAAAGTCCATGATGTCTGAAGCACCCACATGAACAATGACAGTTCACTTCGTTGCTGGCCATAGAACTGTGTATTAAATGCAATGTGTAAATTGATTTTAGTGTCTGATTAATTTTTTGGTTATCTACTGGGGTCCACAGAGTTATCTCAAAAGGCATGGTGGTCCACGAACGAAAATGAGTTGAGAAGCCCTGACTTAAAGCAAAAGTTGAAAGCGCAAGCAAAGATAAATCTCAACATTAACAAGTTGCTCGTTGTCAACCTTCGTGACACGTAGGCGTAAGTATCGTCGGTGTCATACGATTTACACGTAAGTTAAGTACGGTCGAAGTCTTGCGATAAACGCCGAAATCCTGCGTTTGATGATGCGTGTCTTTGATCAACTCACCTCGAGCGTTTTGGTCAGGAGCGCTTCGTCCAGGCCGTCCGCGCTCACGACGACCTTGTCCACCTGCTCGGGCCTGATGTGCAGCTGGTTCCCGAAGCCGTCGAGCAGCGCCACCGAGACCGGGTCACTGCGAACCACGCCCAGTCTGACACTGCGATTGCCGTGCACGGTGATCTTCAGCCCGGCCGGTTCGCCGGCCACTGGTCTGGAGCAGAAAAAATAAGAGCAGACCTGTTGCGGTTCCGGGGAAGAACCGGTTTACGTCAGTCCGAAGCGATAGCGCGAAGGGGAGGAAAGTGTAGTGAGATATTCGACGGCTTCGCGCGTTTATTACAAATGCAATCGATTCGTTCGCTTTTTCTGGGAGGATCGCGGGAGCAGCGACCCTGGGCGGAATTGAAATACTCCACGCTCGCCATTAGCCCCTGATCATTCTGCCCTGGTTCGACATCAACGCAGGGCCGGACCTGGTCAGAGATGTAACCTGGTCCTTGGTTCACATCCGATCGCTTTCCCGTGGACGCAGCCAAGCATGACTCGCTCCGCAGTGCGGCTTCGATTCTGGCCACGCGACCGAACAAGCTTGACTGAGATCTCTCTATTCAAAGAGGCGGTTGAGCATTCAAGGTTTTACGAATTTCACAGCTGCGCAATTTGTCGCGAAGTGTCACGCAGCGAGGCTTCGCAAAAATCCCCATTCTCCGCCGCTTGTATTTTGAGATGGAAATCTTTCAGCCATTTACCCAAGATTCGTGAACATAGGTGTGGATCGGAACCAGACACCGACAAATCCACACCACTTTTGACACGAACATCCGACACCGACTGGAGCAAGGTAACCGAAACTTTTGGTGCAATGCACTTGATTTTGGGCCATGCACCTGCATCTAGCACAGGGTGACTTACATGATGTTAAAAGCAAAGCAACTTACATGATGTTGAAAGAAAACTCCAGGTTTTTCTCGCCAGCAAACGTCACTTGGCAGAACTTGACGTCAGAGACGTTGGTGGGCACCGCTATGTCGGGTAGTTTCCCTTTCTCGAGATCACCCAACGACAAGGTGCTGGTCCAGTTAACCTGCGTGTTTGCCGAAACACAAACTGAAAGAAAAACTGCAAGAACATCCGTTACTTGTGCACTGCTGGAAGTGAAAAAACCAAGAATGAATGCAAATCATCTACTTGTAGGCAATTTTTCAAATTTCATACGTAACACCGCGCCGCACAAGTAACTAATCTCCACAAAAGTGACAAATAAGTAAATCAGTCGGTAAATACCTTGTATATGAAGTCGATTTCACGTAGCGCTACGCATCCTCAGTCATTTAAATCTTATTCAAATTGATTGTGAGAAGTTAACACCGCAACACTTAACAGCGCTGCTGTGCCAGCAGCAGCACATTGCGTTTTCAGGTAAGGCGCCAATAGTTTCCACTCAATGAAACACATTTTACTGGAAAGAGAAAGTGCAGGTCGCCGTTTGTCGAGCACGGCCCGCCACGTGACGTTCACGAAAGCGCCCGGAAACAACCCCTCGCTTACCTTGAGATGGGAGGCGAGTCGCGGGGTCATCTCCACCGCGCGCTTCGCTTCGTCGAGCAGACAGAAGGTGAGGTTGGCGATCTTCTCGCCCGCCTCCCAGTAAATATCCTGACCTGCGCGAGAACGAGATGGTGAGAGAAAAAGAGAAATGGTGAGAGAGAAAAAGGAAATGGTGAGAGAGAAAAAAGGAAATGGTGAGAGAGAAAAAAGGAAATGGTGAGAGAGAAAAAGGAAATGGTGAGAGAGAAAAAGACAACGGTGAGAGGAAAAAAGGAAATGGTGGTAGAGAGAAAAAAGGAAAAAGGGCAAGTTCTCAAGGTTAAGAAAAACAAAAAATCAGAATTCCGCAATCGTGCCCGGCGTATGACACCTTGTGATTGCATGCATATAAAATTAACATATTAAAAACAACTGGCTTGCGAGAGGACACACTAGATAGGAATGCATTATTGCACCGATACACATTGCAGGACCCTCACACTGGTGCATTACACCTTTCATGAGCAGCTCTACAACAGACAGATGGCCAAGCACTGAAAACCGGGTGCATCGCTGTGCAAGCAATCGAGTAAATATGACATTCGGTTGGCGATGACACGATCGCGAGGTCGGTGGTTCGAACCCGAACGCAACCGACAGGTCGAGATTCTCGCACGCACGTGATTCTGGTTTTGAAAGAAAACCGATCTACAGTTCCCATCACAGAAGATCCGATGCTGTATGTGCAAATGAGCAAAGTCCAAACAGCAACAGAGTGCGAACAGGATACCAACCAACGAAGTAGCGTCTAATCTAGTGGTTCCCAACCTTTTTTGCCCGTGCCCTCCTTAATAGCCTCCAAAATCCTGATTGCCCCCTGTGTGAGGTACTGTATATAAATCTCATCATTTAAAAAGTGAACTACTGCATGTTTCAACTAAGAAACTTAAAACACAAATACCTTGGTTTAAACAAGCTTCCAAAGAACGTAGTATCCATGGAACGGAGAATGAAATATAATATTAAATTCCAAACTTTGGATCTAGACCTTGTCACTTTGCCTCAATGCTCCCTTAAAAATCAAACAGCCCGTGTGGAGTGCACGCCACACGTTGGGAACCACTGATCTAAACGATAGTTTTTATCGTCAGCTTGCGCTGCCATAACAACCAGTCGCATCAATCAAATTTTCAACACTCATTGGTTTCCACCATCGTCTGAAGACATTGTTCGTGCTTACTCGGCTTCAACTTGCTCGGCTGTTCACCGCCGTCAGGTGTCGCCTGCGTGCCGTGGAAAATTTCGATGCTTCGAATCTTGGTCGAGGGCTGCAGCAAGAACTGGTAATCACCGGATCTGACCTGAACAATGAAGATGGTATGGGTCAAGTAGAAGCCGCAGGCGCTCTTGAACGTTTCAAAATACCGAGAAAAAAACGTTAGCTTCTGCGCTTTGTCGCCAATCTCATATCATTTCAATACCAAAAAAGCTAGAGACGATATTTTCAGACTGCTCGGACCTCCAGTTCAGTTAATTTCTACCTAAACAAAGAATCTGTAGGATGCTCGAATTTTGCTTCACAGCATTTGCAACGAACAACCCAGCTGCGAGCAACGCGCCGTTCTGAGTTGTTTTTTTTCACAAGGACAACCCACAAGCTTGCTGTCGTATTCACGTTGGACCTTGCGTTTATGTTTGGACACACAGCTGTGGGTGTGTCTTTGAATAACACAGGCAAGTCAGTCCTACAAGTTCCAATAAATTGCCGAAGAACAAAGGGGAGGTTGTAAAGCCAACCATACCAATCCGTAACGTCTATAACAAACTGCGGATTAAAACAATAACAGAAAACTTTCTCAGGTTTGTTATCAAAGATGTCGATTTTGGAGGTTGCAAGAGTTTCCTTTTTCGACCAAAAGTGGGCATTGTTCACTCAGACTGAAAAAAAAATTACAAAACACCATTTGGAACAACAAAATTAACTGGCTTACGTGCTTAGACCCTTGCAACTCCAACCTGGCTTTTATTGGCACCGGATTCTTGACTTTCTTCAGCTTCAGTTTCCCAGTTAATACCCCGATACCGTTCTCAGCACAGCTGCACGTCCACGTGGGCAGGCCTGACAAGCCTGTGAACTGGAACCACACAGAAAATGATCAAAGATTGAATTCGATTACATCTTAATCAAAAGTGGCACTAAAACGTTTTTTTTTTTTTGAAAAAAAACGACTTTTTCAAAATTTAGCAAACTCTAATTGCCTGTTACTTTGAATGAGCCTGATGATCAAGGGACTTTGTGAAGAACATTTTGCAAAAAATAACTTTGATGGAAAGAGCTCTTCGAAGATTGCAGTTATCGGACCAGGAATCGAAGCTCTCCCGCTGCGTAAGTTGGGGGGGAATGCAGGTGAGAAAGGCGTGAGTGATGTAATAATGATCTGTTCAGGTCATCCTAGGTGCGGTCAAGCATAACGAGGTTCGGACTCTCGCAAAAGATTTAAAGAGCTGATGCAGTCATGCATGAAGTCAACGTCAGAGCCGAATCGGGTCCCTAAAACGCCTAAAAAAACTTGCACTTAATAATAAACCTGATCCCACTGCTTTGTTGCCCGTTCTGCTTTTGAATTAAACNAAGAAAAGTAGCGCTTGCACTTAACAAAGCCAGTATCTCCAAATCTGTTCTGAATCTTTTCCTNCAGAAAATGAAAGAAAACATGTGTAAAATGCGGATAAGAACAGAAGCGAAAAGTCACCTTGCANCTTACAACCAGTTTCGGTTGCACCGTGACGTTTCCGGCCACGTCTTCCACTTCAACTTTCATTGTGAGGTCAGACGAGTTTTCGAACGTGATCGGCACAAGGTTATCTGAGGTCAAAATATTTCAGACAGGTTATCTGAGGTCAAAATCGTGCTCTACTCAAACGAAAGATTCAAACGTGTTTTCAACGCCACTCAACAAAATCAACGCTTAGTTTTAAGCAAAAGTAATGAATAAAATTAACTTTTGCCAGCACACTTTCGGGTTGCTTAGCAACGTGCGAGACGTCAATGCCTGAAGTAGGAGTGAGGTATCTATTCACTATCGCGGGCTGCATTGATTGCGCACATGTTGTGGGTGGGCCGCACAAATACGCGCATCTAACAAAATTTTGGTTGTAACGAAAATTTTGACGCGGGCCACAATGAACGGGCACGCAGGCCTCGGGTCTCCGCCCCTGGCTCACTCTAAAGTAGTGATTCTCAACGTGGCCGGTCCAGATGGACCACTGGCGGTCCACAGAAAGAGTTCCATAAATCCTTGATATAACGTTCCTGAAAGTTGCAACCTTCATTGTACAATAAATTTATGCAAGACCACCTCTATGCAATACAGTTTTGACGAGTTGTTCGTGGGGTGTCAGCACAGCAAAGCTGTCCATCAGACATTTTTTTTAAAAAGATGGTCCGTGGAGCAGGAAAGGTTGAGAACCGCTGCTCTAAAGCAACAAGTAACTAAAATTCCGACATGGGCCACATCAAGCGGGCACGCAGGCTCCCCGCCCCTGGCCACAGCAACAAGCAACGAACCGTGGTCAACGACAACTTCGCCCGATCCGTCGTTGAACGAGGCCAGCTTCAAGGCGTGGGGGGCTCCGGGCAGCAAGCGGATCTTCAGGGTCTGGGACTGGCGGTGCAGGCCGGGCAGGCCCACGGTCATTGGGAAATTCTGGGACATAATAAAATATTGCGAAAAACAAAAGTACGGAGTGAAGACGAAATATCGGCCGGTGGAACTTGAGAAAAAACAGTACGTTGAGTTCGAATCAAGGCAGCGACAGCAGCGAGTACCTTGCCGTGTTGTGACGCAACAATGCCGATCGCGGTTACGTCTTTTATGACGAGAATATTGCCCTTTGTCTCCACGCCCTCGTAGCTCAGGGAAAGGCCGCTGGAAAAGAGACGTTTGTAAACACGTGACGCAATCCCTCCGCGAAGGTGAAGTTCGCAAGAAAAAAAACGTACTTCGAGTGCAGGACAGGTACGTAGTCGAGCGAGGCGGCAGTTGTGTGCCCGAACTTGTCCTGCATCGACAGCGGAATGTCGAAAGGCTCCCCCACCCTCAACGGCGATTCCAAGATCCCGACGACGAATCTGGAGGAGTTTTTCGAAAAAATTATGTTTAACTGCAAAAACGGGGGCGTTGAAACGAAGCAACAGTCCAAAGACAAGCTTCAGCAAAGACACAGCTTCGAAGGAGTTACTGTTTGTCACATGCAAGCCCGCAACTNGGGAGGCTTCCTGGCAATTAATCCCCCCACCCCGAAATTTATAAAAAGATCTTTAGTTGTTCGGTACATCAAAATTATAAACATTTTCCACCCCGGAAATACCAGCTGGTTGCGGCCCTGGTCGCATGGAAGAAGTTGTCGAAGCCATGCACGCCTGTGCTGGTTGACGCCAAACGACCGGATGGACAGCGTTTTAACTTTGACTCAAATGCCGCTCACTTGTAAGGCGGGGCTTCTCTGATCGTGAACTTGATTGACAGCGAGGGTAGGCGACGACCATTGTTGTAGGTTTGCGAACCGGTGTCTGCCAGTGTTGCTTGCAACGAGATCGTGAACTGGCCGACGTCTTTTATGTTTTCTGGTGAAAAATCGGGAGGTGGGGGGGAAACAAAGCAGTTAGTTAGTACGACACGAGGTTATTTGCAAGCAGTCATGATAAGAAACAGGAACGCCATCTGCAAAAAACAAAGACGCCACAGAACAGGCGAAACGACGCACTGGAAACAAAGCGAAGACGCTGAAGACTATATCAAAAAAAAATAACACCTAAACATTAAAAAGAAAAACAAAAATGGAATCGGAGTCTCAATTGACTGACGCAAAAAATCATGAGTTTCTCAAAACGTTTAGATGGCAAACCTCTTGGATGTTTGAAACGTAAAAATCAGGAAAGTGCATTTTCTTCAAATAGTCAAATTGAAGTGGTTCGGAGATTTGGGAAAAAACAGAAAAAACAACGTATCATTAAAAACAATAACCACATATTCATTGGCATCACGTTAAGGGGATTCTCCTCGCACGCCATTACAGCAGACATCCAACCAACCTACCAATGGGCTTGAACATGTACGGGTGTGTGCGGCCATGCGTGGACACGTGACTTGACAGCTCGATGATCTCGTCGCTCCCCGGGGGCTGATAGAAGACTCGCTGCTCCATCAGCAGCTTGCGGGCCGGGCCGGTGGAGGGCAACTGCTGCATCTGGCCCCCTTTTCGGTCCAGAATGTGGGCGCTCATTGCTCCTGAATGGGCCACACGCGTTAACACTGTAACGGTTTTAACGCTGGCGGGACCTCTAAGGCATGCAAGCTCCATAAACATGGAAGTTGTCTTGGATAGCAAACTACCTCGCGCACCAAAAACATTTCATACTTCAGCAAGTTTTGTTTTAAGGTTCGACTTTGGTGACCGTTAAGATATTTTGGCAGAACGCAAATATTCCATCTGAACGCCGAGATGGTCATAAAGCAACGTTTTAAGTGTATTTCGGTGGCGGTTATGCAGGCTGTGTCAGTCTCTCAAAACGCCTTTAAACACATTGTGCTTCACAAATATAAAATCACAATAGAAAAAAATTCACAAACGAATCACCGGCCTTAAAAACCTTTGAAAAAATTAAACACCTAACGACGTTTCATAACTCGAAAAGCGTATACCTATCGTAATGCCAGCTTCCGTGGCCTGACCGTCCTCAACCTCTTTGCCTTCAGGCCACCTGATGTCAATGGACTCAGGTAACCTCGATTCCTCCTCTTCAATCAGCTGCTTCACGACCTTCGCCGAAACGCCGCGGTCCAGCTTGGACAACGGGAAGGTTCGTATTTCGTCGTACAGTGACTGGGGCTCCTGCGGGGATGACGAACAACAGTTCACTGACAGGTTGCTAAGCAGCGGCAAGTTCCTAAGCAACCGCACTCGTCCAATCGAACAGCATCGAAGCTGTGACGACACGGCGAAAAAAGAAACATCGTATCTGGCACAATCTCAATCAAGGAAGCGTTTTGCGTGTCAAGCTAGGACGTTTTCTACTGTAAACTGGTGCCGCTCTGGTAATTCTCGTTCTCAATGATTGACTTTTGCAAGGGGAGACTCCAGTACATCCTGGTGAGGGGTTTTCGTGCACCGCGGGTACGACAGGCTGAACGACATTTCAAGATCCGCACAGCGGAAAAGCAAGAAACGCAATGACTTCACCAGAACAACCTGACTTTTCGCGTCAAAGTGGATCTCGTTTCAGCTTCAGAAAACGCACTTTGTCCACCGACCTCGCGCAGCATTTGGCTCGAGATGGAGATGCATGAAGTGAGGCGCCCGTTACTTTGTAAGAATGTGCTAGGCTTGCGCGAGCGCTCCAAACCTGACGCTTTTTGCTTTTCGGAAGGGAATTTTGTGTCAAGCAAAATTTCCTGGAGCAATTGACGTGCGCCGCTATTGACACCACAAATACAACTATGGCTTGCAAGTGAAGCGTGTTTATTTGCTAACAAGCGCCGCGAAAATACCTCCGCCCTCGCGACGTCAGAGTCAGTAACAGAGCTCTCAAATGCCAACGTCATAGGATGTGAAAATAATCTATTGCGGTGTAGTGGCCAGGCGGCAGCGTGATACCGAACAATAACTTTAACAATTGGTTGAACTGCGATGACCTGAACGATCTCCATCTCTCCGCCAACTGCATAGACGTCACCGTCGTAGTCACCACAAAGAAGAAATCGTCTGATGGTACCGCATATGACAGGAACCGTTCGTTGGGTGCGAACCTGACAACATATAACGTTGTCGCAACGTTGAGAGCAGATCACAGATAAATTGTTTTTCAGCATTTCAGTATCGTCGACCATATAAATTTCCAAAATGTGAAACAATACTGACCACTTGGCCCTTGTTGAAGACTTTGCCATTCCACTCAATGGCTTTGTACACAGTCCAAGGAGTTTGGGTCTTGCGCGGTCCTGGATCAGTTCTTAATATTGTGCTGGAGAACTTGAAGAACTTCACCTGCACATCAAAAAACCAGTGCTTTAGCCACCCTCAACGATCACCTTTTGCAACCCTTAGTAATCACCTTTAGTAGCCCTCTGTGATAACCTTTAGTAAACTCTGCGATCACATTTAATAAATGTAGCAAAAGCAGTTATAACACAGTAGTCACCCTGTGCGATCGCCACGTTAGTTTTTGACTGCAAGGTAGTTAAAACTTGGCCAATATCAACCAAGACACAGAAACGATAGTAGAAAGAAAGGGAACGTCAGGGCATACAACGCTGGCTGTGGTGCAATAGCGTCATGTTAACTTTTATAAACGGTTCAACATATTGAAGAGATATCCTAACCATATCCAATACACGATCACTCACAGACAACAGTACGTTTTAAGCATCACAACCGCTAGCCTCAAGTTTGCACTGCAACAAAAGTAGGGAAATTTAAACAAACTTACAAGGCAGTTGACAGCGGTACCTGTTTGTCGTATTTTTCGTGGCAATCCCTCAACCACTCCACGAACTGACGCTGCATTTGACCGCGCTGTTCTTGACCGAGTATGACCCTCGTAAACGTCGTGTTGCGATCACGCAACTTGGCGTCGAGGTCAATAAATGTCAATTTGTTCGTACTGACCTTAACCGCAGGGTGACACAACGAGTCAGGCAACTCTCACAGCAATGCACAACCGCAACAATGCGCGACAGAACCCTATGACAGTCAGAATCAGGCCCGTCACAACGGGGGGGGGGTTGGTAGGCTTAGACCCCCTAAACAAAGCTCCAAGCCTCCCGAATTGAAATGTGAAACACTATCAATATGCACAACTATCAGGTCCGTTGCAAGTTTTGGGGGGAATACATTTTAGCGGGGCAAGATTTTTGTTTTCATTATACGTTTAAAACAAATTTTCTGAGCACAACAAATTTTTGGCGGCAGTTCCCCGAATTTCCCCGTGGCCTGACTACAAAGTATCAGCCTTGGAATTAAAAAGTTTCCAATCCTCTTTTTACGATTACATCAAACAAAGAACATGTTGAACGATCCACGAGTAAAAATGAGGAGGTCACGTGTCTACATGCAAGGAAGTAGTGGGGGCAGAAGTCAGCTGAGTTAACGTAGCATCTGCTAAAATGCTTGAAGTTGCACAAATACTCAAGACCTAATGCTTTATCTGTTAATAAAAAAGGGGAGCCCGGTTATCCTTTTTTCTGCTCGGCGCGTCTTTTTGTCTTCTCTGCAACTCCAAATGCTAACCGCAAAATAAGGCTTGGTGCTTGCGCGATCGCATCCGAAGATCCGGTCGCGCTTTCGCGAAAACAACCGAACGCTAACTTACTTCTCACGCGAAAACAACCGAACGCTAACTTATTTCGAGAAAACAACGAATGCCCAGTTCTCACGCGAAAACACACGAGAACTCACTTGAAATTTATCGTTGGTGAAGAGGCAGCCCGACACCCTGTAGTAGCAGTCTATGGGTATGGCGGCGGTTTGCTTTCGAGGCAGCCGGCACCACTCGAAGCTGAAAACGATAGAAACGAAGTTGTGCGTGAAAAAAAAGGGTTAAGAGGCCAAGCGGATCCAGTGCGAAACTGAATTAAGACGTTTTCGGTTCGTCAGCTATTTTGAAGACAGTTTGCTGCGTAAGAGCAAACAGTCTTCAGAAAGACGAAAGCAGCTGAATCTGTTCGCGAATTGTTTTACTAGGAAATCGATTTCAGGTCAATCACGCATTTTTAATCCTGTATATTGCAAGCAAAAGCTAGGGTGAAATGATGAAAAGCTAAAGCAAGATGTAGCGAAAGAACGCTATATTTAGTTTCAAACACACACTATGACCATAATGCTGGTCTCACTGAAGCCAAAAAGCATAACTGACGCCAATTACAGAGGGAGTAGCTTCAAGCAACACGGCGATGAGTCAAAGCAACAGGCTTCAAGCAACACGGCGATGAGCCGTTTTTCAACGCCTGTTGCTCAGGAAGTGGGTGATGGTCGCGAATATTAAAATAGTCTTACGAAATTTCGGCCGCCCTTTTGGGGTCACGGCGGGTCGAGGTTTCTTGTTCAGAAGTCATCACTTACTCGTCGATGAAGGTGTAGGGGATGAGTCTGCCGTTCCAGAAGCATTCGAACACAGGACGGCGACCGCGCGCTGGAAGCTCGTCGTCAAGGATCACGTTGTCTTCTTCCTCCTCTGCCAGCGAAGAAGATTTTTATGTCAGGTTCAGCTGCTAGGCTGACGGAAATTACGGCGTCAGCGACAAAAAGAGCAAATAGAACATTTTATCATTGGACTTGTGACAAAGAAAAATTGTTTGCAACTTCTTGGTACGACGACAACCGCCTCAAAAAGAACTAGCTGCACGCAATCTTAGTAGCTATGCGATGAATGCACAAACTTTCAAAGGCACTTTTGTCCTTTTCCAGATGCTACACAGAATTAAAACTAGTGCAAGGAAGGGGAACGTCAGGTTCTATTTGAATAAATTGTAGGGCTGATGCGTAGTGTTACGTGAAAGCGATTTCCTATAAAAGAAATAGCCGATTTATTCGCCTGTTTCTCACCTTCACGGAGGCCAGTTACTTGAAAACAGGTATGTATAAGTTTGTATCACTTTAAAATGAAGACAGCAGAACCCTGTCGTCTGATTCCTCGAAAACTTACAGCAGACCTAGAGCTTTTACTTATGTAGTCCAAGGAAAACATTTTTGTCGCTTGTGCTGCAAAAATATCTTTTCGTTCACGTTTAAACAATACGCATTGCGTTCCTACAACCAAGTCAACCATCAATACAGTCCTCGTCTTTGATCAAAGAACGCCGTATTGAAAATACGCACGTAAATTGCATCAGTCAGCGCAATATCTTGAAACAGTCTTGTTGTTAGCTCGGTTTGCAAGCAACAACTGTTCCTGTGCCTTTCCTCATTGTTTATTAGTCAGTGATGAAACGGGCTTCAAGTTACAACATATGTCTTTGTCGAGCGTTTATAAACTAGATACAGAAATGCAGTGGATTCTGTTGCAAATCGAAAGAACAAATAAAAAGTTTTAGCAAACTGGCTAAACTAACAGAAGAAAGGAAAATTGTGATTTGCCGAGCGGATAAAGACGGGAAAATTGTCATCCTTAATTACGTCGACTACGACGCTATAATGACCAGAGAACTGCAGCAGTTCGAAGAATTGGACGTGCCTGTAGATGGAAGTGACGCCTACCTTGAAAAAGNGACAAAGATTGCAACGACCTCGTAGTTAAACTCCATGCTATAGGGGAATTGAAGGATGAACTGCNACTGCCCATAACTGGAATGAAATATAAGAACAACGCGTACCGCAAGGTCAATGGTGCATCAGCAAAATATTTTCGCTGCAACACACCAGCGTACGCTTACCCGCTTTTCAAGACACACAAGCTAACTCCGGA
>JGI24159J19872_10001584_pt1 | contig 25464 bp, 13 predicted proteins | sample Ectturendosymbi4_FD_19872 | JGI IMG/M metagenome (IMG submission 19872)
TTTCGAAGCTTCATGTAAGTAGTCCATATTACTTAAATAAATTATCTAAAACTCTAATGTAGTAAAAAAATCCTTGTAAATTGAATAGTGCCCGCAAAATACAAATTTTAGAAGCGGGTGAAGCAAGGATTAGGCGCGAGAATTTGCCACTTCCACCGGTTTTGCTCTCCTACGGTGTCTCGGTTTTGGGTACCGAGCGGTAGTGTGACACACTGCGGCGATGCAACTGTTTACACGTTGAATGTGGACCGATGCTAATAGGCTGAATCAATCCCAGTTGATCTATGTGGACGCAGTGATAGTTAAGGCTCTTGAGTGCAACGTTTTCAAGAAAACAAATTTCTTTTGCGACGTCATAAAGGGGCGATCGTCTTCAACTTGCGGCCCACGAGAAATTTCGACAAGCTTCCCGGGAAATTTACATTTTTGAAGCCCTGCTTGTGAGTCATAAGAACTATCAAGACCCTTGGTTTGAAACAGTGGTTTTCAACCTGGGGCCGCGACCCCCGTGGGGGTCGTTTACCATTTTTCTAGGGTCGCGAGAGCTTCTGAAAAAATAGTCATAATTACTTCTTCATATGGCTGGGTTCAAGTAACAAAAATTTATTGTTCAAGTAGTAAGTAATTTATGACAGATTACTTAAACTTAAGTGATTCAAACAAATCAGGGAATTCAAAACATTTCGACTTAAAAACATTCAAGCACATCAAAATCATTGCAATTTTGAAATCACCTAACTGGCAGTTCGGGCAAAATTCGCACGTGTTGGCCGCGATTCTTATTGTTGGAATGAACTTCTATAACTCCAAAACGTAATCATGATGACAATCAACAACTGTGACTCACAAAGCGCTCTGCACAGGCAAGAAATCTATTCGCCTCAATGGCTTATTTTATGTGTGATGATGCGTGATATTGCGTTTGCAGCAACAGATGTGGCTTCTGAAATCGTAACTTTTCTAAATGCAAATTACTTGAAATATCAAGTAATGGTAAACTTTCTTAATCAAGCAATAAGTAAAGGTTTTCAAGTGAGTAATTATTACTTGAACACAGCCCTACTTCTACAGTAGATTTTATATTTCGTATATGGAACCACTTTTTGTTGTAGCCAAAAAAATAGGATCACCTGACAAAAATGGCGGCCTACATTTACATTTAACATTATTTTTAGTGTGATTATAACCAATACAAAGTTTTGAGTATGATTATGACCTTATTACCTAGGGTTCCTACGCAGTTTTGAAAATAAATTTCCCGACTTTTTCAAGACCTTTTCCAGACTTTTTCCATACCTAACATTTCCGTATGACCTAACCAGGTCAAATACGGGCATGATAATATTTAAAACGATTTAAGCAAAATTATATCGATCTTGAATAAAATATTATGAAAATGTATGTCAAAAGATGAAATCTGGGAAAATTTCTTTTCCATACTTACATACCAAACAAAATTTTTTTCCAGACTGGAAAATGAGAAAAAGTCTTTTCATATTTTTCCATACTTCTCAAGACTGTGCACGAAACCCGGCCTTTACAGTACTGTTGCATTTGGTAACGCACAATAAAACTTTGTGACGTAAGAATGCGCTGTGTTTGTAAGCTAGATATCTGAATGCGGTAGCTAACTTGGTAGTTATTCTAGTTTTCAAGGAGTTGTGCTATGGAGTAATATATATGAGTCTTTGTTCAACGTGGTGATATCGTAAGTTGGATTTTGGTCATTGTGATTCTCTTTTGTGCAGACTGGAAATTTTCGGAAGGGGGTCGTTAGGTCAAATTGGGTCGCTGCATGAAAAAGGTTGAAAACCACTGCTTCAAAATTTAAGTGTTGTCGTATCGGGCGTTTTGAAAAAAGGCTTTTGTCGTCAACAAGAATTCACTGTATGAAACGCTAAGATTTAAGTCGCAAAGCACGCAGGAGGTGCGTATGCACAGAAAAAACAATACAGAAAAGAAAACGACGATTACAGTCAGTCATAATTGCAAGCGGCGGACAGCGTTGTTGCCTTCTGCTTTCTCTGACCGCTGTAGGGTTGAGCTTTTGGCATAAGATTGTGGACTCTTTGCTTCTGAGTTGGGGGTTAGTATAGCGTGAAGCCTATGATAGAAAGGACATGGCTTGTTTATGCCATTAACGACGAGCACGACGCTGTAAGTACCGCTTTTCAAGTTTTCGGTATGGCCCGACCGGGAATCGAACCCATACCGCCAACGTGGAGGCGCCTCACCCACTGTGGTTTGGCAGTAGAACAAGGTTTTCGTTCATTTATTTCAAGCGACTCAAACACTTTGGCCTATCGCGGTGCGGTTTGCTCGCCAAACAAATTCTTGCCTCATTAAGCAATCATCTCAAATTGGTTTGTTTCGATACTGCCCCGTGTGCATACTTCTGGCTAGTACATGGAAACAAGCATCACCGGCCGTTGTGAAATTAGCTGGGCTTGCTTGCGCACATTTCTGCAAATATATTCAACGTCTGTCTGAATAGCTATTTGTACCAGCGCCTTTGGAGTAACTATGCTATGTGTCGTGGTAAAAACGCAACATATCATATACGTTTAAGAGGTGCCATTTGTGGACGCACAAGGTCAACATGCCCCATTGAAAATGACATCTCTCGTATGCACCCCCAGTCAAAGTTTATAGTATCCGCCTGACAAGTACAGTATACCGAAGCGAGCTGTATCCCATTCCGTACAAACTGAGCCGATGTTTGCACGTTCTCAACCGTATCTATTTTCCGTCGCCATTGTCTTGCAATGGTTGCGTGGTTACCACAATAGTTTCATGGTTGCGCGGTTGCGGTTGCGTGGTTACATAATGGTTTCGTGGTTACCAAAACGGTTACGCAATGCTTGCGTGGTTACGCAATTGTTGCATGGTTACGCAATGGTTGCGTGGTTACGACCCTTGTCCTGCTTTCACCCCAGGCGATCTGGAGTTCGGAACAAAGGACAAGGTTCTCGCGATCGGCTGCGAGAACGGGACACTGGAATGTTTGCACCTGGAAACCCGCGCCACCCTTTGTCGCTTCGACATCGGAGCGCCGGTCAACTGCTGCTGTTTCCTGGGCGATTATCTGGTGGCCGCGGGTTGTCATGACGGGACAATTGCTTTGGTGGATATAAGACATTCCAGGCAAGTGTTCAGTTGCATCGGAGCTTAGTGTTCTTGTAGCAGTGGTTCGTTTGCAAAAGTTCTATTGCAACTTAAGTGCTATTGTGTGGAACGGCGCGACCCGCTCAACACGGGTTACTGCCTAGAAGAAAACCAACTGTTATTCGGTTCAAGCCAGTGGTTTCAAACCTTTTTCTGCCCATGTCCCACCTAGCCACCTCTCAAATCCTGATTTACCCCCATGGAGTGTCATATAAACCTTGCAAGATAAAAAGTGAATTCCATTTCAGAGAAGAAGCTTAAAACGCTTGTACCTTGGTTTAAACCAGTGGTTCTTAACCTTTTTCAACATATCTTACCTCATTATCAAACAAGATTACCAGATGTACCCCCAATACACTCAGTGGTGCTCATTTATTGAAAATACGAAATTAACAAACTCTTACAGTTTAGAATAATTTATAAAAAATTACATTGGCTGCAATTTATGGTTCAGTAAATTTACCCCCTTGAAAGATGAAATTTACCCCCAGGGACAATTTAACCCCAGGTTAAGAACTAAAGCAAAGCTTTGGACCCAGACCTCGTCAGTCGGCCTCAATGCCCCCCCATAAAAATCAAATTGCTCCCCTATGGAGCTCACGCCCCACGTTGGGAACCACTGGTTTAAACGATCACGTATCGTGGTGTCGTTTCATTTGTGTTCGGCGCCGATATTCACTGCCCTGTTGCAACAAGACCTTTCGTCGCGTTTCGTATGACTTCGAAAGGCAGTCGTGGGAAGTAGAACTGTCCCATTTCCCAAGTCATGTTGAGAAAGATTCCCACATAAGCGGCCTGGTCTGGACGCTCTGTTCGATGTTTGCATTGTTGTGCGATTGTATTGTTATTGTGCGATTGTATCTGGACCTGTTTTTTTCGCTGAGACATTTCGGGCATTTGGCCGAAACAGCTTAAATGCGTCTGTCATTTTTTCCTTTTTGGATATTTTCTATAACTGAAAAGGGCATTATGACCGAACTGACTTCAATTTTTTTCGGTCATTTAAAAAAGCGGTCAATGACTGACAAATGACAAAAAAGACACTTTTCCTGGACACTTTTTGTTTGAAAGGTTAAAACTGGAACAACTTTTGTCTCTGCGACAACGACAGCCCAGTCGTTGTATCCTGCCTTGAGTGACTGCATGCTGGACTATGCCTTTAGCATTATTTCAATGGAAAACTTGCATTTTGAACATATCTGTGAATTTCGCTGGCTAAGGAATTTTGCGTTGCAGTAGTTGCTCAGAGATCTAGATGTTCGAAACGATGTAGGTCAAGTAAAAATAATTTGAATCGTTGTCAACACTTTTTGGAGCAGAAGTGCTTGTCTGCCCGCTGTGTGCCATTTGCCTTTGCGCCGAATATCATCGTTTTTATTCAATGGCGAAATGCTGAAAAGCAGTGAGTTAGTTGCAGCTTTCCATTAAAACGGATCTTTTAGCTGAATGCGCGCAAAAACTGATCAACATAGTTCGAGCTTTTTGTTCTTTTGTTAACATTATGAGCTTTTGATTTTTGTTTGTGTAGCGCAGGCGTAGAAACACAAACTTTCCCTGAAACTTCACCCGGCGCTTGCATGTTTACTACCGCCATATCTTTTGTTTTCCAGCGCGCCCCCGTTCAAACAGAACACGGGCGGCTCCCCCGTGCTTTCCATCACCCCCGCCCAAACGTCAACGTCGGGCCCGGCATTTTGGGCCAGTTTCAGCAACGGCCGATGCTCGATGCTGCGCGCGCAACCTGCGCCGTCACAATCAGCGAACGGTCGCGGCGACGACGTCGATTTCTTGCAAGGGGGGGGAACTTTTTCGGGGGTGCTCGATCTGACCGGGCCCGACTGCGACCCGGTTTACGCCGTGCGCGAGGCCAAGTCGGGCTTTGTGTTCACCGCTTGCCGCGACGGCAAAATCAGAAAGTACAAGATCAACGCGTAGACTGTCGCGGCGTTTACCCCCCTACGTGTCGGGAAATAGCGCGCGAAGACTGGTGCCGTGCGCAAAAAGCGTGTTGTTTCACGACAGTAGCGCAGCCAGCCCAAAATCTTGGAGAAGCCAAATACTTTGACTTTAAGCGGGCAGTAGTATTTTGTTTGGAAAACCGCTTCTCAAAGCACAAAACGACAAAATGTGCAAAAAAATTTGGGCGGTTATGTCCCTGTACACCCCTGGCTGCGCATGTGTTTGACGGTACGGAATGGAACCGCATTCGCCTTCACCGGAATATCATCTTTGCCAAGGTCAAAGTCGAGTGTGATGTAATAATGATGCACATCGGAGACGAGGGTGATGTGACAATCGCAGTTCTGAAAGGAAAGTCTTCTGTAACCATTCTGCAATTAGCATTATATTGTTGACGTCGCGCCGACCGCGCGGCGTCGAACGCGCGATGCACCACGAACGGCAAGTTCACTAAGAATGTCAAGTGAATGTATGTAGCGTGAACGAGCAATGATAGAATGAGTATGGCGTTACTGGCGTGTAATTTTTGCTCCTCGTGCTCTCCAATGGCGACAACACCAGAGCTATACGTGACGCATGCTCGATCCTCGGCCGTTGAAACTTGGGTTCGAATCCGCCGCACGTCGTCACACACAATGTCGCAAGATTCAGAAAAAAGACAACTCAGAAAACTGAAGACTTTGTCCGAGTGCACCATGACTTCCACGAATATACTGCTCGACGAAAAAATGTTCATTGGATTTCTGTTACTCTTTTCAATACATTGAATTTGAATCCGAAACGAAGACTCTGTTTGGTGCTTAGAACAAGATCACTTGACACGGTTTTTAATGTTCGATTTTTTTGAATATAGCTTCAGTAGTTGAGTAGCATGTGTCTGAAGCTGCTTCTCGGCCAGTGTTGACCTGAAGCTGACTTGGTAAAGTGGTCATGCAAAAACATACGAATATTTTTACAGGGCTGTGTTAAAACCTGCGCGTAATGGAGTGTTGCCCCCTTACTAGTTTACAACGTCGTCATGGTGTATGCATTTGTACACCCGATACCATGCCACCCACCTTGAAAAAAACATCCATTATTATGTGGTACTATCCATTATTATGTGGTACTAGGGGACAGGCCCGCAACCGGGCAATTGCCCCACCCCCCGGAGTTTTCAAAAACATTTTTAAAGCGCCAAAACCACTTAACTCCTATCATCTTGGCCTCCGAAAACATCAGCTGCTTGCGGACCTGTCCTAAGGGAGTCTAAAAACAGACACGTTTTAGTCTCCTGACGTTTGCAACATGGAAGAGTCAGGTTGTGAGTTCATAAACCCAAGTCGCACAAAACATGTCCCCGTACCAAAGCAGCGTCAACAAAGGTGTGCGCGTGCAAACGATGGTTGCGCGTATGCGGGGATTTCCGAAAAGGGTTTAAATTCATCCTGAGGGGCAATGATTCTGACTGTTGGACACTTCATGCGAGTTTTTGAAAGAGGCTGCTTGCACTACAAGCTCAACTTTTGAAAGTTGCACGTCTGCTCGGACGACATTTCATCACGGTATTGCGTTAGTCGGTGAATAGCTACGCGTCAAAACCGTTAAGTTCAAGCGCACGTGGGCGTCGATGTTGAAGCGGATTCGTGCGTTAATCGTTGGGTTTTATTGAAGGCCATAAAAATTTTACCAAACCAAGAGCAATCTTCGGTGAAGATATGGAGCAGCTTTGTCCAACCTGCGGGCCGTATGCGGCCCAGTCGCAGGGTTTGTGCCGCCCATTTTAGGTTTCAGCTGCAGTGAATTATCCTACATACTGACAACCAGTTTTTATTTTGATAATCTTGATTTTGACATTTTTTAATGCAGGTGGTCTTCAGTGCCACTTTATCACGGCTGTTAGCCTACCATTGCAATTAGGATTCGAACGCTTTCAGTACATTAGCTTCAGTTGAATTTAGTTTCAATGTTATGTGCGGCCCTGGTTAAGATAGTGACATGATTTTGGCGCAGCAGGAAGTTTTGGATGGACATAGCTGATCTCGAGCATTAAGTCCTTCAGTTTTCTATTGTGACGCAACTTGCGAGCACTACTGACCGTGAATTACGTCACAAGAAAAAATTGATAAACTTTCGGTCCGTGTCGGTCAAACGTAAATCCCGCTTGAACACAAAAGTAAGCAGTTCACGGTAGCCTCCATGTTGTATTACCTTTCTGTGACGCAACAAAAAAGCATCTGACGGCGATTGTTCTTTGCGACTAATAACAGAAGGGTTTCAGCCTGACACAAATGTGCGCTTATTTTAATTGAACATCAGGCTTGGATCTTCCTTTGACAGGCCCTCTCTGATGTCCGTGGCGTCCACATGCAGCTCCTCTGAATCGTCCCCCTTCAGTCTCTGGCTTCGAAAGTAGGCGTTCATGGCTGTCTTGTACACCTGCGAAAGATTTTGCGAAGTCTGAGACAATGTCTGTTGAAAACGATTGCAATTTGGCGGCTCGGGTTCGTCGCTCAGTTGTGACACTTGTTTGAGCGATGGACAGATCGCTCCACAGCGTGATGACGCGCAAAAGCGCCTTGGAAAAACGCAAGCCTCGACCTTTCCGAAAAGGAGCGCGTTTTACCGTGGGTTCGAAGGCTGTCATTCGAATCATTAGACAAGCGATCGATTTTGGCGTCTGGCGTCCTGGTTGGTTGACCTTTGACCCTGGTGAGTGCGACGGGAGCCGGGAACATTTGATTTTCAAACAGACATCTCTTTGCAGAAACTTAGGCCATAATTTATTTTGGGGCCAACTCTTTTGACTAAGCGAACAACAGTATTTTGTTTGGGACACCACCTCTGAAAGCGCAAAATGTGCCGCTGGCTGCGAAGTCTCTCCTGAGTGAGGCTCTGCAGTGAAAGCTCGTAAACAAATACTCAAAAATTATGTCCAAATTAGCAAAACTCTGCGTTGTGCCGTTTATAAAAGCAGCCTAGTATTAGTTGTTTGGTAAACATGGTGCATTGGCAAGCTGCCCATTTTCTAGTCAACCATCAGCTTAAATGTACGACCGGACAAGCTTCTTGTTTTTGAAAAATCTGCTTCTTGTAATGTTCGTAAGGGTAGTTTCTCCCTGTGTTTCGTGCAGTGAAAGCCAGGGAGGTTTTGAATAGGGAGGACAGAAAAGCTTTGGAACTTTATTTGCTTTACCTTCAAAATTATGAAAATACATCTCTCGTGAAAAGGAAAATGCGCACTTATTACCGCCCAAAACGGTCGTTTCATTCGTTGAAAACCAACGAAATTTATTTATTTTGTGGAAGAAGCTTCCTTAAACCTTTTGCCCGAAAGTCGATGCCCACCTGCTGTAAAAGAGCCACGGGAAAAAGTTTCACGCTGGTACGTTACTAGCCTCGTTACTGAAAAGTGTCGTGCTTGGGCTGGGGCGGATTAAAGTTGTATGAGGCCCCTTCCTCAAACGTTGAAAGGGGCCCTTTCTAGGCTATTACTGTCGTTAATTGGGCAAAAGCACTAAATGAACGAAGTGAAGTACTTTTATTATAGAAATAAATTAAGCAAAAAAATAAGCGAACCATTAAATTAATATGGAGATCACAGTATTAACGAAACTCATTGATTTAGAAGACAATATAATATATGTCTAGGCTAAATGAAATAATAAGCCTCATCTTAGAGTGGTGTTTAGTTGCCTTACGTGTATTTTATGCGAGTTTTTTAAAAGCAAAGTCGCTGATCAAATCACCGAAGGTTAGTGACTCTACAATATCATTTTCAATGCTCATAAAGGAGAGAAAATGAGCCGCTATTGACCCATACAACTTGAACCTCATATTCCTTTCGTTTTTGAAAAAGATCGCCCTCCACTGCAGTTTGATGTTGCCATGGACAGATAAATGCGAAGTGCGATGTGAAATTGGGAAGCTTTGGTTGCACATATTTTCATTTAGCAGCATAAGCACTTCTGTCTCTATGCTTGCGTTCTCCGAAATTTTTGCCCTTGGCCACTGACAGTCTTGTAAAACTCAGAAAAGAGTGCCAATGTGTCGTAATAAACTCGTACCCTGAACTTTTCTGCATTTGTGCTGCCGACATCAACATTTCATAAATCCAAGGGCAGTGGAGTAACTGACGGGGGCAGAGGAGCGAGCCGATCCCCCTGGCAGGCTAAATATAAAAACTGGGACCCCTTTAGCTCACATTTTGATATTCAGAATTATTTTGGTTTTCAGTAGGTAGTTCGTTTTTGCGTTTTTCAGGGTGTCTTCGTTTTTTTAGCTAGTATAGATAACCACGACATCCGGATTCACTACCATTTTTTAAATTTTTTTCAAAATGGTGGCTAGTGGGCCCTCTTCAGCTAAGTTTTCATCCCCTGGCACAACACTCCAGTTACGCCACTGTCCAAGGGGCGGAAAAGCGGGGACATTGCCCCGCCGACCTTTGAAAAGAGGGGCAACGGGGGTGGAGGTGCCTTTTCACAGCAATATCATGGGTAATTTCATGGTTTATGAAGATTGACCTGCAACAAATTAATTGCAGGTATTCGCGCACCCAAGCAATTCAAAATGGCTTTTTCTATAATTTCTGTTATTCTTCTTGAGGTCAACATTGTTGCTGAACAGAGACAAGCATATTTGGTAACGATTTTTTGTTTTTTATAAGTTTCAATTGCCCTCAACCCTTTTTCTGCACCACCTGCCCTTCCACTCCTTCGGCGTCCCTGGAAAAATCTCATTACTTTCTCATTTAATCGTCAAGCCGTTGTAAAGCCTGACTGCGCTTGTTCATGTAACTTTTGTGTTTGTTTTTTTATACACAGGATCAGTTCTCATAGGTTTGGTATGCCAGAACATTTAGTTGGCTTATCTGTCCCGCTATAACTCGTAGTCATGGGGAAGGCAACGTATATAGGAGGGTAAAGTTTTTCCCATTATTTGCTTTTTTCCCTAGCTTCGTTCTCGGTTCTTTCACAATTTGCGCCCTTCTGATATTTTGCTCTTATGTGAAAATCTCCACGCAAACAAACCGTCGTTGTGCCCAACTGTAGTGCGTTTTTGCCTTTAGTTTGACATCGTGTCACAACCAGGTGTGTGACGAGGTGAGATGGCGCGTAGGGCAAGAAATAAGTTTGGCGCCCCATTTTCGGACCTAAGGTCTTTTCTGGAGCAAATGTACTGCATCGAAGAACGTATTTACAGATTGCTGGGATTCTTCGGCGCCGGGGCCTTTTTGCCCCTTTGCCTCGCCTTCGTTACGCCCTTGGTTACAACAATTTTTATCGAAAACCTTTCGAAAAATTTTTTATTAAACTGCTCTCATTTCTCCAATTTTGTTCAACCTTCCCCATTGCTGGCCTTATTGTTTGTAACGTTTTAGCTAGTACAGAAGGGAATTGTCCCCTGTCTCTCCACCAGCTTCGGCCATACATTTATCTGCTTATCGAGATAAAGTTTGATAAAGTAACCCGAGGACCGCATTAAGACGCTGACGAAACACTGGCGGCACCTGTACCTTACTAGACGCAGCTTTACATCTTATTTCCTGCGACAAGTATCGTGAGTTATAGACGAATCATTTGTAGCCGTCTCTATTCGTTTAAACCAGTGGTTCTCAACCTTTTCGCTGAAAGAGGCCCAATCCAGACTTACGATTTTGTTAGAGGGCCGCACTAAAAACATTTTAGGACGTCATGGCTTGTTTTGATTTACAGCCGAACGAAGCCCGTTACACAGTGTATAAAGGTTTTGTTGAGAGACTGCTGAGGGCCGCACAAAAAGTGTTTGGGGCCGAATGCAGCTCTTAAAACAGTGGTTGAAAACCACTGGTTTGAATGGAACTTGTTCACTTGCTGGTCAAACGTTATTTAATACCAAAACGTTTTTTTCAGACGTTTAAAAAAAACTTTTTTAAAATAAACCAAATGACCCAAACGTCAACTATCCAAGAATTCCCAAAGACCGTCGCGGGCCGCACACAACGCCCTTGAGGGCCACATGTGGCCAGAAGGCTGTGTGGTTGAGACCCTTGCTCTAAACCAGTGGTTCGTAAACATTTTTACATATCTTACCCTTTTATCGAACAAGATTATCAGATTTTTCCCCAATATACTCAATGTTGCTCATTTACTAAAAATACGAAATTAACAAACTGTTGCAGTCTAGAATGATTTATAAAAATTTACATTGGCTGCAATGTATGGTTCAATAAATTCAGCCACTTGGAAGATGAAATTTACCCCCCAGGGGTAACTTTACCCCCGGATAAGAACCACTGTTCTTTACCTTGTCCATGATGTCCTTGCCTCTCAGGTAGTCAAAGGCTTTCTTGATTTTGGGGTTCGCTTGCAAGTAGTATTGCAACTTTTCTCGATTCCAGCAGAAATAGAAGCATCTGTCGATTGCTTCGATGGTCACCTGCGCAGTTGATGAGTTGTTCACTGGTTAACGTTTCTTTTCTTGCTTAGGCGTCGAATACGTAAATACGCAAATAGCAATCTGTCATATTGACAGAAAAAAAAACAAAGAAAAAACATCGACAGTGCAGCGTCGCCTTCAATGCCGAATTATCCACTACACCTGCAAGTAAGTGATAGCAGGGGCGTGCCGAGGTAAGATGGCGCCCGGGGCAAAAAACAAGTTCGGCGCCCCGCTGTTCGAACCTAGGGCCTTGCGGTAGCAAATGAACTGTATTGAGTAAAATACTTGCGATATTGTTGAGAGTTTTCAGCGCCCACAGTGATTTTACGCCCGGGGCATTGTGCTCCCTTCCCCGCTCGTTACGCCCCTGAGTGATGGTAATTAAAGCAAGCGCCATCGTTGCTCTCGCCAATCTGCAAATGTGCAGGTGCACACGTTTGCGGTGACGAAATGAAAGGGTTGAAACAATAGTTGAACGAGGTTGACATTAGCATTTCAGTTGAGAAGCGAAAAGTCTAGCTCTGGCCATTGATACGAAACCTTAAGGTAGATAACGAAAAAGTAAATGATTTTAACCGCAGTGCTGACCTCCTGGCAGAAGCGTACCGAGGTTAGATGGCGCCCGGCGCAAGACACAAGTTTGTAGACCCCTGGGAGCAAACATGCTGTATTGAAGAAAGTACTTGCGACATTGTTGAGACTTCTCGGCGCCCACAGTGATTCAGCACCCGGGAATTATACCCTTGCTCCCGTTGGTACGTCCCCGCCTCCAGGTTTATATAAGAAATGGACTAACCACTTAAAAATGCATTTTCTCATTTGAAAAGTACTGAAATCATTTCAAATGAAAATGAAATGAATGCAATACCGCGCACACATCTACGGAGGATTATAATTTAAATACGGAATCCGATCAAGGTTTGCTCAAATAGAACAGGATGATTAAGCACCCGAAAGCGCCTCCCGTCACACGCTGTGGTTGCGCCGGGATTTCAAAACCTGTTTCTAACAAAAGTATGCAGGACAATAAACGTTGAGCACTCTCAAGCAACAGCGTGCTTACGGTCAACGTGCTTACGGTTAAATTGAAGTTTTCTGAAGTGTCTGACACAGACGTTTACACGATTTCAAGGCTTGCATCAATTTGTGGATCTACGGAACCAAAAATCCGATCTGTACCAAAATTACCTTGCGGGCGAAGAAGAGAAAATATCATTGTTCGAACCTCGAAACAGCTCGACATTTTCCGGCCATGACGTCAGTCGTGCATTTTTAAATGTTAGATTAGGATATATTTTGGTGCATGATTATCAGCAATTCTTTGAATATAACAAAATAGATGAAACCTACTGATGTTGATCTTGATTCCAAATGACATTTCATAATTTTCCAATTTAATTCTCACACGGTTTTCCTTTTCGGAACAGGTTAAGTTTTGAATTTCAAAGAAACGTTATGTTGCTTACTTTGGCTTGGCTGCCATTTGGTAACGTTTTTTTTTTCTTGCAAAGAGTGTTTAGAGATAAAATGGTGATTATCTTGCTAAAAGTTTGAATCCAATCATATGCTTTGAAAATGTACTGTGAACTTTCGTAATGCGAAAGTTGATTGTCTTAAATTACTCCACCATCAACTGCGAACAATCACATTTTGCTATGACCTCGTGAAATATCGCGTTAATGTGATGGCAATAAAACTGCACTTGTAGCTAACCTAAATGTTGAAAAACCTTTTTTTGCAAGATTGGACGGAGAAACATTTGCTTTCGGAAAACTTAGCTAATAACCGAAAAGTGCTCTCATGTAAGCACTTGTTTGGAAAGGCTGACAATCACCAAGTCCATTTTCCCCTTTCAAAATCCTGCTATATCATGTCAAGTTGCATAAGTAAAACACGTTTTTCTTTTGAAACACCTGCGCGAACATAAAATCAAGTGGCCGTTTGTGCCAGATGAACTTACTAAAACAGAAATATATATTCAAAAGAAAATCAACATTTATGCTTAATTTACTATAGAACCACAGGCAGGAGGCGTCAAACACATTCCCTTCCAATTTGTTGAGAAAACTGAAATTCAAGCCTTTCGTTTCCCTTTTTGCAGAGGTTGTGATAAGCTTTAAAACTGGTGTGGGGAACCTGCGGCCCGCGGGAACATTTGATATGACCCGCACCAGAATTGTCATTACCCAAGTTAGAGTGCAACATCGTGTCAGAACAAAGCTCCATGATAAGCAGGTACTTAGAAAGTAACTCGAGAGAAGTCACTCATCCTCATAGTTAGATAAAGGTACAATTTTAGGATAATATTTTTGATTTTGCGGCCCGCCAGCGATAATGCACGATTAACGCGGCCCGTGACAGTCAATAGGTTCCCCACCCCTGTTTTAAAATTTTTGCTCCACCTTGAACGATATTAACTGGCTGCAACCTTGTTATCTCCTGCAAAATATCCGGTTTCCAAATTAACGTTATCTCCTGCAAAATATCCTTGTTATCTCCTGCAAAATATCCGGTTTCCAAATTAACGTTATCTCCTGCAAAATATCCTTGTTATCTCCTGCAAAATATCCGGTTTCCAAATTAACATTTGTAAATCTATGGCGACGTTTCACCCAAACAACAACAGAAAATCGGCAAGTACGAAGAAGTGACATTCAGCTGCATACCCACTGCAACAGTGGGTGTCAGAAGGGGAGGCTGGTGGAGCTTGGCCTCCCCTGGATTTTGAATAGTGATTATTTCCTATGAACTTTTTGATAGAAAAATATTTTTCGAGTTTGATATTTTTTTTCAGAATTTCGAGTTGGTAAAATGAAATTTTACCCCTTTCGGACATCCCCTGGAAAAATCCATAATTGACCCCCCAGAAAATACGCCCATTAATGCAACATGAGTTTCAGCTTGTTACCTGGAACATTTCGTTTCTGCGCAGTTTCGTTACGTCCCATTCGCACGAATCAATCATTTGCTTGTCCTTGACGTCATGAAGATAAACTCCTCTGTAAGTCACTCTCATGCTGAAAGTTAAAATAGTTCACAAGAGAAAACTAGAGGAAGTTTACCAGGTGAATTGCGATGGGTTTACTCTGCAAAAGGAAGCAGTTATAGATTCATAACGTGTTTGCCCTGCCTTGAAGGTTATGTGGTCTTCACAGTTAAGAGGTGACAGCTCGACTGAACTAATGTAGAATCATTGGAAATAATGCTTCTTTTAGAAGCAGGTGGGAAAGTGATCGGCTTCAAGTGTGGGAGATTTTCGGAAGAGTAACACACGCAGTGCATTCAGAGAACAGTGATGAACTGATGGATTCCACGACGTTTTGATCAGTGCAGGCTGCCTTGTCTTTGGATGACACCAGACCAAACTTTCTTAGATACTTAGTGTGCCCAATTCCTTATCTGAGGCAATATAAAATACGCGGTTTCGGTGCTTTCAGTAAATTTATCATCTCTACGAAGCACTGCCATCCTGGCAACCTCCCGCAGGTCAGATCGTCTCTACACGAGTTCCACGATTGTTTGTTACTTTGAAACCGTGAACTCACCAGCCTGAAACTAGCAGTGATACTCTAGCCTCAACCGTGGTGTGTCCTTCAACCGAGTACTTATCACCAGGGAAGATGTTCACCCATTTGCAATTCTGGTTGATTAAAGCTTTGAACTCTCTTCGAGAGACGTCGAACGGCTCAAAATCCTGCAAAAAACAATATGTGTCATCACGAAAGTTCTATCTGTTCTATCACCTAACGTCAAAGCAACATCTTTCACTCTCAATCTTTCTAGTGCTTTAAAAACAATTTCTGCTGTATGACATTGACAACACTTGCAACGTTTGCCATCAGTTTGGCAAACTAAACTTTTTCTGAGAGCCAGGGCTTATCAATTATTGAGAAGCCATGTGGCATAAAGCAAGGCTGCATCATTCATTAATATCACCTAATCAGTTTTCTTCCTTCCAATTCCGTGTCCAAACCCTTCTAAATTTTTGGGACGCAAGTTCATGGCCGGTGACCGCGATGTAGTGCTAGCAAAAACGTTGTGGGAACGCACCCAAAAAATGGCCATTTTAAAACAGCTTCATACTCATTTCAAAGTAAAACGTGAAAAAAGGTGTGGGAACGCCGTTCCCACCCCACTACATTCCTGCCGGTGACAAATATGTTTTTCTTGACTAGATGGTATGGATTCGAAGTTTGCAAACAATTCCCAAAATTCCCCTAACGTAGTTATGCTTCAAGGTCCAAAACAGTCTGCAGTCTATGAATTTTTAAATTACTAAGTCTGGTAGTCTATCTAGTGAATTTTTCCTTTTTCAAAGTATATGAATGCATGAAGCATAGTCCACATGTAGGCCTACACCAGCAAAAAACATACTGCAGTATAGCCCGGTCAAGTCTTCTGTAACACAGCTTGCTCACAACAAATTCATCTTGTAGAGTTACTAAATGAACTCAAATTTAGATGGCAAGTTGCCATGTAAATGGCAGCTGAGTATTTAGCAAGCCGGTTTCAACCTCGGTGTAGACGTCTTCGATGTCAGAGGGAAAGTTTATCTTTTTCATCTTGTACAACGCATAGACAAGCTGTGCAGCATTTTGAATAATAAACACGAAGCTCCAGATGATGACATCCATCGTGCACCAGTAAAGAATGTCCCAAACGATCAATATCACCAAAGCAGCAATGAGGGCCGAACGAAGGGTGATGACGTAATGTCTGCAAAAAAGGTCAAGACTTTAGTTTGTAGGCATTAAAGAAGGCATTGCGGCAAAACTGACAATGGCATGCTTGATGAAAACAAGCTGAGTCTTAGCGGTCGATTATCCGGATTTTATTGCTTCGGCTTGTTAAGGTAATTTTTTGAAAACTAATTCCCTAACTTACACAAGGTTAAGAGTTAAACATGTACTATGGTGACACACATGACTTACAGTAGGCTTTGCACATTTAAACATTTTTGGCTACAGACGAACTGGTTTGACGGGCACTTTTGTCATTGTTTAAACTGATCAGCGGAAGCAGGTCCATTGTCTGTGTATAAACAGTCACTTATACGTAGGGGCGTAACGAGGGGGCAAGCGTGGAACAATTTCTCGGGCGCTGAACCACTATGGGGCCGCCAAATCACTCCGGGGGGAAGCTGAATAACTATGGGGAGCGCTGAATGACTGCACGGGGCGCCGAATAGTCCCAATAACGTCACAAGTGCTTTTTCCAAACAGCACATTTGCTTCCGAAAGATCTCAGGTTTGAACATGGGGGCGCCAAACTAGCTTCTTGGCCCGGGCGCCAAATAACGTCGTTACGCCCCTGCTTAAAAGCCCCAAACAAACCAGACTGCAGCGTTGTCTGTTTTCAACTGTCTAGTGATACGCTTGGATTTTGCAGCATGCTGGTTATTGTCAGCGAAGGTTCCACAGGGATAGGGGCGTGCAGAAGTCTGATGGTCCCCGGGACAACTAACTGATTACATGCCCCCCAACAAACTTCTAGTATTGAGGAATGTGAGAGATACAGGCACAGCAAAACTACCTACCCAGACCTTTGCCACGTGCAAAAGGATTAGGCTACGCCGCAAAAACTTCGCTTCAAGTGAGAATACAAAGGAGAAAAAAGCTGTCTGAGGCTCGTACCACGTTACGCAACAAGAACAAGGCACTTAAACGTTGTAAAACAGCGGTCTAAAACATGCGGGCCGCTTGTGGCCCGCAAGGGCGTTTTGTGCGGCCCGCGATGCTTTTTGGAAATTTTCAAATAATTAACACTTAGGTTATTTAGTTTATTCACTGGTGTTTAAAAGTTATCGGCTAGTGAGTGAACAAGTTCGTTTCAAACGAACGTAGAGACGGCTCGAAATGATTTGCATATAACCCACGATACCATTCGCATGAAATAAGATACAAAAGCTGTTTTTACTAAGGTTCCGGTGCAGCCATTGTTGCGTCAGCGTCATAATGTGGCCCTCGAGTTACTTTATTAACCTCATTTGGCCCTCGGGGCAATTTGAGTTTGAGACCCCTGTTGCACAACGTACGTGCAAGGGCACAGAGTTTGCATGCATGTTTGGCGAGAATAAAAATGTAAGTACGTTTGAGAAAGTATGCTGGCGGCAGTGGCACTATGCTCAAAAAGCATAGTGCGTTTAAACCTATCATATTCAGAGCCGAAAGTGTTTTAACAGCTACGAACGATGTTCTTCATGACAAATTCACTTCATTATTTTGATCTTTTTTATAACACTTGAAAGCGAAGAATCCATTGCGAAAACCTTGCGCATGATATTAACCCTGTGATACAAACCGCATTGCCACTAAAAATGAACCAAGCAGAAAAGACACCATCGCAAAATGAAGTGTTCATTATTTATGAATCTAGCTTTGAACAAGCAAATGTTAAGAAGTCTCCATTTCTGTTCACTTTACTGATCACTTTGTTTTGATTATGGCGTTTATAGTGAAATGATAGTAAAATTACGAATGATGAAATCAATGCATGTAACACTTTCAATAACATGTCGCTGCCGTACTCGCACCCCCCCTTGCGAACCTTTCCCCCCAGGTGAAGAACCCAGGTTCTGGAGCAAGGGTTCCAAACCTTTCTATGACCATGTACCTCTTCCGCATTTCGACAGATAAGCATGTTCCCCTAAAATTTTTTGTACCGAAAACGTTGAGTAAAATAACAGAAATCCACTGAAATTTTAATAGAATGTTCAGAGTTGTAGAACTATAAAGGTAGACTCCGTTTGTATGTCTCAAAGTTAATTCTTTGCGGTTGTATGAAGTATAAAGTAACTCTATTTTTCCCTTCTGTTGCTAACCTTAAATGAATCCCCACAGATAGGCAAATGTACCCCTATGGGTACATGCACCCCAGGATGGGAAACCCTGCTTTAAAGAGAATCGAGAGATATTTTGAAGACTACAAGTGGCAGACTAACAATGGCTAGCAGGAATTGGCCAGCCTGCAAAACGATGAAGAGAGATAGTAAGGCCTTAAATATCGATGGTATTCCTTCATCTCTCTCTCTGGTCACGTAACATATATTTGCATGCTTTCCTCAAGCTAGTTCCCATCAGATCCATGCAGTATGTATTAGTAGCCTTTCAATGAAAAGAACCATCTAGTTACAGCATTTTAAGAAAATTAATATTTGTAACTTCACTCTTTAAATGACCCCACATCTTGGATGCCCAGGGGTGTCGCCCCGCTTGCACCCTCCTCTGCGCGCCTCTGCAGAGGGGCGAACGTTCCCCAATCCACTACCACATACTTTTGACATGGCACACTTTCTAGGCAATGCATCCCATTTTATAGATTCTCATGTTCGATCATACAGTCACACAACGTACTGCACCATCACAACATAGACGTAGCCAGGAGGCCCAGGTGGCCATGCCCCAAATTTAATCATTTTGTGCTTTGAGAAGCGACGTCCCCCAAAAAAATACTATTACTCGTTTAAAGTCAAACATTTTGGACACCCCAAATTTTTTGCCCCCCCAAAATCTTTTGGTCTGGGTACGCCAGTGAGTCACAATGGGAGTATCTCTTACCTATTAACTCTTCTGCCAAAACGTCGAGTTTAGATACACAGCTGAAAAGCAGCAAACTCATTTCAAGCCATACGTTTGCTTTCCTGTTCCTAATGGGCTTCTGCAAACATAGACATACAGGGAGGCTTTTTTCATGGATGTTTGAAGCTGTTTGTCCTGAAAAATTCGGCCACTGTCCCGATTTCTGACACAGGCTGGGATTGTATGTTATATGTGCGAAATGGAGTTTTCCCACCGGAAATTTGACTAAATTTCCATCCATTTTTCCAAAAGGGCACAAACGTTATCTACATTCTCCAAACCGGAATACTGTAACGCTATAGCCTCTCGTTTTGCTTTTATTTCTCAAGGCTACTTTGTCCTGAAAAACACGTTTTCTTACTCTGAAAGTTCCCCAAATTTCCCTGATCTACCTGATTTTGACAGTAGCTATACAAGGGTTGTAACCCTCCCAGACACCCATCTCTTATACCTGAAGAGGTTATAGTTGCCCTAAGTTTTTTTCTGCAAGGAACGTTCTGTTTTCCGCAAAAATTATTACTTTGACTCTTTCTTTCAGTGCAAACATTTCACGAAACAAGCAGCCCTTGGACAAAACCTAATGTACAGTTGCGTTTTGCATCAAAGTTTCTATGCAATACCAGCAACTTACTTGAAGGTAACCGGCACGAAGAAGGCGGCAGCAAATAGCAGCATACTTGCATGAAAGGTTACGTTCTGTGGCCCAAGCCACCCTGTACAGGACATCCCAGGCAAGAATAGCTTTGCTGCATCTTCTTCGTTTCCAAGCTTCTCTTCTTCCAAAGGCAGCGACGTAAAATTATAAGACATTTTTAACTCACCCTCTGCTACGCGCTTCCGTCATTCATTTACCTTCATTGTCGGCAGCAACAGTTAGACACATTTGAACTTAACTAAGAGTGGTAAAAAGCAGTTCATGCCTTGCGGTTGAATGCGTTCCTAGGCCTAGGGCTGTAGTCCCGCCAACTTTGCTAGAGGAAATGCTGGTTAAAAATGGATGAGGTGCATCGAAATCAAACTTGGTTTCAAAGACTTCAGAAAAGGTTAGTTTAAGTAGCAGCAACGCGCTGAGTTTTCAAGTAACTGTGGCAGGAGGCTGCTGATAGAAAATGCGAAACGGTTCCCATTAGAACAAATGCATTGTCACTGAAAGTTAGGATGATTCCCGGGAAGTAAGAGTAGCCCAGAGGAATTTCAAGCGACATGGAATCAAGACGACTGATCCCGTTTTTTCATTGTATTGCTCGGATTCTTGTTTCGCAAGTTTCAATCAAAGCAGCTCTCCGCGCATGATTGACCGAACAGCGAACACAGAAACTTTTGTTTCAAATATCGCTTCTTTTTTATACGAGATTTTTTAACTAGTGCTTGAAATCCTTCTTGCTACAAATTCACCATCATTCGAAAGGTTTGATACACGTGGGAGAGTAATTCACAAGGAACAGGTCAAGAGCGCTTATAGCTGATTTGCTCATCAAACTTTTTAAATGCAAAAATGCACCTGCAGACTCAGTGCATATTAATAACGTTTTGCTTGCATCTTCAAACAGCTCTTGCCCTTGCAATCTACTGACACATCTATGTAACGTTCTAAACTTCTTTCTAAGAAAACTATTATAACTTTTTAAAATCATGGAGCTGTTTCCTTCTTGAATTAACATGGAAGACGTTTGATGGATGATGTCAACTCTTAAAGAATGGTGAAGCATGAGTACTTGACAAACATTTCCTACTTTCATGTTAAGTATGGTGGTTTCTAAAGTTTTGAGTTTTGCACTGGTTTAGTACCAAAAAATCTAAGCGTAGGTACTGAGTTATTTCTTTACTATGATTTCAACACAAAGTGTCTGAAATATTTATGTGCTTGATTATAAAAGTCCCCTATCGGCTTGTTGGTACCGTTAAGCACCCATCATGATTAAATATGCTGCAGTATGAAGGGATGCCAAACACTTTTGTTTACAGCTCTTATGTATGGTTGGCAGAGCATATTTCATAACATTTTGAAGTTCCGTGTTGTTTCTGTGCACAGTAACATCAATTGCACCATTTAAAATTTGAAGTCAACGTTGTGAGCGTAGATACGACCAAACCATTTGTTGTTCTAAGCTGAGTTCTCTTACGTATTTTTGTCGACCTCTTAAAACGTTACGTGTCAACTTGCTGGGTGCAGGATAGGTGCCACCTGCTTACTGATCCTGGATTATGTTGTTTTTCAAGCAGCCAGTAATTTTATACGATTCGCAAAGAACGACTCTGAAGCAAAATAAACAGATAAATATGAAGAAAGAACAAACAAACTTGAATATATTTGCAATGTATCTTTTTGTTCAACGTTGCTGTACAGCTCCTATTACACTTTGTTTTCACCTCGTTACGGAAGAAAAAAAAATAAGAAGAAGAAAATGAAAGGAATTAGAAATTTAGCAACTTTGAACAAAAAGATACATTGCAAACTAAAAGTTTGTAGCGTTGGACGAAGAGAACAATGTGCAATTCATGATGGTATATTCTGAAAACTGTTGCAATTGTCAGGAAAGCTTTTGGCGCAGCCAAAACTTTCTACAGCATATATGAAACGAATCCTGCTAATCTGTTTTTTTTTCGATTTGTTGTCCGCCTGGATTCTTTGACGCAAATGTTTGAGAGAAACAGAGTGATTAGTCACTCACATTCACGGAATTACTTTTTTACTTCAAGTGGCCACCTAACATTGAAAGAATCATCGAAAATCGTACAATTGCATTTTAGGCAATTGTATGGAGGCAGTTATGAAGGTCATCGTTATGACAATGCTTTCCCTTAAACTTTTTTGGCACGACGCCGCTGCCCAAAGTTAGATTCGTTTGAAACAGCTAGTCATGGCCTGCCGAGCCGGAACAAGTATTCGGTTTCCTTTGAATTTGTCGCTATCTCACTGATCCAATAATTTTTTTATTAGAATTGGCTGTCTGTTACTTGTGTTAACGAAGATCTTCACCAATTTTGTGTGTTCCTAGTTTCAGCCCAAAAATGCAGATCGTATTTTAAAGGTTGCCGTGAAGCAAATAATATATCAGTGCAGTAAGTATTGTAGGTTTGCTGATTATACGCGAGACCACGTTTTCGTTGCAAAATGTCAGCCTTGATAACAGTCGTGTCTGACACATCCTGTGTGCTCTTCAAGGTAGTTAGGCTGCAGTATGAAAGCTATTCAGGAAGCTTCATTCTAAATTAAGTACCATAGATGTTTTTTGTCCTGACTATGATAGTTGACAAGTTATGTTTCATCTGCTTCATAACCGTCAGGAAATGATTACCCTTGTCTTCGTTATGGTGCTATTTCTTATACAGTTTCTTTGTAGATCCCGTTTGAACATTTCAGATTTTTGTTTAAAGCTTGTATCCAAGAAAAAACAGAAGAAACAATTTTACAAGAAGACTGCTACAATTGCACTAACTTTCTTGTCACCGTTGTATTCTTTTTTGGAGGAACATTGGAACAGCTGTACCCGTTTCTCACGGAGCATATCTTTTTCAACTGCAGCACGAAAGGAATGCAGCGGCACTTTGCCAGCAGTCCTGATTTTTAAACTCATAAAATTCTACCCCAATCCAGCTGAAATGCAATTCGCTATTCTGAACACTGAGCCACTCTCCTTGAGCCACCGACGCAGATCTCTGTTCTCTGCTTCCCAACGGCTATATTTACTCGGCATGCGCCTGCACGCTCATCGCCAACCTGCGCTGCCATATCGTAACTCGAAGCTTAGGGCAATTCCTGATGAGCCGGACAGCTGCGTTTGTCAGATATTTTTACCTTGTTGTATCTTCGGGAAGCACAAGGCGCATGGTATCGTCGCTGACCTGACCAGAGTGTACTACAGCGACTGTGATGGCTTGGTTTGATTGCAGTAGCGTTTATGGTCAGGCAATCGTTGTTGCTTGAGGAGTGCTCAACGACGAATGTTGTAGAGAATTGCCGATGAATCGATTAATAACTTTGTAGACTTTGTACATGAACGATGTTTTTCGTTTACGCCAGGGACTGGCGTCAGTTTGTTCTGGGTTTCAGACCGTTCGTTTTAGAGAGCAGCTTCCTTTTAGAGAGAAGGAGGACGTTTTACTGAAAACTGTGCATTTTTCTATGAAAAATAAGATAAGTTAAGGTAGAAATTGTAAGTATAAGCATATGTCCTTGTAATTCAAAGCAAAGTGTGATAAAACAGACGGGTTAAAATATTTGTAACAGCAGTGCAAACTTATCTTCAGATGCAGGCAGTTGCGCTTGATGTGTTCATGTCATCATGTTTAATATTTAAGGAACAACCCATAGAAAAGTGAGAAAGGTGATTGCCTTGTGAGAACTAGAATTTACACAAAGACTAGCAAAATTGGAAAAGGTTGAAAGTTTGTTTTCTTAAAAAAAAGGTGAAATTGAATGAGTAGAAACATCACGTTAATTCGCTACTAATGGACTCAGAAATTGTGCCCTTTGTTGTCATTGCTTGATGGGAAAAGACAAGGCTTGTTTCGAACACTGCGCAACAATTACGTCATGTGCCAGTGCAAATAAATTTGTTTGGTTCTAGATTTGTCTGTTCTTACCCAACTTCGTTAGTCCGCAAGGCTGGATAGTTCTCCTTTAAAAAATAAATGTTAAAAAGTTTTACTTATTGTACAGTGAAGTTGTAAGTTTCTTGCTTTCGTTTTCGATTTCCCTCATACCTCATTATTCTAAAACATATGCATCGTGTGGAGAACACTTCAAACTTCAGTTTGAAAGCACAGAAATAAACATACGGTTGTGGTTTGCTGATTTTGTTTCATTGCGACAGGCCAGAACATAAATTAACAGCCATGAGAAGAAAATTAATGGAAAACAAAGAACTCTATCTACATTAATTATTGTTTTTAGACTCCTAGGATTTCTTCCGAATGTTTGAAAACGTTTAATGTAACTGTGAAATATTTTAGCCCATTATTTATTGAACGTCTCCTTTTTTTGATAAATTATATCGATTTAAATGACAAATCGTTTTTTTTTCAATTAAATATTAACACTAGGGCTACCGAGATTTTTTTTCAAGAATTACCAACGGGGTCAATTGACCCCTGCGTTGAATATGAGAGGGTTTTTCACACACAGCGCACTAGTTACCACATCTCTNTCGTATAAATGAATTTTGAAGTGTGACTTTTGTCTGTGGTGACGTCACAATGATTTCGCTGCTCGTTTTGCGCATGCGCAGTGGCAACGGTCTTGTTTGATTTCACCGCCTGGTGAAATTCTGGATGCAAACTGCTCATCCGTGATGCTACGGCAGGGGCCGAGTTTGCGAGAAACTTTTGGAGGAACAAACGTTGTGTGGTATGCATGTTGCGTTTAGATGACGTCACCATGTTCACTCAACCGTAGTACGACCTTTTTGTAAAATTGGCAAATTGTGGGGATGATATATTTTGACCCCACTGGCAATTGCAGAGAATGTAGTGCTAGTACCTAACAGTGAAAACTAGGTATTTGATTTGCGTGTTTATCAATAGGCTACACAAAACTTTAGAATTAGCACTTGAAATGTTCTTGAAAACGTAGATAAAACAAAGAAGACAGTTAATTATTCTTCAAAAAATAAACATTACATTAAATAGTAGAATTTTTGAACATGTATCTTTGAGATTCAAATAATTGGTCGCATCCCCCCCAACATAATGCAATTCCAATTAACAAACATGCATGTCTCTGGGATTGCATTGACTGGCACAATAACCAGTAGCGGACACAGGTTAATTTGGTGAGGGGGGATGCGACATCGATTTGCAATGAACCCAATGCTTCATGAGGACCATATTGCGTAAATCAAAGTTTCGCATACGTACATTTACGAGGAAACAAGTCTGAGCTTGCTTTAGTTTAGAAGAAGCTTGATTGATAAAACTGGTCAAACTATAACACTGCACCGCTACGGAACCAACAAGCAATGTGGCACATAACAACGATCTGACGTAGTCACTGGCGTCGGCGCAGATAAGGCCAGGTGCATCGAGGACTCGAGATAGACAGTTCACGTGACGACATAATACTTATTCTCACTGTAGGTTACGTTTATTACATCATAATCACCGGTGGCAGTAGCCAGCATAGTTCAGTAGCGCTGTTTGACTTGTATGTTGCAGCAAGTGAGTGTAGTCACTTGGATGCGGTTTAGATTAGTACTCTTCAAATGGGGAACCTTATAGTTTCAATTGTCGTTTGGAATAGTCTGCAACACCCATAATAATTTGTGTATAACATTTGTTATTGCAGGTAATTTTGATGAAATAAGAACAAGAAGCGGGTTGATTCTGTTTATTTTGCAACCGAAATTAAGAGAACAGAAAG
>JGI24159J19872_10001587_pt1 | contig 25448 bp, 12 predicted proteins | sample Ectturendosymbi4_FD_19872 | JGI IMG/M metagenome (IMG submission 19872)
GTTCTATTGCTATGCACTGAAGATGATAACAGTTGTTATCGAAACGTTTGCAAGATGTCAGTTGTATCGTTTGCTTTGGCCGTAGTATTTATTATTATGTAATCACTGGATAATTAAAAACGTGACAATCAATCACTGAATATAAAAAAGACAATTACTCAATAAACATCCTATCTTCTCAGAACCACAGTCACAAAGAATCATATGTTGAAATTCATCTGGAACAGTGAATGTCGCATATTTCGGAGGCGGATAAGATATAGAGTCCGAATCAAACTGCAGCTTCCGACGCCTTCTATGCAAAATTATTTTTATAGACATTTTCTTTGGTAATGCCATTAATGCGTCTGGCTGCAGCTGGGCACTTACTGATCCAATGACAGCAGTCGTCGTAACCGATATTTCACGCATTTTATCTTTCGTTTCAGCAACTGCTTGGTGCTCTAAACTAAATTATCTCTTTGTTACCACCATGACTGTGTTGCAGGTCACTATTGCTTACTACAATTTCATCGTTTTTTGTTGTTAACCTTGCTTGATATTGGTTAACCTTGCTTGACGTTGTTAACATGACTGTTTTGGTAACATTTAAAACACCGCTAAATATTCCCACTTACATGTTGTAGATGTCTTAAAATTCATATTACTCGTGAATTAATGACGACTTGCCTTTTGATGTAACACCAAACGATACTTTATTTGTCATATAAAAACGATAAAAGTTGAGAAAGCTCTCAAAGGGCTTCCTGTCCAAATAGCATGTGAATGGATTGATCCTCTATCAAATCAAAGAAGCTTGCCTAATGGAAGAAACCAGCCAGTTACGTGGATTAAATGTTTGAGTAATTAGTGCGTACGTGTTGATCTGTCGAGTGATTAAAACTCTAAGGTATTAAATGTCTGCGTGTTTAACTGTCTTGCCAATTTAGCGGTTTCTCCGCTAGATCTAGCGGATTTTATAGTTTTCCTGTCTAACTGGAAAAAAATTGATCTAGCGGCTAGCTTGAAATCTAGCGGATTTTTAGTTAGAACTGGCGGGTTTTTAGCTGCATTATAGACGGTATTTTAAGACCAATTTATTCCGTTTTATTCTGATCTACCATGCATTAATCGATGTTTAATTGCCTGATTGTGCATGAATTGTTGTGTAATTCTTTCTTTTCGCATGGATAGTTGTACTTCGTGCAATTTAGTCGCTCATATTAGAAGTTATTCAGCACGGGCGGTCAGTCAGCGAGCACTGAGCAGTTGAGCAATTCGGGGTCGGCACGTGGGATTGATGCTGGGATGAGCACCTAAGTACGATACTGTGATGGGCAACGGTGTAGTACCTCTAGGCTAGCCCACAGTGTTCAGGATAGAAGTGCACAGAACGCGAGCTGTGGTATGTGTGCAGGAACTTTGAGTTTGATGGCAGGCAGTAGGCACATACTTTAATTTCTTATTGCATTTTTGCCTACTCATGTTTTCTCTAGCTTATCATCTTCATTACAGTCGATTTCAGCATTCGATTCAGTTGATCAAAAATTTTCAACAATCTTTTTTTGAAAGTTTTATATTTGTAGCAAAAATTTTCAGCAATATTGTTTAAGTTGTATATTCGTAGTATCTGTCAACTTAACTGTCCTTTGTTGGTTTCTGCAAGTTCAGATTTAACAGTTTTGTCTATTGACTGCTCTGTATGCTAGGAATTATTCCTACAGTTGCATCTTTGTGTTTCTAGTTTTAATTTAGCTTGTGATGAAAAAAATCTAGCGGATTTTTGCAATTTTTCTAGCCTGAAAGTTCTGTTTAGACTTGGCAACCTTGTGATTAACTATCTAGTGATTAAATGTCAGTGATTAATTGTCGCGTGATGAAATGTTCGTACACCCCCCTCAGGCAAGTTTCCATCTGATCTACGCAGTATGTGTTAGTAACCTTACAATACGAAGAATATCACAGTATCTAGTTACAGCATTTTAATAAAATCTAATTTTTCTAATTTAACTCTTTAGATGTCCCCCTGCTTTGGATGCCCGGGGCCGTCGCTCCATTCGCCCCTCTCTGCACGCCACTGCTTCCACAGCAGCATATGCAGACTTGACTGCCATTTTTGCTGAAAGCAAATTTAATTGTCGATGGCATTACAACATCTTGCAGCAACTATACCTGCAGTAACAAAAGTTCCAGACAACCAATTGAATACACGGTAGTTTGCTCATGATATTGAATTTATCAAAATATTTCAAAATATCTTGTAACTATCACAGTATCACAGTGCTCTCTTGTAATATTCGGAGCATTTACTTTGAAGTTTTATTTTCATGTCAGCATGTAGTCCCACAGTGCAGAATTTTCCTCTTTTTGTATATCCACAACTCAAAAAACATTTTGAATGAACCAAAACAAACAAAAATTAACGCTGTGGGCACATAAAATTATTCTGATCAGAAAATAAAAAGAGGTTATACCAGACCATCAACCCATCCCATGATACAAAGAGGAAGGAATCTGCAGCAAAGGGAAATGCTGTGGAAGGCTAAGTAAAACCCAATCTATACTTACGATCATCCAACATAAACAGTTCAGTGGTACCCCCACACCTGACTTTAAATTCCATTCGACAAAGCCGCAAATCTGCGACGGGGAGGATTCATGCCAGTGGCGTAGCCAGCCCAAAATTTTGTTTGGGAGGAAAATGTTTGATTTTAGACCAGCAGCAGTATGTTTTTGGAACACCGCCTCTCAAAGCGCAAGATGACTAGATATTCTAAACATATTGGGGGACATGGCCACTGGGCCACCCTGGCTACGTCTATGATTCAGGAGGTCCCCAAAACGGATTTGTGGCCCCTATCGAAGATCAAAGCGAATTTCGGCATGTAAAGCACATGAGCGTCGGCAGGGGAGGGAAAAGGGTCATTTTCCTCCCCTGGAAATTGGGACTAAGAACCAAAATTTTCTAGAAGACCTGAAGTCAAAAGCTTAATTCAAATTAATTAATTGTTGTAATTTTACAAATAATTGTTGTAATTCTTATAATGGCAGTTCAATTGTCGTAATGACACCCACATTGCACAAGAGCCAGGTTCACTGTCCTGGTGTCATGCATTGCAGTGATGAGCTTGCATTTCACTCGCGTCCGCTCTTTTTCCTACAGAGGCAGGTTGCGAAACTGTGAAACGGATTGTTTTATCGTTGGTATTTATTGCGTAACAATGACAAGAAAAACACAAAAAAACAATAACCTGCTGAAAACCAAAAGAATGCTAAAACTGACTATAAGCTAAGAGGGGGCCTAGTCTTTATATTTAGCTCAGTTACTCCAAGGGCCGGCAAACTTTTTTGCAATGCGGACGTGTGCCAGCTTGGCATTATTTTGCCGACCGGTCTCCAACAAAATAATGAATGTTTGGTTTGGCACATGCAAATTTATTACAACTCGTAACTCAACATGGCACTGATTCAGAGGGAAATCTGGGCTTTCTTTGCCGCAATGAGATGCTATGACCTGTAGGGATTATAGTAGTCAGTGGCACCCGCAGGCCGAAATGTGTTCTTCTTTCAGTCGTTCTAGTCACTTCTGCACCAATTTGGTCTTGGATTCGCAAGGCCCGGTAACAATTTCTTCACGGACGGACACCGGGCCGCGGCTCGGTGTTTGCGTCAAAGAAACTGACTTTAAAAAAATGCCGGTTGAACCTTTGCTGCATAAACACAGAAAACGATCTTTATTACGGGGCAGCCAACGATTGTTCTGCATTGGCTTGATGGTTCGGTTTACAATATTGATTTTGCAATTGCGTTATAGAGCGCATATAGTCAGGTGTTCCATGAACGGGTAAGGCCTGACGACACTTTTTTCAGGGTACGTTAACATTGTTTTGTGAGTTGTAAATCATAAAACCACCAGCAAACTTATCTTAGACAACAAAAGTGTTAGGATCACTTGAACATTATCCCAAGTAGTTGAACAATGACATGGGTTGGCATGGAATGGTTGTTTGGCTAGAACACGATAGAAATGCTTTTGATGCGCCCAACGCGGTTGCGCTTTTCAATATTGCTATACCATCCAGAAAGTTTTTAAAGTCCATGGTAAACTTCGAACAGGCAAGGAATAGCATCTCCCTGTTTGGGAGACACGTGCTCTAACATTGCAACACGTAATTTCTGTAAGTTAATACGAAGCCATTGCTGTGAAAACATTGATAAATAACAAAATAAACTTGACCGCGTCGCTTCCTCAACCCGTTAAATTTTGGTAATCTATCCCCATGCCAATTTTTTTGTCAATACTTTTGCGTATATCAAAAAACACATTATGTTTTTTCCTCCAAACCTAGATCACCATCTTTATAAGTTTGTGCTTTGTTAAAATAAATCTTCAGCTATCGTTAATTCTTTTCCTCCTTGACTCTCAGAAAAATTCAGAAAGTTTAGCCTGGCCTTTATAACCTTTGTTTCTTAAATATGCTCCTTGTATTCGTTCGCGAAAGTTTGAGCGATGAGACTATGGACGAATGTTGTTTATAATCCCCCACAGCCCACAGCCCACTGCGTTCTAGCTTTCTTGCAGACGATATTTTTTCTTCATATTTCCCAAAAAGATTCCCACAAAATGGAAAAGCTAAAACGTTGTTTCATAGCAGGTATGGTCAGAACCACGCCAGTCCATTCTTGGAAGCTCCGTGGCTCTCTCTAAAAACAATTTTTATAGAAGAACTCATATATTTGGGTTTCCAAAAATGCTGAGTCGAGTTCCACGAATCAGAGAGCTAGGCTAAAGCTTGCTATTTTAGTAAATTCCATGCTACAGATGTTTGAGCACTGGAATTTACTAGTTATTAAATGATGTGAATGATTTGAATAAACAGTGCAACAGAAATCTTTCACATAAACGTGACCTTTATTCCAGTAGGAGGGCAAATATTTTGACATTAAGCGAGCAACAGCATTTTGTTTGGGAAACTACCTCTCAAAGCACTAAACAACAAATAATTCTAGAAATTTTGGGGGGACATGACCCCCATGGTTACGCCTATGTGTTCTTTGTTTGCGATTGCATGGATTCCAAGCGATCGTAAAATCACTTTAATTACAAAATATACTTGCATTTGACGGAAATTCGTAACCATAGATGCTTTAAGTTGCTTGACAATATTGAAAACCCTGCTAGAGGTCGTCCACAGCGGTTATAGCAACAGATATTTTTTGTCCACCATCCAAACCATTCCAGTGACTTTGCTAAAGCTGGACAGTTCTGTAAGGAGATAATTTTCCAATCTCATAAAAATTAAGGATTTCATATCTTCCGCATAGAAGAATTTAAAAATACCAAGAACGAAAAATAAAGTGTGTAATGGATATACTGCAAATGCATTGCGAATGTTGGTTTATCAGAAAATAATGCTTATCAACTTTTACAATTTTAATGCCAGTTTTGTAAAGTAACAGTTAGTGTTTCTTCGCTTTTTTTCAGACTACTCAATGCCGGTGGTGTGCACGCTCTTTCGTTGTACATGAACGGCAGCGGATGGTCTTCCTGTGAGTTGAGGGAGATTGCTGTGGACGGCCACTACTTAGACAAACCTCGATTCCCGCGACCTAGTGGAAATCTACTGGTTGCTGGTGGTCGCCTTGATTGGATGCTGATGTGCAATGACCCTGGAGAATTCGCAGTGAGATAATAATTTGTGGTGTGCGTGAAAACATGTGAAGTCTCGTGAAGTTATCCTGCTTATTGTTTACTACATTAATAAATAGAAATTGTGAGAAAGTTGTTTGATGTGTTTCAAGTGTAAGGCTGATAAGATAACAGATCAAAAAAAGACTAAAAAACAAGTTTAAGAAAAACAAGACTCGCTTTGTACTTAGTCAGAAAAATCTAAAAAATATTTGCCTTTTCCCTACAAATGCCTCAACGAAGTTTTTATGCATGCTATCTTCAGGATTATGTGCAAGTTTTGACTGTTCTTTTCCACCGACGTAAATGGCTTTGTTGTTTTACACTCGGTATTCCTTTCACTGACTTTCTTCTACCCGGTCCGCATTTAGCTTTGGTCAGGATTTGAAGAGGGCTACAAAATGTCGATGGGTGAACATCCTACATATACCGGTGAACTTCTCACCATCCGCGTCTCCGGGCCGCCTGGAAATACGACGAACTTCCCTGACACGCTCCAAACGCGTTCCAGTTTTGAGCGCGACCTTCGTGGAGTCGATGAATGCAACGTAGGAGCCAGATTTGCTGTGGAAGTGACTGCCACCAACACTTTGAACAGGGAAAACTACAGCAAACACTCGATAAGGTGAGATTTGTTGATAGAATTTCAACGCTTTATTTTTCAAAATGCTTCCAACAATTACTATAGATCAGGGCTTCTCAAACGATGGGTGGCGACTCCAAATGGGTCGCCAAATGTAGTTTTGAGGCTGCGAACAAATAGACTTGACAAATCAGATATAAAGATTTTGTAATCTTTTCAAGAAAATTAAAAGTAGGCCGGCAGTAAATCTATCTCTACTGCATTTTTAGGGGCAATGCTTTGCTCCATGCTGTCAGTTGTTTACTAGATTGTCTGCCTGAGCTATCAAATGATAGTAATCAACCAAACACAAATCATGCGTTGTCACTCCACCATTGTTTTAGCGTAATGACCAATATCTATAGACCTTGTTGCATTCATTACGACACGAAGGCATGCTTGTATTTAGCACTCTAGGTCTAGTCTAGGGGCTAGGCCAGAGGTGGGCAAACTATGGCCCGCGAGGGCATTTTGAGCGGCGCACAGGGCAGTCACACGTACGTAGACAGTACATATTTGGAGTCTATGTTAAAGTAATTTTATCGATTAAATTAGAATAATCAAGTTTTTTTCCACACATTTCATTCGAAACCACATTTTTACTCAACCAGAAGTGACTATTGTTTCATTCATTTTGTGGTAGCTCATGTAAAACTTTTTTTAAGGCTTCAAAGCGATTAGATGTAATATATGTAATACGAGCATGCGGCCCTCGTAGCAATAAAATCTTCAATGTGGCCCTCCGTAGAAAATGTTTGCCCACCCTTGGGCTAGGCTAAGTGCTTTGAGAGTAGACTTAGTAGTTTTAGACTAAAGTTAAAAGCTTCCTACACAGATTTAGAAGTAGTTTGGACTTTGATTCAGGAAAAGTTGGAGCCGCAAATAATACACAATTGAAATTTGAGGAGGCAACACCTGCCATGCCCAAGATGAGTTTGCGGAGTTATTCAAAGACAAAAGTGTGCAATTGGAATTTTGGAAAAAGAAAGTGACGTTTTTGGATAAGAATAAGAAACGAATGTCCAGTCATTTCTGATCTAGATGCTGATAAACCCTTAGCCTTTTGCACAACATATTTGTGTGAAGCGGCATTCTTAAAATTGAATGATCATCAAGACCAAAAACCAATCCTTTTTGAAAAATATTGAGAATGTCCTTCGTCCTGTGTTTTCTTGTATCAATCTAGGAATGGACGATCTGTGTACAAATTATCAAGTACATCAATCCCATTAGTTGTGCTTGATAGCTTCTATAAACTGAATTTATTTTTGTTAATGTTTTCTCGTTTCCTTACCGTTTCCATCACGTGGTAGTTTTATTACGGTATAGTTACTTTCGTAGATTGTTTGCATTTCCATGATTTCGCCTTAGACAAAAATTTCTCTTGAGATTTGTAATGTGATATTTACACGTATCATTGACATCTAGGCTATCTATCAAGTGGGTTGCATTGAAAAAAAAAATTTTTGAAATGGGTCGCAAAACACAAGAGTTTGAGAAGCTCTGCTATGGATTCTACTAAAACCAACTCCAACACATTTACCAGCTGAACGATATCACCCTGAACCTTCAAAAACTTGCATAGTTATTGGTTCTGTATGTTAGTGAGTACAGCCTGACCAACATTTGCGCGCCAAGGAAAAATAATGTCTGATTTGGATACGACTACAAACTTCTCATCATTGATGAAAATTAAAGCAAATACGTACAAAAGTCAAAGGTCAAGCCAGAAGAGATTTCTAAAGTTAATATTTTTGTCACAGTTAGCTCAAGATCTGTCTATCATTTTTGCATTACAATCTCGTCAATACGTGAAACTCGAACTGGTAACAGCCACAGGGCTGTTATTTCCTGATCACCACTAAATGCATTCGCACGAAAAAATGCCGAAAGTTTTTCTTAAGAAGAATGATAATGCTGCGTTAAGCGTAAATTCCTTCTTTTAGTCCCACAACCAGAGCTTGGCTAAAACCTCACAAAATGGACAAGTAAAAGAGAAATTTCAAATTTACTAATGCTACCATACACCGGTTATCTGAAAATTAAAAACACTTTGAAAAATTCTACTAAAAGAGAACCTATTCCCGTGAAATTAGTTTCATCCTTTGTTATTTTGCTTTACCTGATAAGCGGTATTTGAGCATTTAAGCAACATACTGTGCAGTAGTTTCATTACATAGATAGTAAGTTTCGATACGTAGATATAAAGCGGAGGTTACTGTGCAAGAATGGCATCTTACTAACACTGAGCACCTTACTTCACACCCCATCCACATGCACGTCAATGCATTCCAGGTATGCTGTATATTTTTGTTCAATAATTCCTATCGATCGTTTTGCACTGTAATTTCTGTTAATTGTTTATAAGCCCTATCACCCTCACATGGGAAAATGTATTACATTGGTAAGATGCAGTAAAACGCAGTTTCATTTTTCTAACACTCAAAGAGTCTCTTTTTAATCGTCGCAGGAACTTTTCAGTTTCTCTTTTATTCAATTATCGATTTTCCCTTTTTAGTGTTACTACTTGAGGAACAACTCTACAACAGTCAAAGTCTAACCATACCCTTGTAGCTATAGAAAATACACTCTCAATCTGTTTCAGTTGACCTTCTTTAACTGAGTTTGAGTTGATTTGGTTGGCGCACAATATTAGACAATTCCAGGCAATTCAAATTTAAAGCGCTTGGACATCGAAACAAACCTGGTAACCAGATTGCATCGTTCACCCCTTGACAGTTTCATAATTTTCTATCATGTGTTAAAGTTGATGGCCGAATCATTGAGGAATTTAAAGTCGTAATAAGTAGGGTTACTTTTGTGAACGGGGTTGCAGTTTTCCGGTTGATCAACACAATTACGCATGAGTGCTGGGTCGCTACCGGCATCTATCATGATTTACCCAGTTCCGCAAGGAGCTGAGCATGACAGAGAAAGTGTAACCCCAGCTAAAATGAAACTCTGCCCGGGTTTCCGTAACCCAATTGCATCCAAGAGAACAGTTGGTTTCTCTGCAGCAGTTCGTATTTTTGTGTCAAGTAAAAGCCGAAATTCCATTTTCTCCAAACCCAGCCGCTTCAGAAGTCATGTGAAATGTGGTGATGAAGCCTTGGTGTTTTGTGAGGAAAGCAGACCCGCAGCCAATTAGAGTAACCGGGTAATGGCCTCTCGAAATTTTCAAAAACATTTTGAAAGCGCCAATATTTTTCGTTATTAGGTAAAACAACAAGTTGTAGGCTAATCATTTGCCCACCCGAAATTATCAGCTGCCTGCGGCCCTGTGTAGGAGTCTTCCAACTTGGTGCAGAAATCCTCAAAGGGCACCGGGCTCTTGGGAATGATGGAGACGGCCTCTTGGCACAATGTCGCAGCAAAACAAACGGACGCCAGCAGCATAAACAGTAGCAACAAAAACCATAAAACAGCAAGAAACAGTCAGTTCATGCGCACAAGCAAACTATAGGCTATAAAATTTATACTGCACATGCAGTATATGCAAATCGAACTACCAGAAGCAAAATACATACGTAAGTGTGTTAACTTTACCTGTTGGAATGCTTTTACTGTTAATAACACGTGCATGGCTGCTGGCGCAGCAATGCAAAGTATGTACTTCCAGCCTAAACCTAAATGAATGACTGTAACCATAGAAGTGTGCAATTGTTTCCTGATTGTGAATGCTTAACAAGTGGCAACAATCACTCTGATTGCCCTCTCTCAATACCTCTTTCTCAGTATGCTACATATTCTGACTTTGTGATCCATGTTGATAATTTGATGCCAAATGATCTCTCCTTGCTACACTGCAGCATAAGATCTTTGTATAAACAAATAGACAAGCTTGAAGAAATCTTAACTCCATATCCAAAACCACCAGATATTATAGCGCTGTCGGAAACAAGAATTAGTGCAGCTTCAATTATGGCACAACTTGCAGGCTATAATTTCATTAACGAAAATTCTCAAACGCAAGCTGGATTTGTAGGAGCCTATATAAAAAATAATTTGAATATCCTCAACGACGTGACCTCCAGTTTAAAATGTGTGGATGTGAAAACATATGGTTTGAGTAGTTAGGAAGCAAAAAAACTCAGAAAATAATTGTCGCTATAGCGTACAGGCACCCTCAATACAACATAAATGAGTTTTCGCAATCATTTTTTTAAACAATACCAAAAATCACAAAATGTTACTGTGCATATTACTTTAACATAAATCTACTCAATGTACCAAACGATTGCAGATACAACAGTATGTAGATGCTCTATGCAACCTTGGCTGCTACCTTGTTCTAAGCAAACCAACCAGAGTAGTAAACGAAGCAGAGTGATGCATTGACCATATATATATACAAATGATTTATCCACCGGAACAAAGCTCTGTATTATGCTGCATTATATTAGCGATCACTACCCAATTTATTTGACCGTGAGTAAAACTCGTTCAAAAAGAGATGTCAAACAAAGCTTCTTTAGAGATTCACGTCGTGTTGATTTTATTGCTTTTGACCGAGATCTGCAGGAAACTTTAGATTCGTACCGATGCAATACTCAGAATGGAATGTTGATGAAATATTTGATTTTATTGTAAGGCCCATGAGAGGTCTTGCTGATGCACACATGCCTGTTAGAAAATATACTAGAAGGGAATATAAACTTGAAGTATAGTTTAACGACAGTTAAATGGCTTTATAAAGCCATGGATAACACAAGGGATAATTTCTTCTATCAAACATAGAGATTACTTATTTCGCATTTATAAAAGATCAAAACTAACAGATTCCGAAACGTACAAAAAATTCTGAAACCAACTTACTTATGTCAAGGAATTAGCTAAGCGCAGATACTACGAAGACCAATTTGCTCAAAACAGCAGAAACTCAAAAAGAATTTGGACGCTAATTAATGATATTTTTGGCAAAAACAAACCATCCGACTTTCCCCAAAGGTTAAATGTTGATGGACGAATTTACTCATCTACAAAATGAATTACAGATGCAATAATAGTTTTGTCACTTTGGCACAGGCGAATTTTACTCTTACTGGCCCATCTGAAACTACTTATTCCAGGCCAAGTAAATTCTACAATTTTGTCACGAACTGCTCCTGAGGAATTACACAGTTATAAACAGACTAGACTCTGAAAAGTCTGTGCATTTGATGATATCTCGGTGCGCGTTTTGAAATTGTCAAAATAGTTACGGGCATCTCTTCTATCAAATGTTATAAACGAATGCATATGTGACGGCGTGTTTCCGGATAATCTAAAAATCGCTAAAGTAGTACCAATTTTTAAATCGGGAGATAGCGAAATCACCGATATCAGTGTTAACATACCTGTCAATGATATTTCAAAAAGCACTGTACACAAGACTTTCATCAAAAACAATTATTTCATCAAAAACAACTTGTTGAGTCAACAGGAATACGGTTTTCGCAGTAATAATTCCACATCCCTGGCTGTTGCAGATTTGTACGAAAACCTTCTCCAAAGTCTTGACAAAAACTTATTATCTTGTGCGGTCTTCATAGATCTAAGAAAAGCACCTGAACCAGTGAACCACTCCATATTGCTGACGAAACTGAAGCATTACGGTGTAAGAGGAAACGCATTTAAACTAATACAGCGTATTTCTCCAACAGAAAACAATACGTCCAGGAGAAAAACGCTAAATCATCTTTGAAGTCCATTATTTCTGGGGTCCCCCAGGGTTCGATTTTAGGCCCTTGCTTTTTTTGCTATTTATAAATGACTTACCAACTTCAAGTTTTATGAAAACTATACTTTTTGCTGATGATACAGTTTTAGTTCAGAGCGACAATTATCTGGGAAAATTACAAACTCGGTTAACCGGGAAATGACAAAGATAATGAATTGGCTAACCGCAAACAAACTCCCACTGAATATATCTAAAACATAATATATATTTAATCACAAATAAACATGTAAACACCGAATCCCTTGCAATAGATGCAAACGGTAATCGCATTGAAAAACCTTTGATTTACAAATACGTTGGTGTAATTGTAGATGAAAAACTGACTTCGAAAGATCATTGTAAACAGTTATATTGTACAATATCCAAATATGTTGGTGTAGTTTATAAACTTAAACATTATTTTGTTTCATCAATGTAGATGTATTAGCGCCATCAAGCATATACTTTTTTTACTACTTCCACGTATATATCTTCGATTTGATATATGTTTTTGTGTGGTCCTTATCACTGCGATCTATGCTTATACCTCGCACGTTGCATGTGGGAGTGAAGACATTATGCACAATAAACCGATAAAAAAGTATTTAACAAGTCTATGTCTAAACTGCCTTTTGAAAGCAGATGGCGTAATGTCATATTGGGAAGAATCAACAGAACCCCAGCGTTTTGGGCCAAAGGTGGTTCCTTTTCTTCTAATTGTTAAAGAAGTTGCCAGGAATATATATATATCTCTTGTGGCAGAATGGGTTGCATGAGAGTGGACCTGACTTAAAGAAGCACGTAATTGATTGAAGATTAACAGGAGGTCCTCTCCAGCATAAACTATGCACAAAGCTGTCTATTTCTAGAGTGCATTTATCATTAATTTTTAATAAGATTCAATTTTTTGTACAGCAGTGAGACTCACGACATAAAAGAGGTTACTCATCGCATATGTTAAATACGTATTTGTGACAGTGCCACACAACAGTCTTTAAAATGATTACTGAAAGTTGATCAAATTTGGAACAGATTTTCCTTGCTTTTTGATAAACTTCCTCTTAAAAAACTCGCCAAACAAAAATTATGTGAAGTAGCAAGTGCTTAAAGCAATATTTGTAAACGTTCTTTAGGTAATCAGCTACAACAAATACATCGGACCTTATGCTGTTGACGACGGAAGAGGTAACTGGAAGCTTTTCAGTCAAACTGGAGAGACTTGTGTATGGCAGCACAGCCAATACAATGGTAAGACTTTGCTGAAATAGGGAGTAGCGTCCAGCACTTAGAACAAGGCAAAAGTTAAGCAGAATCGGACGTGTACTTGTAGAATGTACATGAAAGATTCATGTACATTTTGTACACTTGTAGAATGTACATGAAAGATTCATGTACATGAAAGATTAGAATGTACATGAAAGATTCATGTACATTCTACAAGTGCAACACCTGCCCAGGCAATTGAGTTTATAAAAACGAATGACTGCTTTTCGTGCGCAATAAGCACGTTGAGAGTGTGATGTGCCCACAGACTCTGTTGATATCCCTTCACCCTCCGACGCTCTTCAATTTTTGGGTCACGAAATACGTCAACAGGCAGTTGGAGGAATAGGGTATTCGTATGTCGGAGATTGGAGAGATACGATTCTTCTTCCACCATTGTCCAATATCACAGTGAGTGATCGCTGGAAAAAAGTTGTGTTTTGTACTGTGGTCAGTAACTAGTCGTATTTATAACATTTTCCCAAAAATATTTTCATCACTTTGTGTCGCCACATAAATTTCTATTTGGCATATTGTTTTCGCAGCATAAGTAAAATTTCGGAGATCTGAAATCTTAAAATTTTCGTAAAACGCGCAAAAACGAAGGTTTTTCAGCAAAAATACAAATTATGTACAACGTTTGAGGAAACAAGTTTCCTGCCCGCTCCTTCTACCTTGCTCCGATCAGGTACAGATAAAAGTCTCGGTTGATGTTTACTATGCACACATCGTTACTTTCATAGGGTCCGAATGTTTCCTTCTCCAAACGAAAGTTTGAATGCGCAGAAAGGAGTTCAGCTGAAATTACCCGGGTGCTGATATCTAAATCCAGGACCTACTTTTCCATAAGCTCTGTGATGAATTACGGAATAGTAGTCCGGCTGCCAAACCCCAGATTTTTGGAGAACCTTGCAATACTGTCCGTACAAAGTCTTTTTGCTGTTTCTATACCTCCGAGGTGTGCTCTTCAAGAATCTGAATGATGCCACTCTGTCATCACTGGAAAAANCCCCAATATGCAAATTAAGGCCGCCATTATGGAAAATCCTTCTTTCGTCAATATATCAGACACTATGCATGGTATCAAAATAATTTTGGTGTCTATCCCCATGTTTTGAGGGGTAAAGAATAAGATTAAGCCACTTTAGTAAAGATTACGCCTTTATTTTTTGCTGAATACGCATATTGAGACAGTCATTACTGAAAATCACGTTTTCGTACATATCTCAGTACGGTGTTATTCGGTTGTTAGCCGCCCTTGATTGTACGTCACGTGAAATGGTGTTAAAAAATTAATGTAAGCCACCCTTGATTGTAAGTCGCACATGCACATGGGGTGCCTAAGCCTCTAAGATACTTTCGTGTACTAGCACGTTCTGCCTTGATGCTTACACACCACTACAACTGCCTTCGATTAAACATAATTCCCCCTGTGACGGATGTGCACGTGTTGCTGAAGAGAATAGAATGCGAAAAACGAGTTGGTCGATAAAACGTACCCAAAAAAGACGAGCGTCATCTGTACCTTTCGATAAAATAAAGAAATAAAAAATTTAAGCTGCCCTTCATTGTAAGCCAACCTCGATTATAAGCCGCACGAAGTGATAAACAATAACTTTATAAGCTGCGGCGTACAATCGAATAAATATAGTAACTGCAAACTGTATCATAATACTCTTGGCATCTATGCATGTTTTAAGAGTAAAGAATCAGATTAAACCATTTCAGCAAAAAATCAACCAAAGTGTATGTTCCATTCACAGAACATCTTGTTATGCTGATGCACGTGACATCACTGATTTGACTTAGTCCGCAATAGAGTTACTTTTAACGACATTACCCCTGTCATCAACCTGTCGGATCTGCCAATTCTGGCAGTGTGCTTCCCCGTAACATCCACAAAACATTCATAGAAGATAAGTGAGATGTATAGCATCCACATATTGCTGTTCAGCAGGGTGTATCCATTGAACAGCCACACCTTAGAATTTCCAGCACCTCCAGTGGAGAAACACTAACATTTGGTTGCAATGTATCTGGGATCAAGCATCTACATCGTTCGTCTCGTTCTTATCCGAACTCGACGGGATCCAGTGCTGGAGGTTCTGAGTTGAGAGTTGATTTCCAAATGGCAGTCTGAATGCGCGCCCGCTTTGCGTTCTTTTCGAATGCCTCTTTAGAAGGTGAGAGTGACTTAACTTCTGGAGTCTTCGTCACTTTAATCTATTCATCCTGCTAGATCAGACTTCAACACGGACCTCAGACATGTTTAATGTCACCAAGCTTTTGACAAGCTAATGATTCCTAACTTTGCACCAACTGGGTCAGTACTAAACAGGAACCATGGCCTTGTCACGTTTGTTCACGAGTGGTTGGAATTGACACTGGTCGATCCGTCTCCAGAGAAATCAGAACCGAGTGGTTGTGCGTAGGTGTCGCAGGACATAAGATCATTAACGTGTACAAACCCCCACCGACGTGACTCAAACCAACGACCATCCCGACATCACCAGTCTGTATGCTGGCGACTTCAACTGTCAACATGTCAACTGGGTCTACAGTACAACATCTCCTGATGGTAAGAAACCGGCCTCCTGGGCAACAGCCAACAACCTTGCATTGCTGCAAGACCCAAAGGTAGTAGCCCGTTTCTCCTCTCATGGATGGAACGTCGGCATCAACTCGGACCTGGCCGTCGTGAGTGTCGGCTAGGGCAACCGATTGCCTGATAAACGTGTTCTAGGAAAGTTTCCGCAGTTACGACACCGATCCTCCCTCATAATGCCACCGAAGCTCAAAGTTCCTGCCTACAGCGATCCGGCGAAATGTTGAAACTTTCGCAAGGATGATTGGAAGCGTTTTTGCTTTCTTACAAGAAAATCCGTTGAGAGATTGCCATATCCGGATGCAACAAACATCGATAAGGCATACCAGGAGCTATGTGAAAGCCTGTTATTGGCGGCTGAACAATGTATCCCCATTAGCCGTCGCAAGAATTAAGTGTCATGTTGGGACAAAGAGTGCAAGACACTTTATCACTCCTTCCTCCGAGTCCCAGTGGGGACTGACTCAGAGACGCTTCATCCCTACTTTCACGGCTCGACGATAAGAAGCAGGAGCGATGGGAAGAAGTTGTCAATTCCATCGATTTCTCACACTCCAGCTTCAAGGCGTGGCGCACAATCAACAAATTTAACAAACAACCTCCACCTGCATTGTAATATTGAGGCGCTGAGGCGCAATCGTTCGCAAATGAGGCGCAATCGTCCGACGAGCGTCCCGGCTTACCACCCTTTTTATCACGTTCTTTCGTGAACCCGTGGACGAAATCTTACTCAGTTCCTTGATTCAGCCAAATGACAACACAGCCATCCAGTATTTATAGCTGTCATGCAGCTTGGCCAACGGTCATATTGAGATTCATCGAAACTCGTTGGAAGACCCTGGCGTTATCAACACGGTATCTGATTAGGAGAATAACACTAATTTTAATGAATCATTAAAAAAATTGATGAATATTTATCGAACTGATCATACACCGGCAATTGACTCTATACGTACCACAGTTTGCTGGAGGTCGCCTTCGATCTTGAGGGCCTAGACTTAAGCCTCCACAGCCTATTGGTAAAGCCAGTCTGCCTACTGCACCCGCGAATAGATGAGATTCGTGTCATGCACATTATTGTTACCAAGCTTTGTTACCTTTCTCTTCACTGTCATGGTCAATACCAACTTGGACAAAAGAGTAAATTCGTCAGGCAAGCTCTTTCCAAATGACACAGGTTATCCATTACCTTTATCCACTGCGTCATGTGCGTTCACCATTTCAGGTGAAATCAGACCAGTAACAACACTGACTAAACCAGCGGGATGACTATAAGGATCCAGGGGAGCGATGCAAGTCAGACGTTTCCGTATCTTGCCCCTATCTTGTGCGTGCGAAGTGATGTGTGATGGCTTCTCTTTTTCATGACTCGTCACGCCCTCTCTCGACTGTGATCGGACATGCTCGCGATATCTTGAACGATCCTGCTGCAGATGTGCATACTGTATACTCATCGTTTCATGGTTTCGGGCTTCAGCGTTATGCTTATGATTTCGTCTGGGCTATCAGCGTAACGCATGAAGTTGTCTCTATCCAGATATCAGACCCAAGAAAAAACAAGCAATGACCATGACAACCGAGATCCACCACCACCAACCTTTGTGGATTTTTCAATGTGTTTTAATTTACTGTGTATATTAGGCCTATAAATTTTTCTCTGCTGAAAATTTTTTGCAGTAGTATAAACGTCTTACTAACCTACAAGCTATAATAGGAGGTGGATCGGGAGGGGACTAAAATTGATTCCTTCCCTAATAAATGTTTACGATGCTCTAAAAATGAGAATTACCTCTATTTATGGCTAAAAGCCTATTCAATTCAGCTTACCTGCATGCAGATGCTTCTGCGTCTTGCTAGCAATCACTTCTAAATCACATTCGATCAACTCATTCTCACTTTCAATGATAACAATGCTTTTATTTGCTGAGAACAGATTTATTGCATTAGCATTTTTCTCAAAACTTCACGGCTTTGGCGATTCCCCTTTGCGAAGTCATTTGAAGAGTTATTTTTGCCAGGCCGCCGCTGCTGATCCATGAAAAACGGCGGTCCTTACTTCGATATTTTTGCACACAATATTGCTGTTATCAACACTTCAATGGCTTAATATGATTATTTACTCATTAAACACGTACAGACTCAAGGATTATTATGGTACAATGTGCAGTAATTGAGATATGGACAAAAACGTGAATTTCAGTAATGACGGTCTAAATATGCGTATTCAGCAAAAAATAAAGGCGTAATATTTATTAAAATGGCTTAATTGTATTCTTTACCCCTCAAAACATGGGAAAAGAGACCAAAATTATTGTGATGTCATGCATAGTGACTGAGATATTGACGAAAGAAGGATTTTCCGTAATGGCGGCCTTAATTTGCATATTGGGGGCATTGCCCAATGATGACAGAGTGGCATCATTCAGAATCTTGAAGAGCACACCTCGGAGGTATAGAAACAGCAAAAAAACTTTGTACGGACAGTATTGCACGCTTATTGGTCCCTGCCACCGGACTATAGTTTTGTAATGTGAGCTTACATCATCACTGTCACGCAGCTGAGGGGTTGCGCGAGCAAGCAAGCCTTATTTCGTCTTTGTAACAAAGACATTCTCTCTAACAAAGATTGTAAAATTGTTTTTGATTTCATTCCTTTAGGTTGTTGTGGAGATGCGTAGAAATTTTCAGAGCTTTTATCTTTTACAAAAGCGATCTAACGAAGCATTGCTTTGCTGCAAGCAAAGTTACGATTCGTTGTTTTTGGTTAAAGATTCACAAGCTACTTACTGTAATTGTGGTAGATTTCCTTTTCTTTACAGCAGATTTCGTCGTAAGCCTAATACTTGCCTCTTTTCAGGTTCGCTTTGTTGTTGACTCACACGTCGGTATCGCAGTAGTGCACTGCCATCTACTGTCCGATGCAGATCACGGAATGTCGATGTTGACTGAAATCGTGGCAAAAGGTAAAAATGAGCGTGTAATAAATGCTTTTGTTTGGTAACACCATTTTAGTCAGGTTTGAACGACATTTTTCCGATCGTGCTCGGTATCATTTTTAACCCAATGTTGTCAATATTGTCAAAAAGCTCTAAGCTATTGCAGGTTCCTCCCTGGAAGCGAATGTCACTTCTGCTGGAGCTCATCCCTGGTCGTGCATGAACAATTTTCCTGTGCTGCAACCGTGCAGCGCGGCGTGCAAGACTGGTGACGCGTGAGTATCGCGAAACAGTGCTGCTGACGTCACTTTATTTTATTGTTATAACTTCGACGAATGGATTGTTGTCAATTGTATCGTATAAAGTCTTCACCCCCACACACAACGCAGAAGACTTAAGCTTGCATGGCAGTAACAAGGAACACACAAATACATGAAGAACACGAAGATAGTTATGTGGTGGTAGTAGAAACGCAAAACGCATACGTNAGATGGTGCTAACGGAGTTACTTTGATGAAACACAAGTAGTGGCGGATTTACGCATAGGCCTTGGCATAAGACCNCGCGCTTTTAGGGGCCACGCGCAGCTCCATCTTTTGACAACTCATTACTAACTTACAATTCATTACTGACATAAAATTTGCGAAATTGCGCAGAGGCATAACTTCACAATTCACTTTGAAACGCGGGAAAATGCAAACGTCAAGACGCTTATCAGTGCAGTAACAACACGATAATATTGTTTGTTACGCAATATAAGACTGACAATACTGCTTTTTTCTTCGGAGGTCTGCAGTATCTGGCGGTCTTACGTTAGAATCTGATGTTACGGGCGTACTAAATTGCGAAAAACTTATTGAGAACTTTGCTTGCCTGAGCGCACGGAAAAAAGTTTGTGATAGACTGTGAGCCGTTGGATATGTTGGTGGCAAACATAGGCGTACGGGAAGGCATTTTACAGGGGGGGCGGAAATTTGCCCTGAAACTACCTTTTTTAGTTTAATCCGAATGGGGCCTGAAACCTCAGAGTTTGTCCTGAAATTTTTCACTGTATTGTATATACATTTTATATTCAGGATTTTTGAGCAACTTGCGCTTGCCCTGAAAACAGAGTTTGTCCTTTCAGTGTGGGGGGTGGGGGCGCAGCCCTCCCCGCCCCCCTTCCTCCTCATACGCCTACTGTGGCAAAAAATTGGTATCAGTTGATATATATTTGCCCTCTTCTTCTGGATATAATTGCTTGTGTTAGTGAGGGCTACCTGTGGTAACGGTTTCTTATGTGCTCTACAGAAATACTCAGAGCAGTGGTGTAGCCAAACATTTTGATTGGAGTGATCAGTGATCAAAACATGCACAAAGTCACGTCATTTTGCTACAATGGCCCACGTATCTCCCTTGATTACGCCCCTGTTCTGCAGAATATCTTGTTGTTCTGTATAGTGTTTTATAGCAAAGGTAAAGTGTAAAGCTTTATAAAGTTTCATTATTCAATTTATCAGTGATGGGTTTCAGTTGTCAAAGTGGTTGAAGCAGACTAGCAGCAAATCAATTAGTCATTTCTGAAATACTAGAGTCCCGGTCACTGCAGCACAGTGGTCTCTAGTAGTAAGCGATTTGTCAGTTACACTGTTTATGAAATATTTTAGCCTTAGTAGGCAAATCTGTAGAGTTTTTCATGCGGATCCTACGTTAAGTTGTTTCCAAATTAGATTGCCAATATACAGAGCTTCCTTGTTGAAGCTCTAGAATATAGATGTTATTTAAATCAGCGAGAACAGTTTCTCGTGAGTTTTACTTGGAAATACGTGTCTACATCAGGCTGACTTCATACGGTTATTTGAGGGTGTTGCGACAATACTTTGTAGTGCACAAATTGTATTTATGCGGTTTGCCACCAGGCTATGAGAGACTCTCTACATAGTGTAGAGACTCTCCTCTACGCCGTAGAGGATTAAAACACTATATTTTGTGTTGTGTGGGAAATGGCAACTTAAAAACGACATAAATAAATCCTGCGTCCACTGAATGGATTGTGCTTTTTTGGCCCATAAAATATGTGGTTACTATGGGAAAGCAGTTCACGTACAGCTAATCAGATCGACGACTAGACGATATTTTCGATGGCGGCAACACGATCCCGCATGAAAACATATATGCCCGGAAAATAAACCTGCACAAAATGCTAGGAATCACGGAAATTTTATGAAGAGAACTTGTCAACGACACGAAAAAGCTATAAATTCCAAGAAAAATCGCATTGCATTTGTTGTTAAGAAGTAAGTAGGAAAAGCTTTAATTTCTGTTGAAGATCTAAGGCAATCGTAGAACCAAAGTCGGCACATCCAAAGATAAAATTTTGAGGGGGCATTACACATAAGAGGGACATCCTACCTTCACGCTTTTAAAACAAGCGAGCAAATAGGTCATACCAGCGTGGGGCCCCAAAAACTAAGATGGTCTAGGGCCCCACACTCCCTAAATCCGTCCCTGAGCACAAGCATTTATATTTGGTACTAGTAAAGGTCACACATATTGATGGCGCCATCACGGTTATTATAATATAGTGCTGTGATGGCTTCCAAGTAGACCGATTTATAAAGTGGGAAGCTGCAAAAAAACAGGGGGCATTTGGGCTGCAGACCTTCCTAGGGCGAAGCTACTTGCAGTGTAAAGGGAACAGTTTATTTAGCTCTGAATATAAGGTTTAATATGCGCAATGCCGTTATTATCCAATATCAATTGACCAGTGAAATCCGCAGAAATTTGTAGATCAGGGATTCCCAAACTTTTTCTGACAGTGTACCTCTTCAGCATTTAGACAGATTAGCATGTACCCCTAAAATTCTTATGACAAAAAGTCTGAATAAAATAAAAAAAACACTGAATTTTAATATAAATTTTAGATTCTTAAAACCATAAAGATGACTCCGTTTATATTTCTCAAAGTTAATACATTTAACAACAAGCATATGATTTTTGAAAATAATATTCACTGATATATGTAGAAATATTTGGAATTAAATAATGATAAATATGTTTTTCCTTCTTTTCCTAACCTTAAATGTACCCCTTCAGATAAGCAAATGTGCCTCTAGGGGTACATGCACCCCAGTTTGGGAACCCCTGTTGTAGATTAATTGTTTATAGCTGTTTCCGACACTGCTGTCGTATTCAGACAGAATGGATAGTGATACGACACTTTATTAAGACGTTTTAGGTCAAGGTCGGAGTTTCTAATGCTTTCATGGATTGCTGTCAGCATTTTTATCAGTTGAAGAAGCAATAGCATTTGTGAGACGAGCGGAACAAAAATCAAGGAATACTTGTGTGATTTTGCAGCTGCGGAAACAGGAAATATGCTTTGATAAGTTATCTGAAAATCAAATGTGCTGAGGAAATAATAAAAAAACAAACAATAATTTAATTAACTTCATGTTGGGTGTTTTGAAATACAACTCTTTCAAATCATGGGTTTTTATTACTTCTCATCTTTGAAAACTTTCCATATCCACTCTGTTGAAAACGTGGTGTTGTTGGTTACAAAACTTTGATAAGAATGTGTAGATAAATTCCAAACAATTTTAACTCAAAAAGGCTTTCGGTTTGCGATTTTGACTTAGACACTCTGAGGTACCACATCCTGCATGTATCACAAAAGTTCATCATGGGAAACCTTGTTTAGAAAGTGTTGTTACATACAAGAGGTGTACACATATGTTTGAGGATACAAAATTCATTTGAAGCATACGCATTTAACGTTTTTACGTTTTTTCAGATTCGCTTCCTCCGCGATGCACTTGATGCCGCTTATCCTCCTGTTGCGAAGTTGCATTCAAGTTTGTGATGGTTGACAATGAAAGCGAAACCTGGGGCTGATATATTGTACATGTCATCGGCGATTGCAAGCATCTATTTTCATCATGTTCTTTTTCAATTCCAACAGAAGGTTTCTCACGAGCATCGTGCAACCCCAATCGTCTTATGCGCAACTATTACATCAGAAAAGAAACCAAAGTGCTACCTGGACACCATGCAGTGATTGAGTACGGGATCAGCATACGAAAGACTTTTTGTTGGTGTCTGCCAAGTTGTACCATTGAGACCAGCGGTTGTCAACCACTGCTTCGAGAGACGCATGCGACTCCCATACACCTTTTTTCATCTCAGGAGTCTCTCAGTGAAACCTAACATTTCGTGTAACCGACTTCGTTTTGCAATAAATCAAAATGTGTCAGTTGACGTGTATTATAATTTGTTCAGTGCGACGCTCTAAGAAAATCGTAGACCTGCATTTGGCTCTTTTCAACGAAAAGGTTGAGAACCACTGATTTAGACAAAAGAGACACGACTGATAAATATGTATTATTACAAAAACACTGCGATGCTGGAAACGCGTCTTGTTGGTTCCTTAGTACTTCTAAAATGCTATCATTCTTCACAGTATTCAAGCTTCATATAAAACTTGACTGGTGCGTTGTGATTTCCATTACATTTATAGAAAATAGTCGCCAGGTCAAAAAACTGTCAGATCAAATCTTCTGAAAATCAACTTGTGCAGGATAGTTCTTTATCGATACATTAACTTGAACTGGAATCGAAGAACTGGCAGCTGCGTTAAGGGCGTTACTCGTAATGTCATTTTCACATGCGCATCTCTATGAAAGGGCATACGTAAGAAACAAAACTATACAAGTAACTTGCAAATTAGAAACTTAAGAGTTAGGAAAATTTAGAGTACAACTGCATGTGCACCGTAGTTAAGCATTCACAAGTACTTCTTTTGCTTCAACCATTTCAGTCAACTATATCTTGCTTTTCGAAAAATCCCTGAATAGCTTGATTACTCCGCGACAAAACCTTGTTGATAAATTTATTTTATCCCCGGACAATAGGGATACATCTACCTTATTTCATTTTACGAAAAAAAACGGTGAAACGGAGATCATCATTTCAAACATTGCAAATGCTTTCCACTCTAACTTAATTGAAGTCAAATTTTGAAAGATCTATCTGGTGGTTGAGATCCGCGCTCACATTCCACTCTGAAATGCCAGCCAACCCCGTTTGTTCAGGTGCTGAAGTGAATCACTGGTGCCCTGCAGTTTAACTAGTCAAAATACTTCTTTGTTAGTAATGCATCATAGACGGCAATGCTGACATTGCACCACCTTTATTTTTCATGCAAAAAGAAAAATTTTTGGACAAATAATATGATCGGAGTAATGCCACTTCCTGCAGTAAAACTTTTCTATCACAGCTTTGAAAGGTGTGAAAAAAATTAAAGAGGGTACGCTGTGGATAGCCAGCAAAGATTGTAGATACTGAAAGAATAGAAAAAGTGCGTAAAACGAATATCTTGCTAATTGTTGAAAAACTTTCAGCTTTGCGATAGATCATCAGCAGCTGAAACAAAAACTTCACTTCAAAATTACCTTTTATAGTTTTCAGTTTTCCCTTTTCCAACCATTCAAATTGACATTTTCGATCCTGGAAGTACGATTGTTCAACTACATTAATATATTAAAATGGCTTTTATTAATTTGCTATTATTCAACTGCTTAAAAAATGCAGGTATAAGCAGAACTTCTTACATCTATTGAAAATAAGCAGAGTGACAAATATCATGTTCATCACGTCCTACTGTCAACTTACTTATCAAGGTGCAAGGAGGTGTGATACTGCCAGTGATGCTGGTGAAGGGCAGGGGGAGCAGTAAAAATATTGAGGCACAGATACCTTATAAAACAAAAAAGGTCGTAAACAATATTCTTGTGCTTTTTCAAGCAAAATTAACTGATACAAATATATGTGGTAGGTGGTGTTAAAACGGAGTAATGAACACTCACAGACTATTAAGTGACTACAGCAAGTCTTTCCACACGAGTTATTTTAAGGTGTGTGGATGGTCTGCTGTAGTCACAATGCGCTTTGTTACGTTTTTAGGCATTAAACATGGTTAAGGTTTCATGCATTGTTACTTTTTCACGTAACCCGAGTACAAAACTGTTTCCTTGAGTCCACCGCAAAAGCGCAGACGTAATGGGGATGATTGTCGCATTTACATGTTCCGCAACAATTTGATCTCAAAAATAATAAGAAAAATTTATAGAAAACCTCTTGAAAATCGAATGCAGTAAATTTCTTTCAAGTCCATCTTGATAGACCATAAAATTACATATGATAATGATCATGAAACAGGCACCTCTCCTTTATTATCCTCTTTTCAAAGGGCAAGGGAAGCAATGCCCCCGCTCTCTGGCGTCCCTGGGTACTGTTACATCATAGTTAATAGCTAAACAGTGTCAACTCTTTTCTGACTGCTTTCCTGAATCCTGTTAGATAAAAACTTTCGTAACAAGACTGAAACACATCTGTTCATTCTCAAGCTGAACTACCGCGGAAAATGTGCTAAACGTTCGAAATACTGGATATTGATGGCATGCACAAGGACACAATTTTCCTACAATATGCACAAACTTGTCAAAACTAAAGTGTTCGCTAAACTTCTTTGACTAAAGTTATCTGTATGAAGCAGTGGTTCCCAAACTTGTTCGAACCGTTACCCAAATCAAGGTAGCGATTATGTCTTATCAGGGGCGCAGCCAGGATTTTTCTAAGGGGGGGGCTGAAGTTATGGAAGCAAAAGCCTTGAAAAG
>JGI24159J19872_10001589_pt1 | contig 25422 bp, 18 predicted proteins | sample Ectturendosymbi4_FD_19872 | JGI IMG/M metagenome (IMG submission 19872)
TGGGCCCTAAGCCAGGCAACATGAGCCAAAATGTCCCAAAAACTACTTCACTTATGACGTCACTCACAAAAAATCCGCAACCCCCAACCAAAAATTTTTTTTCGAGTGCAGACTAGAAAACTGGGCGATTCGTTTGAGCCCTTGAACAGCTTTCTAGCGCAATCGGCGGAGGAGCTACGGCGTTGGTAAGGCAACTGACAACTGCTGGTTTTAGGTCGATTTCAAAGTACGAACACATCGTACCCCGGCTCTCAAAGTGTCCTCCATTTTCGCAGAATTTTTCAACCATTATTACCGAAATCAACGTGAGATGAATGCTAGCTATTCTGTGATTTGTATCACGTTATGACAATATGTTCCTGAGTTTCATTGTTATCATTCAATGCGATGGTCACGGTCGATACGTTCAGGAAACACTGACCTGTTTAATTTAGCGCAAACATTCGAATCATGCGTGGTTTCCCTTCAAAAGTACAAGAATTTTTCGAGTTTCATTGAGTAAAGGTCTATGTTTGCGCTTGACACAATACCACAGTTTTAAAGCTGCAAAATTAGATTTCATCGATATTGTGACATGGTGTCCAATCAAAATACTGTATATCTACAAAGTTAAATTCTTTTCATCACTAATTACAGCTTAGATGAGACGTCCTTCCTCTACAATAGAGTTTTTCTTATCCAGCCTGGGATCAACGCAGTGTAAAATTAAGATGAGTACTTTCTGTAAATATCATTACGCATCAGTAGAACTTTTCACAAAATGGTAATTTATGCTTTTTTTGCGCTTTTTATTTTTCTGGTTACTGTCTGCTGGAAGACACTGTTCAATCCACCACCCGCAAGTAAATGGTGCTTGGTTTTGCACCATCGCTTTTGGACATCTGGTTGTTTATGCATCACATTACGTCTTTCTACTGCTGAATTATAGATTGCAAACCAGGGCATATCTGCGGATGGTAGTCTGTGGAAATGGTTCTGCTTCGACTGCCCGTTCACGTAGGGGTGCAAATGTACCAATAGCATTTGCAGATTTTTTACCAGTCTCTTGTTCTCGTCTGTCACTGTTTGAAATCTGTGCAATACTTCCATTAACTGCATTTTCAAATAAACACTTGAATTTTCTCGGAAAAGCACGACAGAACAACAGGTGCAGTTTTAAACAACTATTTTATTGAACGGCGCGCAGATCTTTGAACACCGCAAGATACAGAAACAAAAATGTAAAAGCTGGTGAGGATTATCTCGGTGGTAACCCTTCCCCGAGTCTTCCGGGTGTTCAACTTACGCCCAGCCTGAAAAAAAAGATGGTCACCATGTAACTTTGCTGTAATAACAAAGAGGTTAAGACAACTTGAGTTTTCTTATTTTGTCAGAACATCTCAATTTGGCTTCAACGTTTGAAAAGTTGCTTATAAACATTATTATCACTTCAGATCTTACAATAGGTGCAAATTTTTACTTTAAAACGGAGTATTGCAAATATGCTGCATCGAAGCGCAAAAAGTATTCCATTGTCGTAGAGCAATGCAAAGTGCATGCGCTTGCACGAACACTATCTCATTTCCAAATCATTTTGCCCAACTTTGCAAACCTTGCTCCGAAAACGTTTTGCTGTACGAATCTCGCTTCCAAAATACTTTACTTACATAAATCGACGTAATCCAAACAGCAGTTTCCCCGTCTGCCGCAGTCGTAGTCGCACTGGCATCCAGGACGGTCGTCGATTTGGTGGCAACGTCCCGCGCAAGTTCCTCTCTGGCAAGTCGGTGCCGGGTGCGACCACTGGCCGTTAGCCCCGCAGGTCAAATCTTTCTCGCCAGTCATCGTGTACCCGAGGTTGCAGCTATACCAAATCTTGTCGCCCACGTCGTACTTTGCCTTCATCGGCTTGACCAGGCCATTCGTGATACGTCCAGGGAAAGCACATTTGGGAACTGAAAAGAGCAGTTTTGTCAGGGATGTCTGCGACGTCTCTACTGGTATCATCACGAATAAATTTGATTTTGTAAAAAAATAATTTCGTGAGTATTTGCTGTAGGCAATACGTGCCTCCTTTTAAAAAAACTTCGTCATTTTACGAAAATTAAGTTCATCGCATGCATTTGTTTAAACGGGAAAAGCGAACCGCTTTGGATTAAAACTTCAAAAAATGTCGATTAGAAGAAGATGTTCGTTGGCATATTCATGTTCTTAGGCCAAAAAAGATTGCTTTATGAAATCCTGCAAGTTTGAGGATGCAACATTTTTTCAAACAATTGTCGTTACAGGTAAAAATTCCTTCGTTTTTCTGTTCCATGAGCACGTTCTTTTCATATTTGAAAACAATGGTCGGAGTGCAAAGGGACGCCATGAAATGTTTCATCAAGCACAACAGGTAATCTGCAACTTACCAACACAGTAAGGCACACTTGCTGACCATCTGCCACTGGGCAAGCACTCATGCTCTGCCTGCCCATGCAGGACGAAGCCGACGCTGCAAGAATACGTGATTCGGTCGCCAATGTTGTACGAGGCTTTGACTGGTGTGAAAGTTCCATTTTCTCGAGCAGCAGGTTTGTCGCATGTCACAGCTGAAAAGTTTTTGGTGATGTCTCATTGAAAACTCAAGCTTTCCTTTGTTTTAGTTTAGAAAATTTTCAAATATCGTAACAACTAAAATCCTAAAAATGTATAAGAACCAATTAGCTATCTGCAGACTACGTGACATGCAAGCGGATTTTTCAGGCAGTAATTGAGTTTAGAAATATTTGAAAGACATTTTCAAGGTTGAACAGTAAAGTTGGAGCAATAGCCATTGGNCAATTCAGCAGTCAATCGCGTCAGACCGGGGTCTCAAATCTGACAAAATTGGAGGAGTCTCAGTTATTTGCATCTAAGAAGCTTGAGCTGTTCAATTAGAAAATGTCTAAGCTGCTAGACCTTTCGATGTGGTCACTTATTCATCTAATAACTATTTGCCGTAATCTATTATTATGTTTTTGCGGTTAAACAAAGAAATTTTTTCATACTGAGAATATTTTCTTTGCACACTTGCCATTACAAAGAGCGCTGAACCTTTTATGGTGAAATATTTACAGGGTGTCCTACTATTTGATCGGAATAGTCCAAAACTTACCAAAAATACTTTTAACCCTAGTTTTATTGCATTGTTTGTCTGACCCCACTAGTGTTGTTGCAAGTAAACGTTTGAGTTTTTGCGAAATGCACGCGAAAATTTGCTTAGAATTTACAAATTATAACATTTAGCTCAACTGTTTTATTTATAGGTAGAAGTTATAGTTTTATTTTATCCTGTTGACCGGTTCTGAAATATGTATGTTTAGCACATCACATCTCAATGGAGCGAAAACTTACCAACGCATGTTGGCTCGTCGCTTGACCACCTTCCAGTTATCAAACAGGTGAGTCTCTGATTGCCACTGATGCTGTATCCGTCATTGCATGAGAATGTCACAACATCTTTGACATCGTAACGCGGTTTCGTCACATCGATAAACCCATTTTGCGGAACAGTGAGTGGTCCACAGGAAGCGGCTGCAAGTCAACGGATGTCTTGGGTTAGAACAGTGCAAAATCATTTACAAAGGCCTCGGTTTTCTAAAACGAGGCATTGCCACAGGTGGTTACTGTTATGCGGATTTTCGCAGTGCCTGTGTATTTGGAGATTCTTTGGTTGCGTCTAAGCCTCATTGATGACGAAATTTGGTAGAAAGAACATTTTGCACAGTTGAATGTATCTGACTTCAGGAAAACAATTATCTTCAGGAAAAAATAACAGTTTACTCAAACAAACCTTCCAATGAGTGGAGTTAAATATGCTGGTTAACATTTTAATGCATTTAATGCTTTGTTTAAAGTTATTTCCTTGAAAATGCCTTTCTGGTGGAATCGAAACCACGTGGTTTGGCGTTTTTTGATGCACGTGTGTCAGTTCAACAACTTCCAGGCAGGATAAAGTTCGGGTTTTCAACTTTCGATGTTTACGCCGTTACGCCACTTACCAATGCAAGTTGGTTCAGGTGCCGACCAGAGACCAGTGTCTAGACACGTGATTCTGTTTGTTCCTTGGACGGCGAATCCACTGTTGCATCTGAAATAGACGCGCTGGCTGATGCTGTACGTGTCGCGCAGGGGAGTGATGGAGCCATTCTCAGGTTCGGTGGGACGAGCACACCTGATTGCTGTGAAGCAATAGGACATAGCGATATGAAGTTAAACTCCATCCAATGAGCAAGTGCCATACAGACAAGGTGAACCGTGTGTTTATCTGTTAATATGAAAAGTTAAAAAACCCATCATTTCGAGTTTCCCTTGCCTAGTTATAACTTCCAGAAAGATTTTTTTCAACGGAAAAGGGGAAAAGTATTTGTTTGACCTATCGCTTGATACCTCAACGGCAAAAGATTAGTTGCATTACTTCTTGAATTAAAAAATTAAATACAGAGACCTTTTCTGGGTATAAAAAGCTTACGAATTTTGATGTGATTCAAAAGCATGCTGTTTTGAACGTCTGTTTACCTTCGCAGCTTGGTTCTTCATCTGACCACGCACCACTGCCCAGACAAGTGGCAGTGCTTGCTCCCTTCAGCCTGTATCCTCTACGGCAAGCGAATGTCACCTCCTCGCCAACGTTGTAGGTGTTCTTACTTGGACGCAAAAAACCACGGCTGATGTACCTTGGTCTTTTGCAGGTTACTCCTGAGATGAAATAGCAAAGTTGATTCAACCTTAAGCAAAAAGTGCCAATAGGTTCAACAAGTCAACAGTGCTTGACTTGCACGATTTACATTATATCGTGATGCGAAAAAACAAAATAATAACAAGACTATCGATATTCTATTACTAACGTGATATTGGCAACGCTACCAATTACAATCATTTTCGGTTTTCTCTCCTGTGCTAGATACGACACTAAAAATAGACTGAAGTTCAGCAGAACAAGTTCTTGCTCGTTGTTACTTAAAATAATCAAAGGTGTTCGGGCGAAAATAAAGCTAAATAAAGCTACCTCGGCATGTTGGTTCATTGGCAGACCAGCGCCCGGATGCAAGACAAGTAATAGATTCTGGGCCTTCTCTGGTGTAACTTGGCAAGCATGAAAATGTGACAACATCTCCGACGAAGTAGCTGCGATTCACTGGACTGAAGGATCCTTTCTTAGGACTGTCGGGGGTCTTGCAACGCACAGCTGCGACGAGTATTGATTGAAGTGAGAAACTCAAGAAAAAGGCAGTGAATCGCAAAGTAGTCAACTGTTTGCAGATTGGTGCTATATTTTCGATTTTACGGTTATTGTATGTCGTCGTTTTCTCGTATGTCGATCAAAACTATGCAATCATCACCTTCGCACGTCGGTTCTTCCTGCGACCACAAACCAGTATCCAAGCATCTGATGGAAGAAGCGCCGTTTCTTTGGAAGCCTGAATTGCAGCTGAAGAAGACTCTGTCGGATACTCGGTATTCTGACTTTACTGGTTGGAAAGAACCTTGTTGGGGTGCGGTTGGCGGAGCACATGTTATGGCTGTAAGAACAAATCTGGATGTAAACATCTTTATACAGAATACAGGCAAGTCAGGTTGAGAACAAAAGCACTTACCTTCCGCAATTTACGGAAAAAGCAGTTCAAAGTATATTTTTCACCACATTTGTTTCGCTGTAGACAGCTTTCATATGTTTACTAACAAAGCAAACATCCAGTGTAGGTTCCGGAACATAGACTTACGAAAACGTATTTTTGTGGGTCTTCTTCGCAAGGTTAAAAAATCATTCCATCTCGTACCCCAAAGGAACATTTTTTCGTTGAAAATTTGTGAGCTGATACGGAACAATTGCAACACTAACCTTCGCATGTTGGAGCGTTGGCAGACCACGTTCCATCGTTCAAGCAGGTGACCTGATTGGCCCCATTGAGACGGTATCCGTCGCTACAGCGGTAGGTCACCACAGCCCCAGAGGAATAGGAGGCTTGTCGTGGGAAAATTGATCCGAACCTTGGAATATCGGGTTTTTTGCACATGGACGCTGGAGGGCAATGCAAGTAAGTGAGAAAGAGAATAGTAAATCATGTTGTACCAGAACATGAATGCCCCTTTCCCTAATTTGAAATTTGTTGCGACCAAATTTTACTGATGGCTGACCTCCTGAGCTGGAAGCCAGTCGCAAGTTAATCACACTTTAGCAAAAAAAGACAATCGTTGCAGAAGGAATGCGGTACTGAAGTGAATATGCTACACCAGTGCAAAACAAAAAAGAAAGCTGAAGAAGTCGGAAAAACTTAAAACTACGATTACGCTGAAGTGTAAAAGTTATGTCGTTGTACTTCATCCGACTTTAACGGACACGCGATGACACACATTCAATCTTTTATTAACCTCATTTCGGTGAGCAGAAGAATTTTTCAAACAATTTGTATTCCTGCTAATACAACTTCGTTGGAATAAAACTTGCTAATTACACACTTTGGTCCACAATGGAGAAGCTGAATAACGCTTTCTTGAAACTTTTCTCACAGCGTATTTGCAGATTTCAATGTTTCTGAAAGGTTACAGTAAATTTTCCATCACCCATGCGGTAATGTTTGAGCTTATAAAGTCAAACCTTTATAGGAACGTTGAGCTTAGTTGGGCTCAGCGCATACATCAGAAAATATATTTGTTCATATAAATCAACCCGAAAGTTTTTCCATCATCAGTTTTTCCCATACCTTCACAAGTCGGCACTTTGCGTGACCAGGTTCCTGTCATCAAACAAGTAACTTGTTCGGCACCGTTTCTGACGAAACCAGGGTTGCAGGTAAACGTCACAACTTGATCGACCCTGTATGAAACTTGTTCCGGACTGAGAGCTTCATTTTCGGGAGCGACGAGAGATACGCACTGAACAGCTGCAAGAAGGTATTGCGTGCAAGGTTCAAAACATTGCTGTTCAAAAAGTATTTTTTGCTTAGGAAGTATAACGTTAGAGTCAATCATGCCTTGGGCAACATATTATTCTGCATCGGCTGCATGAAAGAAGTAAATATATGTCTTGTGCTTTTCATTTCCAATAAGACTTTTTTACAAACGTGCTTATTTATAATTTTGAAAGTAATCCTTTTCTATAGGCTGCCTGTTAATAAGTCGTTAAAATAGGTTATATAACTGATACAATATCCGAATGCCGATGCTTTTGGATGAAAGAAAACTTTTCATGTATTTTAGATTAGAAGAAAAAAAAACAATGAACAAAGCGGTTGGAGATTGTGAGTCTAAATCAATCAACATGTATAAACTGAGTACCACAATAAGGCGAAACGGCAAATCTCACAGATTTTATTGCGTATGAGAACGCGGTCCGAGTTTCGAAGTTCTTAAATTTCCATAGCAAAGCACAGTAACATTCTACTAAATAAGGAAAGCTTGTTGAGCTTTTGTGCGGTGATAGATGTGAGGAGCGCCAGTATTTAACGTGACCGCTTACTAGCTCAAATATGAATCGTACCTTCGCAAATCGGCTCAACATCAGACCATCGCCCTGAAGGCAAACAGACAATCTGGTCTGCTCCGTTTTTGACAAAACCACGAACGCAGGAGAAAGTGACCCTTTGACCGACAGTGTACGAGTTTTGTTCAGGATCGAGAGAGCCATTGTCGGGAGCAGTGAGAGCGGAGCATTGAACAGCTGCGGAGGTGTTTTAAAATTTGGAGTAAGAAAAAAGCAGTTACGTTGCCAATTTGCCACATTCAAATAACAATGATCTATCCTGCCAAAACAACACACAGTATCAGGGTTAAATTAAAACCGTCTTCAGGAAACTGTGGACATTATTGCGTTGTTCAGTTTTTATCTAAAAAAGACTTAAAGCACACTTATTAACGATAAGTGTCAAAGTTTGCGTATTGATAGCATCGACAAAACACAATAAATTTATTAAAAGAAAACTGATTGTAAAATTCCTTGTGATACCCGAAGTAGTGATTTACGCTGCTAAGTGTTTACATCCATAGATGTCATAGGCAAACGCTCACAGGGTAAAGCTTCACTTGGAAGATTTTAACTTCCAATGCACAGTTAGACATTCTGAGTTAAAAACAAAAGAATATCTAGCTTCTTTGACCTCACGTTCAGCACACAGCTACCTTCACAGGTGGGCTCGACATCAGACCAAAGGCCAGACGTTAAGCAGGTGACCGACTTGGCTCCAACTCTTCGGTAGCCGGGGTTGCAAGCGAACGTAACGACTTGATCGACGTCGTAAGCATTTCGATCCGGATCAAGGGAACCGTTGTCAGGAGCGGTTAGCGCTGCGCACTGAACAGCTGAATATAAAAGTGATAAACATGATTTCCACACGCATTGGTAAGCTAACGTCCTCTTGAGAGAAGCAAACTCTTTCGCAATGTGCGAAACGTCACTCGAATTTGCCTATTGTTGACACATTGGAAGCCTTCTTGAAGCAAATTCTACGGTAGTACCAGGGTTTTTCTTACGGATAATGTTAAGTACCCGGTATGGACCAGCAGGGACCCGATTTTCTCTGATTCTAGGGACCCGATTTTCAATTCTAGGAACCCGAATCGGGTCCCTAAAACACCTCAAAAAACCCTGGTAGTACGTTTATTGGAGAGTTTATGGGTTTTGGATAAAATCTTTGGTTAGTTTCATCGAGCTCAGAAACCTTCAAGTTCAGCTGATAAAGTTTTTATGCACCTTATCAGGTGCTGGCCCTTTTAACATCATATGTATTCTGCCATGTTTACTTCGGGGCAGAGGCGTGCCGAGGGAGTGAAAGGGGGGCACAATGCCCAGGGCGCCAAATGACTGGGGTGCGCCGAAAAGTCCCAACAATATCGCAAGTACTTTCTTCAACGAAGCATATTTGCTCTCAGGGGAGCTAAACTTGATTCTTGCTCCGGGGCCATCTAACACCTCGTTCGCCCTTGCATCGAGGAGCATTGAACAACATAATCCAATTACTGTTTCGACCGTTAAATTTTATTGGAACCGAGTTGCCTTGATAATGTCATTTATTTTGTCTGGTTGCTCCGCAAAATTCTGGTTCTGCGGTCCAAAAATAGTTTCCACTGTTCAAACTTTTTACACATCACTGTAAAATTTATTTTGACAGTCCAGTCACTTTAATACCATACATACATTTATCCAGCTACAACTTCCTCAAAATTGAGAATGCTGACTAACCTCGACAAGTAGGTTCAACATCTGACCAAAATCCTGATGCTAAGCATCGGAACCTTGCAGCGCCATTTCTCACAAATCCAGCGTTACAAGTAAATGACACCACTTGATCAACACTGTAAGCATTTTGCACGGGATCAAGAGCACCGTTGTTGGGAGCAGTGAGAGCGGCACATTGAACAGCTGCGAAAAAATGTTCTTTCTTGATTCTCTTAATTTATCCTTGCGTTTAATTTGGAATTTTTCCAGGCTTAAAATCAATGTAATATTCAAATGACTTTTCGGAAGACAAATGACAAACTGCGATGTTTCATGTGTAGTCTTGTATCATATTTCAAGTAAATTTAACGATCAAATAGTTCACCAACTCGATTTGTTTAAAATCAGAAAAAAAGATTGTCGACGATGAGTGCTGGGTCACCAATAAAATTACACATCGGTTTCACGGACCAGCGCTGAATGTTTGTTTTTCTTACCGTTGCACGTCGGCACAAGGTCAGACCAGTCTCCTGAACCCAAGCACACAATCTGAGCCGCTCCGTTGCGGACAAATCCACGAGCGCAGCTGAACGTCACCACCTGTTCAATGTCATAAGAATCCTGCACTGGATCGAGGGATCCATTATCAGGTGCAGTAAGGGCGCCGCAACGAATGGCTGAAAAAGATAAAATCGCGGTCTTTGCTGAAGAAGGTAAAACTAAGGGAAAGAAGCGTTCACAAGCAACACTGTGAAAACGTTTGCATCATAAAATGTTGCACCGATAACGCTTGCTTACCTGCACAAACAGGCTCAACATCAGACCACCGGCCCGATGTCAGGCACGTGATTTTGGATTGTCCTACTGTTCTGTACCCAGGATTGCAGGAAAATGAAACACTGTCATCCACTCGATAAACTGGTTTGTTTGGAGAAATTGCACCGTTTTGCGGAACTATTGGTTTCGAGCACTGGACAGCTGCGCGAAATGGCAGTACATTGAACTTAATGAGCGGCGTGGAGGTCAATTTCTAATGAACTTAAGTTGGACACAATTTTATGAAAAATGGAATCAAAAGCTCTAGATTTTCCGTAAGCTTTCGAGGAATCGACAGACTGGGCTCTGCTTTCATCTTTTGGCGATGATTCAAACTTGCACATAAGCCTATCTATACCCAAGTAAGCATTCTCCACAGTGGAGGTTATCAAGGAATCTATCGGGAAATTTTTGATAGGAAATCGATTTCACGGAAAACTACGCACCATCATTCCTGAAATCTATTGCAAATAAGATAAATATAAATAAGCTTCTATGGAGAGTAGTTACTTAAGACGTTGTTAATATAAAAGGAGATTGCCCTAACATCTTTCCAACGCGGCAAAGTTAAGTAAATGCAAATGGTGATGAAAATCTTTGTGAACTATCCAAGGAGGAAATCGTTTAGGCAACAAACATACCAGTGCAAGTTGGCTCCGGCTCGGACCAAACGCCAGCTCTGGTACATTTGATAGTAACAGCACCAGTTATGAGGAAACCACGGTTGCATTCGAACGAAACTGCATCATCGACGTTATACAAATCTTTCGGTGCTGGTGGTTGTTGCTGGCGGCCATTTTCCGGTGCAATGGGAGGAAAACATTGCACAGCTGCAACAAATACACCTGGTTGCATCAACTACAAATTGATTAATGTCAGTGGGGGATCTATGCAAATGGCGCCCGCAGCAAAGTTGAAATATTCACCTTAAATATCAGACACAAGTACAATTTTTACAAATGATAAACCGTGAAGAAAATGAATGTTTTGAAACAGAAAATATAAGTTTCTTTTTGCTTTAAAAGTTTCAGCAAATAAATCTATAAATTATCTTATGTAAGGACCATAACATACTTCTTTTCACATTTATTTTTATTATAAAGAATATCAAAACATTCAAATAATAACGTTATTAAAATTTATACTTAGTATTGGCTGACCANATTGTGCATCTTACAAAAGAAATCATTCAACATATTGCAACTGCAAACGACAATTTCTTTTGAAAGGAATCATATTTAATTTGGATGCTACAAAACGTTGCAAGTACAAGTGCAAACAACGTTTAAACATGCGACAACCAAACCACTGGACAGAAAAAGCTAGCTCTATGCGAGACTAACAAGTCACTTTTTTTATGAGCTAACATTTTTCTTAGTTGCTACGGTAACGATACTAACTGCTGATTTTTCGAGTTCCAACTAAAGTTCTCTTCCTTAGTCTCTGGACTGGGCCGTTGTGTTTAGCCCAGGGGTGCACAACCAACCTGCGGTCATACGGCCGCATGCGGCTTCGATAAAAATGTATGCAGCCGTACACATGTAATTTAAAATATAAGTTATGGCGGCCGTTCGTTTTTTAACAGTTTTGTCTGCTCCATACGGTTGCGTAGTAGAAAGACGGCCAAAGAGACGTGTGAAATTGTGCTTGAATAAATTCAATAAAATGTTTGAGATTTCAATATACTTACAGTAAATTTAACTCATAAAAGAACTTGGACTCACTGGCGGACGTAATTCATAAAAATAAACGTAATGCGGCCGGCAATAGCAAAGAGGTTGCGCTCCCCTGGTATAGCCTATTATATCGGACACTAGTGCCTATCTAAAAAGTTTTGTAAAGTCGGAATTGGTCGCAGCGGTTTAAGTGATTGGTAGATCGTGGCAGGTCAACGGCATTTATTTGCGTGACAGTCAGATCTCAGAGGCTCGGACTTAAACTCGTCTCAACCAGATTCTGACAATTATCCTCTTGTCTGAAACGCAGCAGCACGAACGTGCTTAGTCTTATTTACAGCGTGAGAAGGACCAGGTCTTGTAGATACAGCAAGCGAGCGGTCTAGGTCTGTCACAACGTCTGACTGTCGTGTTGTATCCCAATACCAGCTCTGCAGTTATTGGTTGTATGGGGTGCAAAATAGAGGTCTGAAGAAACTGCAAGTCTCAAATTTTAATTTTGGCCTCCCTGTTGAAGTGGCGCCCTTGGCTTGGCACGAGCCATGCGTGCCATGCCCTAGATACGCCACTGGTTAGTTTTTCGTCATGTTTTCGTATTTCAAAAGTGTGTTGAAGTAATTAGTTTCCGCAAAGGTGACGCAGTCGAGTGAGTCATACCGTAGAACAACGAAAGCTCAGAGCGAGTATCTTTTTGTACAGCTAATTTTCGTGAACATTGCTGTCGTCACCAATTCTGATTGGCGAACAGCAACAAACAGAAGAAGAAACGAACAAATCGAGGATAGCCGCTCAATGTGTCAAAGAATAATGTAGTGCTAACTTCGTTTGTTATACTTTATGGCAGTGTTTCCTCTGAGAAAATTCTGCACTGAGCAATTGTTTGAAGCGCATGCAATTGCGCAACTATGCAGACACACAACCAGTGAAACGTTCCAAGCGTTGAAAAGGCAATGTGATATTATTAAATTTGGAATGTTGCAAGTGCGCGAGAATGAGATTCCACTGCACAAATGGTCTGGTGGTATTGCGCAATTACGCAGTTACGCACCTTAGAGAGAACACTGCTTTGTGGGTAAGAAATTTCGATTAAATGCCGTCATCTATTGGCTTGTATTATTCAAAAATAAAACCTCTACCCACCTCTGCACGTAGGTTCAACACCCGACCACGCACCAGAGATCAAACATGTCAAACTCTGTGGACCAATTCTGACGTAACCTTCATTGCACGAGAAAGTCACCACCTGGCTGACATCGTAGGAGGCGCTCACCGGATCAAGTGAGCCGTTGTCTGGTGCTACGAGAGCCGAGCACTTGACAGCTGCGGAAACGTATAGAAAACAATGCATGCCACATCTGTCGAGCATAAGGTATGCTTTCTTGAGTGTTGAAACAGCAAATAGAGATCACGCTCCTGATCCAATCTTGCGAATAGGCATACGACGTCATTTTCAAGCCAAGACACGTTTTATGGTGTTGTTTGGACAAGTTGCTAATGCATGGTTCGAGTCAAACAAAATTATGCAAACATTTCTTTCAAGACTTTAACGCCTGCAGCATGGTTTCGACCAGACCAAACGTTGTATTTACCACCATAAAAGTGTCTTCCTCAAGGCAGCGCAATAGATAAACATTGGAAGTACGCTTCCGAAAGTACCAATTATTGTGTTTAGGAACTTCTTACCATCACAGGTGGGCTCGACATCAGACCACTGACCAGATGGCAAACACTTCACCGAAGCAGCTCCGTTTCTCAAATACCCGCGATTGCATGTGAAACGTACAACTTGATCCACGCGGTAAGCATTCCTTACAGGGCTCAGGCCACCATTAGCTGGGGCGACCAGCGCGGCGCACTGAATGACTGTAAACAAGCATTTGTGAAGACGCTCAGAAATTGCGGAACATCACTTTCAAATCTACTTTTAATCAATCATAAGGTTGGGTTTCGAAACAAGGAATTGCACTTCTTTGGTTTCACTGACATCCTGCTTTGAACTTTTTTAGTGCAGGGACAGTTTTCCGCTTAAAACACGACAAGATTATCTAAAATAGCGATTTCGGTTCCAACCGGGGATCATCCTTAACTTTAACGCAATGAATGGAAACTATCAGTGCAAGCGAATTTGAAAGGAAAAGGTTCATATCATGCCTGTTGTGTTTCGAAGAAACGTGGATAGTGGCTTGGAGCGTACATCAACGCTGTCTCTACGTCATGTGGGCAGTGGAAACTCGCCTACAGTGCATACGCGCTAAGCCAGTGTTTCCCAAACTTGTTCGAGCCGTTGCCCAAATCAAGGTAGCGATTATGTCTTATTACCTCAACATTTCGCAGTTATCGCTCATAATACAGAACAAGATTGTGGTTTTCGTTCCGCGTTACCCCCGAAAAATTGCACATTGCCTCCGGGGGGTAATTTACCACCATTTTGGGAACCACTGCGCTAGGCGACCACTAAAATGGTTTCGGACCACTCCAGTAAAAGTTTCCCTAATCCAACCAATCTGTCAATGACGAACACGAAGCTAGAAAGTTGCAAGTGTAGTTTTTTAATTTTTTCAAATCTTCGCTGTGACCTGACAGGTCCCCGAACGGCCGAACCCAACCTACCAGTTTGAGATACGCTTACTGTAGACAGCTTTAATCGTGGTTTCAAATAAAACCGAACGACGTCGAGTTGATTGTACCTTCCGAAAACTTATTTTTGTTCTCACACACATCCGGGTCCAATATTTTACCTGCACAAGTCGGTTCAACATCTGACCATTGGCCAGAGACTAGGCACGTGACTTGTCTTGCTCCGTTTAATGCGTATCCACGGTTGCAAGTGAATGTAACCACTTGGCTGACATCGTAGGCATCTTGCTGAGGACCAAGCGCTCCATTATCAGGTGCAGTGAGAGAAGAACACTGAACGGCTGAAAATACAAAGGAGACGATTTTGTTTTTATACAGCTTGTAAATCAAGCTGACGCCGCTGTATTCACTGATGAATCTGATTAAAACAAGCTAGCATGGCAGTCGTCACTGACACCTAAGTGTCAAGATACTCGTAGCTGTTAGCAGTGAAAATGTCGATTGAGGGTCAGTATTCGCCCTTGGAGGTGACAGGGAAACTGTTTCCTTAGAATATTTGTGTCAACCGCGCAGGCGCTACCATCATGTCTATACTTTTGATCTGCAGAAGTAACTACTGTTAAACTGCATTGAGCCATGCAAATGCCAAACTTACTGATAAATACGACAGACGTAAAAAATGTATCTGTCAAAAAGAATCTTTTGGCAACAATGAGTCAAACACTGTGATGTTTGCCGAGTATATATTTCACTTACTGAGAAGACGTCGTCAGCTGTTATTCAAGGAGGATCACCCAGTGCATTTACCCCTAGACTGGCCGGGCACTGAGTCCAAAATGTGTCTCACCTTCACATGTTGGCTCCTTACCGGACCAACTACCGGAAGGTAAACAAATCACTCTTTCCGCTCCCTTACGAACAAAGCCAGGATTGCATGTAAAGGTCACGACTTGATTCACGTTGTAGGCTGCTTGGTCGGGGTCAAGAGCTCCGTTATCAGGAGCTGTAAGAGCTGCGCATTGAACAGCTGCACAAAAAAGAGGTTAAGATAAGCACCAGCCACTGACGCAGGGAAGTGAGAGCATTTATAACTAAAATCACGACAAATTGTAATTTGACATTTAGTTTCACAAAAACAAGTTTAATGAGCTAGCGCAAAGTGTGACAATGTAACTATCAGCAGCAATGCCAGTGAGTATCTTTGTTTACGGGTTCGAGTTAACAACAGAATTGTGACTTTAGAGTGCGAATGTCTGTTCTCACGGGGTGCTCAACGTTTCGCAATCAACAGAATCACTGTGCTTTTACCGAAAGCAGCTTGCATCTAAAGCACTAAAGTACCCTCGTATTTCTGTCTACCTTACTGGACGTCGACACGATTGGCTAGTTACATCGTATATGAACGAAGTGAGGACAGCATTAATTTATAAGACTTCGCTGCAGAAGTCTTCCTGGCGGAAAAAATAATGGTTATCACAACTTTTGAAATTCTAGTCTGTGATGTTGGAACTAATTAGCAAAAGAAAACACGAATAGTTCTTGAAAGTTCGATCTCACTTTGATTACATCATCACACGCAGTCGTTACATAGTGCTTTTAGTTCTTATGGGATCTAAAAGATCCCAGCAGGGTCATCGCTGGTAATTGAAAGAAGCTTAAAGTTTGCCATTTTGTTCGAGATTTTTTAAGCGTTTCAATGTTGCGTATGAGTTTGACTACATATGGCAAGGGTGAAATGCCAAATGGTGAACTCTATACCTTTGATAAAAAACTTACCTGCACAAGTTGGTTCAACATCAGACCAGTCACCCGATATGAGACAAGTAACCCGTTTGGCACCGTTGATGGAAAATCCAGCGTTGCACGTGAATGATATCACGTCCTCAATGTCGTAAACAGTTTTAACTGGGTCTAGAGATCCGTTATCAGGAGCGGTAAGAGGGGAGCACTGAATTGCTGTAAACAAAGTGATTTGTTGAATCGCGAAAAACGCTTTTTTTGCTGAAGAAAAGAGGTCGTTTGGCAAATATTTTTACAGTGTAGTTTCAAACAGCGTATTAGGCAAATCACTAGATTAGGGTGTGCTTTTGGACATTTTACAAACTACACACAGCATATGCAGCAACAATTACCTTGACAAGTTGGTTCCTCGTCTGACCACTTTCCTGATGACAAACAGGTGAGGGCGTCAGCTCCGACAATGAGGTACCCAGGATTACAATTGAAAGTAACAACTTGGCTGACATCGTAAGAAGTCCGTTTCGGATTAAGGGAGCCGTTGTCCGGAGCATTCAGTGCCGCGCATTTTACAGCTGAATAGCAAATAGCAAGGTTACGGGTGGATCCTTAGCAGGCAAATCTTGTGTGTTTATTAAAGATTTTAACACTCTTACAAAATCTGGCATGATTTTGATTAAACTGGTGTAAAAAATTAGGTATATGTTGTAACGTTTGTCTTCTCAGTGCATATTCCTTCTGTTGCGATTAAAGTTGCCAGACGTCCTTGAGCGCCAAGGACGTTCCTTGAATTTGCTATTAAAACTGGTTATGCCCTTGATCCTTGGAAAACATTTTGTTGTCCTTGAATGTTTTCCGGCGTCCTTGAAAGTTGTTGAACAGTTGTGAAATTGTTCAGTAATGAACTATCAGTTACATTGAATATTCAAAAACCAAGGTTAAACAATGTATTTGAACAGAGGAAGGTGTCGATTTGTTGATCTCAAACAACTTTGTTAGTAAAAAAAGCTATTCAAGAACAGTTGCGTCAACACTATACGTGCATTATCACTATATCTAAAAAGTATTTAAAGTAGGCATGAAGGAAAATTTCAATAAGCGTAAGACAACAAAATTTCCTTGAAAGCATTTCAAGTGATCTGGCAACCCTAGTTGCGAGACATCACGTGCAATGAAAAGTCTTTTTAGGATGCTTTTGATAGGCTGCTTTGTTTATTGTTTAAAAAACGCAGTCAAGTTGAACCGTCTACGAGCTTCATAATGCCCTTCCCTTTTCAATATGCCACAAGTTAAAGAAAACGCTGAGGTTTTTAGTTCATGCTGCACTGCACACAAACAAGTTAGCATTTTCCAAACACCAACCGTCGCATGTTGGCTCAACACCAGACCAGGCCCCTGTTTCCAAGCACGTGAGTTGCCGCGCTCCGTTTCTGACAAAGCCAGGGTTGCAGCTGAAGGTGACGACCTGGTTGACGTCATAGGCGTCGCGATCCGGACTGTGAGAACCGTTGTCAGGAGTGGTGAGGGCGGCGCATTGAATAGCTGAGAAAATAGACAGACGTTTTGCAGCTGTTCAAGGTAATTTACATGAAGCCATGCGCGAGGTATGTTGCATCATTTCAGACAATCAAACAGGTATATTTTAAAAACCTTGCTTGCTATACTGTACCTTGACACGTTGGCTCGACTCCGTCCCACTCTTTCGTGGCCAAACAAGTCAGCTGTCTGTTTCCGGCAAGAGCGTAGCCGGTGTCACAGGTAAAGGTCACCACTTGATTGAGATCGTACACTTTCTGCACAGGATCGAGAGACCCATTGTCCGGAGGAGTCAAGGCGGCACACATGGGTACTGCGTAGAAAAATGTAAGCAATCTCCACTTGAAATATATGTCAATCAACACCGCCAAATAAACTGATGAAATATTGGTAGAGTTTATTTTGGAAAAATGAAGAAACAAATAAAAATGCAGACTCACTGACACAAACTGGTTCCTTATCTGACCACCCCGTTTCCGTGCATGTCAAAGCCTCAGCTCCTTGACTCATGTAATCACCGGAACAGGTAAAAACAACAGTATCACCTATGTCGTATGCGTTCTTTTGGGGGGTGAAACTGCCCTTCGCAGGTGCTTGTGGTGGTGAACATTGATTGCCTGAAACAAAAACCCACTGTGCCCTCATCCGCATTAAACGACAAAGCATATGAACACTTTACAGAACCACATGCAGTTATCGATAATTATGTTTCTGTTTCGTTCTCATGATTTTCAAAATTGTTCACCCGTTTTTGCTTCCTACTGATTGATGATTAATCTTTTGTACTGAATCGAAGGATGTTTGCCTCGGTAAAAGCAAATCAAATCTTCGTTTGCAGTGAGTATTTGTCACAATCGAAACACGTTAATGATTTGCGTTTGCAGTAGATTTCGGGTCTGTATTTGAAAACTCTGCCACAAACTACGCCATTCAAAACTCACGCTGGCACGTCGGTTCGTCACCAGACCACCGGCCGGTGGTCAAGCACTGAAGTGTTCGCTCGCCTTTCAAAGTGTATCCAGCATTGCAAGAGAAATAAGCTCTCTCGTATCTGATGTAGGAGTTTTTATTTGGTCGAACAGAGCCGCCCTCGGGGATGACGGGTTTGGAGCAGGTGACAACTGCGCGTAGTTGACATTAATGGTCAGCACGTTCATTCATACTGAAGTGTCAGTAACACATTTTGAGAGGTTTGGCCTTTCAAGTAACAATACTACACAAGCGGCCTCGAATATTTCACACAGAGGAATCACATTTATATAGGCTTTTCTGTACACTGTCCAGCATAGCTCGCGCAGAAAGTGGCATTCGTGTTATAGTTATTTTATTTTACCACTCAGGTTATAGCTACAGTAACCACAGCCCTACGTTTGCCTTATAAACAGTAGGTGTGTGCCAAAAAAGTGTGAAACAAAAGCGGGGCCTACTACAATATACATTACAGGGATTGTTTTCTGCAGAGAAATGTACTAAGTGGAAACTAAGGTGCGAATACTTTGGAGCATTAAGCAATATAAATACTAAAGACAACCCCCCTCCACTTCAAAAAAGATGGAGGCACAACGCTTTTCTTCGTTCCCCGCGTAGTTACCTGGTTATAAACCAAACGAAGATTTCACTGAAAGCATTTAGGATTTAGGTAATTTCCCCTATCGCAAATTCTCAACAAATACATGGTTACTTTGTTTTGCTCATTGTGGAGATCTAGATAGCAAGAATACCACCGTTACTTGGGTGACAAACGCAAATGGTTTACTTGTGCAAGACGGTGATGGTGTCCAGCTCCCGCCGGCCTGACACGTTATTTGGGCATTTCCGCTGATCTTATAACCAGTTCTGCAACTGTAGGTTACGACATCATCGACTGCGTAGCTCGTTGTGGTGGGCGTGTAGGAGGCGTACCGAACTGTTTCCGGCCGAGAGCAGCCTTTCGCTGCGAAAGACAACAAAACATTTATTTAACAGCTTTAAGAGGTTTGAAGATATTTTTTAGCTGCAAAATGAAAAGAAAATTAAACTTAATAAGGTGCTCGAGATTGACAAAGCTGTTGTTTTTGTAGCGGCAACCATATGCCGTAACGTTTGGCAAACTTTGGAAGTTTTTTGGTGAAGACAATGTTACTTTGAAAAGTTTTACACAAATATGAAACAAAAGTTAAGATATTCTTGGAATTGCGAATATTTACAAGCAAAGAAATGGTTGAATGATTTTTAAAAATTCTGACGAATTAACATTACAAGCAAACAAAGTTAACTTCGGAGCGTGCGTCAATTCTTACTCAGCTGACACCTTTATCGAAAATCAAAATATTTAACTTCTCATACAAAAAAAAGTAAATGAATTCGATCTTTGCAAATGCATGAATTCAGTACTCACGTCTGCACGATGGTACGTCGTGAGACCATCGACCACTGTTCAGACACACGAGGTCTTTTGTGCCGCTAAGTGTATATCCGGAGCGGCAGGAGTATGTTACCTTTTCGCTAGGTTTGTACTGAGTTTTCAAAGGCTTCAGACTGCCCTTACGCGGTATGCTAGGTCTGTTGCAAGGGGTTCCCTCAGCTGCGCATAAAGAAATAATTTTAAGGTAAACGAAGAAGCGACTACACGCGATAGTGCGAACTAAGTGCAACCTAGTGAAACGTCAACATTCAAGTTTTATTCTACTGTAATTTTTCATGTCAAGTACAGGAATGTTGCCGGTGAGCAACCTTTCGTGGTTTGCGAAACTACGATTTTGCTGCACACAGCATTCCATATGTTTTTCAGCTGTACCTGTAGATGCTATGCGACAACCTGACCGGCAGAAAGAAACTAGGAAGCAGTGCGAGATATGCAGCACAAGAACAGTTTTCCCTTTGAAAATGTGTTTATGCTTATTTTTAGCATTTACAGTATTTGTCAAAACAAACTCGAAACAGTCAGATAAAAAGTGCCGAAAAGTGGATGTTGTCAGCGGCAGGTTTACTGTGTTTTGTTGGCCTTACCTACGCAACGCGGTTCATCGGCCGACCAGCGCCCAGAAGACTCGCATCTTAGATCCTTCTTTCCTTCAAGTCGGAAGCCGCTTCTGCAGGAATACCAAACCTTGTCACCAACTCTGTATCTATTTTGCATTGGTTTCAAAGAACCATTTGCGGGCACCGCTGGTTGAAGGCAGGACCTTTGTTCTGAAAAACATTAAAACATTGTTAGCTTTAAAAAAACATCTTCAATAATTGCCCATACATTCTCACGTCCATTGTGAGAAAATACTGTGGCTGCAAAAATGCCTGAAAGTGTAAATTCTGACAATATTATACATCAGGTGAAGATATGGATGTATAGATGTTTGCTTCAAATCTTAATGGCAATTGGCTCATACATAATTTTCTTTCTCATAAAGTTTCCTACCGATGCATGATGGTGCACTGCTTGACCACTTGTTGTTTCCCAAGCACTTAATATCTTTCGTCCCTTCCAAGGTAAAGCCACTCAGACAAAAATACCAAATCTTTTCTCCAACGCTGTAACTGGATTTCATTGGCTTCAGACTTCCATCTGCTGGGATTTGCGGTTGCTTGCATCCAGAAGCTGTTGTTTGAAAAATGACACGAATATGAGAATGCCAGTTTAGAAAGCTGGTAGACGAAATTTCACAAACAAAAAACAAAACGAAAACTTCGTTTTTTACAATAGACCTGTTAACATTCATGAGATGGGTATTTAGTGCATACGATCAGTAGATTAAATGTCCATCAGTTCATATGGATAAATCCTCGAAACGTATTCAACAGATATACGCTTATAAAACAAAAGGCTGTTTTAAGGTGTAAAAACAAGTTTACAAAGCTGAGTGGTAGAAAACTGTTGCGTTACGAAGATCGACGCGTGTGCTAGCAGTGTTTGTGATTGAAGCCTCTGAAAACGTTTTTTTGAAACATTGTTAACGTGCTGCGCTGATTGACATTGGTATCATTTTTCTAAATGTTAGTTGGTGTATTTTGTTGCAAGTCGTTAGGCCTCAAGTACTATTTGACGATGAAGATCTAACGTATCACTGAAAAAATGAAATCTGCGATGTTGCTGCAGAAACTTTTCGCTTGGATTATATCACCTTTTTTCGGTAGTCCTGCGTATTACTGATAGTAAGAGTAATCGAGAAACTGTATAAACAGGTATTTGTAAGTGATTCTCTTGATTTTGGTTTCAGCGAAGAACTTGAAGATTCGTTTTTTTACCATAAACAAAGCTCTTATACTACGCTGCTGACCACATCGAATAAAAAAATAAAAAATGAATTTTCAAAAAGCAGACGTCGAGAACAAGATGCAGGGACACGTTTTAAGTGTGCTTTACACTCACTTTTTAGGGTATTCTTTTAATTTTGCAAGCTATAAAAACAAAAACATAGTTGAAAGTTACCGACCTGTGACTTAGGTAATCAAGTAAAACTGGAAAAAGAGAAGAAACACATTACAACGTATACTAGATAAAAATTTTACTTGACGTCCTGACGCATTTTGGGAGGAGGTAGTCCCAGCCGAAACCGGAAATACAGGTAAGTCTTCTTGAACCTTGCAGCTCGTAACCTGGCCAGCAACTGTAGTTGATCGATCTTCCGGGACTGACATAGCGAGATGTTGTTGGGAAAATGTCTCCGTGATCAATGGAACGAGCTCTACATGAACCTGAAGCCCAAAATGGTTCTTTGTTTTTGTTTCTTCTTTTTACCGACGATGCCATTTGAAAATATCAGCAAGCATCACCAACGCGACATTTATCAAATCAAGATGCTCCGGCGAAACCGCGACATTCTTATCGTGCCAATGCATGTCGTTGCTGCAAGCTGCCCATTCAATACAGAATCACCAAAAGCAGATATGCTTTGGTATGCTGAAATATTTCAGCGCTGATATGACCAATTCGTGACAACGGGTTTACCGTTCGATACCGTTCAAAGCATTACGAATGCAGAGCATCGCACCTAAATACAAGTTTGCGTTGATCACACTGCAACAAGCTTGGCAATAGTTTCTTAAACGCGGAAGAAATTTGCTGACTGAAATTTCCGTATAAGATCCATCAACCTTGTTTCGAACTTACCAAATTGGATTTTCGACGTTGCGAAACACATTGCAAGTCTTAAATTTATGTTAAAAGTAAAGAAACCATAAAAGCACTTTTGTGAAAACAAGTTCTCGACTAGCAAGATCGTACTGAGAGTACAACTTACGAGTGAAATAATACTGAGCCGAGGACTCGGCAACAAATACGAAAATCACGGCTAAGACCGGTGGTATCTTCATTGTGGCTTCTGCAGTGCGTTGTTCTGCCGCTTGGACGGGCAATGGTGATGTTGAGCCTTAACAGCATGCTTTTATAACAACTCGCACCCAGTCTCTTTTGTAATGACTTTCAATTGAGCCTTACACGTTTTAAGGCTCTGTATCATTTCAGTAATTAGAAGCGAGCGCCAAGGGCTCATTAGCTTAATTGCCCACGCAACGAAAATCCCAGCACGTTTGTTTGGCTTTCCAAGGTGTACTGGAGACGTACACCAAAGATCAAACTGATTCAAATCGAAATCTCTGTAATTATCTGACAACAAATTTTGACAGCCCACACGGTAAGTTATACAAATGCTTATGCGCTGCTGACAATTATGCACAATTACACATCCATTGCAATGACGTGTACTGAAATTACACAGAACGCACATTGCGTTGCTCACAACATCAAAAAGATATCGGCTAAAATTACGTCAAAATCCAATTCCCAACGTGTTTTTAAAAGGTTAGACTTGTGCGATACAGTACTTGAGAGTGAGATGAGTGAGGTTTCTGTATTTACCAAATCGTTACGAAAGCGATTTGGGAGTTTGTGCTGGCTAACTAACCAGAACAAAAATTTCCGGCATGCTAACATGAACCTTGCAAGTCAGTGCAGTGACGCCTTCTTTAAGATTGTCAGGTATTAAAAAAGCGGTGACGCCGACAGAGACCGAAGTTGTCATTAAGGTAATTTAGAGCCAGAACGGCCACGACCGAGCAACGAAAGACGAAGCAATTCATCAAACGTGTTTTGACATTGAAAAATCATTCGACATTGTTCTGGAAATTTCACTTCACTTCATGTAAACCGCATATCTTGAATAACTGCTCACGTTTTGACACCAGAATCTTTTTGACAAAAAATTGTTTCTGAGCTTCATCATGCGTTAGACTTACCACATGATTGTAAAAACGATTGTTAACAAATGACAAGATTTATTAAATCAGTGTATATTTTATCGTTTCGACAAAGCAATTACGCAAACAATTTAGACTGAGACGCATTGCGATATTTGTTTTGTGTAACGTGTTGCACGTATGTGCATACTGCATACAAGGTATTTTGACCAGAGTAAGTGCAAAAGTACGTTAACCATGATTTTGTTCTTTGTGGAATTGAAAATATCGAAAGAGAGTTAAACACATTCCTGTGCGTGCCTGAAAGACTCACTGCCAATGCTATATCTTATAAACTTTTGGCAAAGAAAACTAAAATAAACTCGCCAACTTTTGTTCGTAAATTCAGCAATCTGTAGGATGCTAACTTCTAAAAACAGTGTTTTGTTTGGAAAATAACTTATCCAAGTACTTTTCAAATTTATCTCTCCCCAAATCAAGATCTCTGTCTCGTGATGGACTGGAATCTGTTTAAACTTTTTTTGATACCCTGTTGCTGCGTGAGAAAACCTGGATACCAGTTGGCAATAATGCTGCAGACACAGAAATCCTATTTCCTAGAAGTGATGCCAAATGGCACGGGGGAAATAATTGCCACAACCTTTTCTTTCCTAAACTAAATGCTATCTTCACGTTTTTCCTGTAGTTTGCTTTTTCTGATTTGCAAAATTCTTTTGTTTTATGCAGGGGGTAGAGCTAAAAAAGAAATATGGAAAATCCAACTACGACAAAGAGATTCCTAGCTATATTTGCAAGAATTGAACAGTTTCCTGTGAAAAATTTGTCAAATATGATAAAAAGTTATATTTGGGTGTCTCATCAAAACGTCAAATAGCGCCATTCTTACTTCCAAAAAGTGGGAATTCGACAATAACAACTACAATTCTCCAGTATTTTAGAGCAGGATTTCCCAAACGTTTGGGCCACGGACCCTTATCGGTGACGGAACAGGACTTTTCAGTCTGGCCGTTTCGGTCTGGCCGACTGGGTCTGGCCATTTCGGTCTGAGCCGTTTCGGTCCGATCCGTTTCGGTCTGAGCCGATTCGGTCTGGCTGGGTCGGTCTGGCCGATTTGGTCTGGCCGTTTTGGTCACGGGACATTTCGGTCAGACTATGAAATCTTGCAGAAATCTTACAGTACATTAATGCAAAATCGAGCCTTTTGATTCAAAGCGCGCTCCATCCATCATCATACTGCAGGTCGCCAAAGGTCGAGGCATCCCGCTCAAAGCGCACTCCCTTCACGATTCGCAATAGCGGCAAGGGCTGTCGGCAAGGTATTTTACTCGGCATAAAGTTCGTAGTTGTCGTGCAAAGTAACTGAATCAGTGGTGTCTCGGTCTTAGCCAGAGTCTTTGATTACGATTTATAATATTGTAAAATGCAAGCTTGATTGCTTTGTATGTTTGTGGCACCACACATTTCACTGATTATGGTTGCTAACTTGGGGTCTATACGTTGGACTTTGTTGCTATTCATGTATTTCCGTTCCATGTCTGGCCTTTTGCATTCATGTTGCAGGTGACCTGAATAAAAACTATCGGTAGCAGCAAGCAGAGCCGGATCGAAGGTTAGGGGGGCCCGGGGCAACTTTTACTGGAGGGCCCCTATGACGTATGTCATGACGTCATCGTTTGTAAAAGTTATGTTTTCGCTGATTAGCAAGGTTCCCGTTTGTTTTTTCCGGTAGTCGAGAATGTGCTTACTCAAATTCAC
>JGI24159J19872_10001592_pt1 | contig 25415 bp, 14 predicted proteins | sample Ectturendosymbi4_FD_19872 | JGI IMG/M metagenome (IMG submission 19872)
CATTTCACGTTTGGCCCCCTTGTTGCTGCATACATCCAACACAGTATTTTAATAATGTGCCCCCCCTCTGGTTTTTGGCTCCTCCTTCTGGTTTTTGGCCCCCCTTGCTGCTAAATCCTGGCGACGGGCCTGCGATATACTTCAAAGAAAGCTGACCCAGGGACGTTTTAATTCTGGGTAAATGATATTTTTGCAAAAAAGCAAACCTTTTTTGGTAGTTGTGAACTGATGCAATGTCAGAAAAGTAGTTGTCAAAGTATTTAGGTAGTTCACCAGCATTCAGAGAATACATGAACTTGACATCTAGGAACTTAAATAAGTCTGGAATATTTGAAACTTCCTGCTTAGAACAGAAGTTTATTTTTGTCATATTTAAGGGTTCTAACAGCTTTATTCTACAAACTAATTAGAGGGAGTAAAGTGGTTTTATTGGCTCTTCCCCAGGTAAGTACTGATTAAGTGAAATAGGAAATTAAAGAGCAAAGTAAACAGGTTTGAGTACTAAAAATGTTTAGCACAGTCTTTTAATTTGAATAACATTCCACATAATCTGGAGATGTCTGTTATCAACTTTCAATTTACGCTTTCAACTGAGGTTATCATTAACTATAATGCCAAGATAATTTTAAGATACTTTGTTTCTTATTGTAGAGACATTCTCACTGTAGAGTTGCTTCCCACACGATATTTATTTGATTGGACGTTTAAATCAGGGATGGGGAACCTATTTACTATTACGAGCCACATGAATTGTGAAGTATCGCTGGTGGGCAGCAAACATCGATTAATTTTATCTTGAAGATCTACCTTTATCTTCCAAAGGAAAATAAGGAGAAAAACTATGTCAAGGAGCGAGAGAGACTTCCTGTTTATGTGCCAGCTTGTAATGGAATTTTGTTTTAGCACGATGTTGTGTTCTTAGTCTAGGGTTGCCAACATTTGAAAATTTTAATAAAGTACAGGAAAAATCAATATGTTTCAGTGGGTCATAAAGACTGGGTGAATAAAAAAGGATCTTTCGTTTCACAAACGGCAAGTTTAAGAGTTCTTGTTGACAAAAATTAACCACTTCATTCAACTATTTGGAGCAACCGATTGGTCTACTTAAAAAGGATAGCGTAAAGCTTTCCAAGTATGCAATAGTAATTCTGTATCTGCAAATGAATTAAAATCTTTGGCAGTTCCATGTCTGTTTGTTGAGATTGAAAAATGGCCATATATTTTTAGGACAGCATTTTCTATGACCACGTTCACGTTTCTCAGAGCATATCTTGGCTTACAGCTTATGTAAAATGTAAGCTTCATTCAGTGTGAGAATATTGGTGTATGCTTTCCTCTAAAATTGCAATTTGCGTTATCTGCACTTAAACAAAAAGCTTTTTTCCAATTGTATATTCTCACGCAGTCAGATACTCCATCAGCATCCTCAAAAAAATCAATTACACAATCTACTGTGACAATTTATAATATAATAAAATATTGAACATGTTCTTATGATTTGATGCATCAATTTGAAGACCAAAGAAGAGAGGGGGTTCATGTTGTTTCAAATTGTTGATAACTACTTCTAAAGCTTTTTTTGTGTGAAACATTTGTAACAAATGCCCCTGACTTAGTTCGACCACAAGATAGTTTTGCTTCAGTTTTTGAATCCTGGTAGAGTTTTGAATTTCATTCGATAGTCTACAATCAAGTGAATTTTATGAAAGATTATGTTTTAATTTCATGGTATATCTGAGCTATTTCTGAAGCAACAACATCATCTGCATCTTTAGCATTTACCCCAAATTTATCCTAAAGAGAACTGAAAGCAATAGCCCTTTATTTTTTCTTGTGGCCATCTGAATTTCAATGTTGCTTTACTATAAAACCCATGTATCTGATTTTAAAGTAGGTTCAGTATGTGCTAGCTAGACACCAGCCGAGGTATTTCACAGTGTTAAAATAATTTATGGAAAAATTTGAAATTAAAGGACATACTATTGTCCTTTACCAATGTCAGTAAGGACAAGTAATCAAGGACTGTCCTTTGAGATAAAGGACGGTTGGCAACCCTGGCACCAATCCACGATTCGTCTGATCCAGGATTCGATCGCACTTTGTGAAACGAAATCACGAACTGAATCCTCGATTAGGGTTGGATTACCGGATAACGGTTGACCCATAGTTTCTTTTTGCTATCCGATATCTAAATTAAATAGTTTCTGGTAACTGGACAAAAAAGTGACGTTAATAATGCGTTTTACAGTTTTTTAGTAAATTTGGACATTCGTTTCCAGATACGAGCGACCTAGTTCTAATAAAACCCCGTAATTATCATTTTTACAGAACAGTGCTTCCATGTAGTGGGGTGAAGTCTGCGTTGTGCTTCATAAGATTTGCGTTGAAGAAGCAGCAAATGATAAAAATGCCTGGTTTCTTCATATACGTTCGTAAGGTGCATGTGTATATATTTACAATAACACTGTATCATAATTTTACAATCAATTCATTACGCACATCTCGTGAAATCAATTCTCGAAAAATTAGCGGTTATTATCCGGTTAACGGGTTAGCTAAAATGCAAATACCGCATTTATACGAATGTTAGCCGCCCTTGATTGCAACCCGCACATGAACATATAGGTTACCAAAGCCTCGGCGATATTTTCGCGTACTAGCACGTTTCGCGTATTATTGATAGCCCTGGTAATGATGCTTCACCGCTACAACTTCTGTTTATAAATAATCCCTCCCGTGATGGAGTGTGCACGTGTTGCTGAAGATAATGCGAAAAGAGAGTTTGGTCGACCAAACGTAGCCAAGGTAAGGCTAAGCATATCTAGAACTTTCGATAAGATTTAAAAATATGTAAGCCGCCCTTGTGATGAAAATACATTAAAAGCCGCGGCTTACAATCGAATAAATACGATATACGGTTATATCCATTATCCGGATAGCAAAAAATGATTTGTATCGCAACTAACCTTAGACCCGATCAGAGATTCAATCCAGCTTTATAAGTTTGTGGAGAAACAAAACTAAAGAATCAAAATTTCGTGTTTTTGCTCAAATCACTTTACGTATGGCTGTAAATTTATCCATAACGTCAGGAATTTTTTTTTTAATTGTCAAAAAACTGGTAAATTACGCCGAACCCACACAAAATGTTGGAGTGATTGGTATAGCACGTGTAACTGAAGCTAGTGGGATGGGCTCGATTACCAGTCAGGTCATATACTGTAGAATTGTAAAGACGCGTTTTCATCGATCCCGGCAGAATTCCTGTCTTTCACGTGCATTCGAGTTCGGCTGTAACGACTTAGGCTTATTCGTCACTTTGCCTACAGCGACGCTTTTTGTGGGTCCCCGCAGAATATTTCGTTCGTTAATAACGAAAGTTTTAAGTTTGCTTTGCGGTTTAAAGTGTAAACTCGGCTATGTGGAGCCGCCACACAAATCTTTTATGACCTAATAGGAGCGCATTTGAGTTAAGCGGCGTATCGTAGAGGCGTGACGTGAGAATGTCATTGAGGAAAAGATTGCGGCATCAGCAGCAATGGAGGCAAATCATTACATGAGCTTTGCTGTACAGTATTTAAAGAATTCTCGCGACTGAAGCTGGTTTGATCGATAGTCTTGTTGGAGCAGTGCGTAAATTGTCGAACAAAAGAAACGCATCCCATTATGGAAAAAGCATGACATCGTTGCGTCGTTCAATAGTGAAAATGGTACGAAAGTGACAGAACCTGCAAAATTTCGATATCCAAAGAACGACCACAAGTTTGAAAAATCAAGACTTCTCCAAGTAATTTCTTACTCTTTCTTGCCAGAACATACGCGAAAACACGATACAGTAAGCGGCAATCCTAATCAATGAACATTTTTAACCCTTGCCGGGCTTTGGCATTGAACTAAAAAGCCATTTTAAGAACGATTTACTTCAATGCGGCTTTGCAGTTCACCAAAACGACGCATTTTCTCCGGTCCCATTTCACCAAAACGACGCGTTTTCTCCGGTCCCATGAATTGACGTTGTAGGGAAATTCTACAGTACCGTTTGCTACCTGTTCAGCCTCGTGTTTAACATTAACGGTAAACTTCAAGAAAGGTGCTGGCATTGACTTGTCACCTATGCAGCATTCGTTACAAAATTAGCCGCATGGCTGCGGTACAAGCGGTGGTTGGTGCTCGGAAACCACTCGGCCCTCCAACGAAAATTCATCGTGAACATAATGAAATTTTAGTATTCCAGTAACGAAAAAGTTTAGGCTCGTATTTACCACGTTTTTCTAGGAAGTTCTATCAAGCTGTGTGGGAAATAACGTTAAATGCACTATCATCTAAGTCAATTCCAGCCAAGCTCTCACACTTTCTAGCACAGTCACCTACAAAGCAAAACGGGTATAGCTACTTCACTCTGGAGTCTGGGCCCTGGGTCACCTTTGCCGTAAAACAAATGAAGCTTTTGAGAAGGTTCGCGCAATAGTTATTTCTATGTGGTGGTGGGGATGACAAAGCTAACATTGTTTATTCGAGCTGAAAAGCAGGCGTTAATTGCCTTATAAAGCGATCCCTCTCCCTAGCAGCTGATACCGGCCTTATGCAAACTAATTAGACAGCGCTTTTGGGAAGACGTTTTCAATATATATTTTGCTAAAAGTAAAAAATATGCCACAAAACTTTTATCTGCCAGCGATATCTAATAAGCAGACGGATTAGGTTAGCTGCAACGGCAAGAGCTTGTAAAAATGAATGGAAATCGGTTTTCATTTCATGAGGAATATTCAATTTATTGTGACAAAACAATAGCCTTGTTTACCTATTCCGGTACATGTCCTTTAAAACGTTATATTACATTTAAAAAAATAGTCTAAATATCTTCAATGAATAGTAAGAGGTGCACCTTTTTGATTTCGAAAATGACAAAAGCGTAGAATTGTTTCCAGAAGCAATGAACTTTTCAAAGTGTAACGCAGAGACCATTTTGCATTTTGACATCAGATTAACACTGGTGTATACTGTTTTCAATTGCTATTTCAGCTAAAAAAATTATTTTGTTAACGAAAACGCCTTTGAAGATTTTTCAAATTTGCCTGCCAAAACTGAATTGCTTTACAGTTCTTTTCAAAATTTGGATTGGATTTTGTATCGCTCTGCTAATCTACAAAAGGATATAATTTACTTAAAACTTTGTCATGAATTAGTTTCCTTAAAAAAATTTTCAATTGCCAGTAAGCTCACTCTTTTAGAACATACAACTCGCATTTCATCACGCATTTATCGTTGACAACTGGCGCCTCAAATTAAGCCACGCAATGCTCGATAGGCTGAAATTTTACTCCCACGCAATGTATGGTTTTAATCAAGTTTGGAAACAGCTTCGCGTTTCGTCCGGTATGTAACAAAATTAATGTCATTGAGAATGAAATGTCACTCTTCTTCTTCGAATCGAAATTCCATGTGCGAAAAATGAGGTAGGCGATGATAACCCTCACTATAACGGTGTGTCATAAAGTCTGGATACATTAGCAAAAATGCATGTTTTCAAGAAATGGATTTTTAACAACATTTAGTCATTCGTAATGTTCAAAATATCGTCTTGATATCCATCAGCTGTGATGCGAAGTTTAATGCGTTTTGCAAATTTAAGGCAACTTGATCCACCAGTTCCAAATTGCCATCAGTTTTAGCAATTTATACTTTATGCGCTGCTTATGAAGCGTTCTACATCTGTGGTTTTGCTTAATTGGGCCTTCTCCTTTAGTACGCCCAGAAAAAAGACAAAGGGTCTAAAATAAGGTTAAGTGAACGAGTAGACCAATCCACATGATCACGTCTTACAATCCACTTAGGTAAAAATATAGCCAATGAGACTTGCTATATGTGTCCAGACTTTATGGACACCCTGTATACTGTATACGAACAAAACAAAACACAATAATTTTTAAACTATACAAACACACGAGCATCGTAATGCATACAGAATATGTAACACAAGAAAGCACAAAGCAGAATTGGTGCTGTTTTTTGCAAGGTTTTCCAGGTGAGTTTGTTTTCACTCGCTAGTTCTTATAATATAGAGATATGCTACTAAAGCCCCCTGGAACGCACAACACAGTAACGTTCCAACTTCTATCAAAAGATACACCTTATTTAGATAAACAAATACACTTCATTGCTTGTCAAGCAGCATATCAACCACATTGTTTGACATTTAGGATATTTTCTAGGCCGCGCAGAGGAGCTAATCAGCTGAAAAGGGCAAACGAGAAAAAAACAGGAGCCATTTTACGTCGATTAAAAAAGATAACGGTCAGTTAAATTAACATGTGTGAATAGTTTGCAGTTTTATAAGTTGTTTTTCTCAGTTTGCGGCGCATAAAAAATCACAACTGGTGCTGTCACAGTTTTATGTTTTCTCCGTTTGCCTCTTTCCATGAATTCCCACTTTAGCTCATATTGTCTTCATGTCATCTGTATCGATAGCTTAGAGCGCCTTCAGTGAAAGTATAGCAGAAAAACCATTTCCAAGGTCAAGATTTCGAGATATGACCATCTGCAAACATTTTTTTTTTGGTTTTACTGTGAATAAGATGGAAAAATCTTAGATTGTTACACCCGCACCAGTGCAAGTAGAAAAATATTGTTTCACATTAATTGATTTACCTCACCAGGTCAAGCACCTTCAAACCAATAATATGTAGAAAGAGTCAAACGTAAGCGACCTGCTGACAAATACAAGATCAAAGCTAACCTCTGAAACCCTTTAGATGCAGACCCGTTGCACGTTTTGTCCAAAGGATGACATTTTTTCCAACAGTCACTCATGTTTTTGTGGAATGGAAAAGGATCGCATTTGTGACAAGTACCAGGATAAGCGACGTCTGACGGTGCCGTGATATTGGCGTCGTAGCTTACTGTGTAAAATAGCAACAAATCGTATCGTTTTCGTCGTGCTCTACTTCAACAGCAGTTGACACGGAAAACTCTTATAAAAATCCTAGAACCATGATCAAAATACTCACGTTTGTCAACCATTTCAACAACCATCATCATTCCTTTGTCTTCATGATCAAGAACATACACAACCAAATCGCCAGTGAATGTATGGGGCATGAAACGAATCTGCGAATCAAAGGATGGGTGAGTTGGATTTTTATGGGACTATTGTTATTATTTGTTCCATTTTTCGTGTAAAGATTTGATAATGACAGACAGCGATCCGCAATCTTTTGTACCAAACACGACAGGAATTCAAACTAAGGAAATAGTGACTTCGTTGCTGAAGCAAAATAAAAACACTTTTACGTAAAAAAACATAGTAATGAATGAAAATAATTTTTATGTTCCAGAACATAGGCTTTCAGACTAAAACTTAACTGAATAACGATGATAGTAAAATCTTTGATTCACTGTGTCATGCAAATAGTCTTCACATGGGTGAAGAAGCGTTTGAATCCATTAGCAAGTTTTTAATAAGAAAACGATATTATTCCCAGTTCGCACTAGTGCTAAAAACTTGCACACAACCCAGCCCCATCTGTGCCAAACTCAAAATTCATCTGCAATTGAACAGCGCCAAGGCCTCCTATCTCGGAGGCCCTGACAGCGCACACCTTGTAAAAGCTCTCTGCGTGTAATCGCGATGTCGCGGCGCTGTTGTGCGTCACGAAACACGTCTCCTGGAAGCGACGCGCTCCTTTCTGTTCTTTTTACTCTCCTATGCGAAATGATTCACTATGTATACCAGAAAAAGTGCTATGGTCCCCAGCTTGTTGAGCGGCGTAGTGGGAAGGTTGCTTCATCACGTTGCCGCAGGTTAAGGGTTCGATACCAGACCGGTCACAATGACAGTGAAAATTGCTGACGGTATTGGGGTTTACGCCGCTAACCCCCAGCCACGATGTGATAGATTGGGGTACTGGCAGAAACATTCTGACGCGAAGTCTGGTCGCGAAATTGCAGAAATCTTACAGCGTCTGTGCGTGTCGGCGAAAAGCTACAAGCTGGTTTGTCTGTTGCTGAAGCTCCTTTGCGCTTCGTGAAAAGACTTGCAGAAGATTCGCCCTGACGGCCTTGAATGTGAATTTCACAAAGAACATCCAAAGGTTGTTTGGACATCGGATGGTACAGAGATCAAAGCCGACCGGTGTCTTGCAGTCGAAACGGAAAATAAGGTTTGTTGGCAATACTTGAAAGTTCGAGGTTTGCTGCGAGCTTTCGGGGAATCAGCCCACTGGTCTCTGCTTTCATGACTTTGCGATGATTCAAACTTGAAAAAATCTGTTCTCAAGTAATTAATCTCCACAAAGGCGACGCATTCGAATCAGTCAGCGATCGTTTAATGGTAAGTCGGTGCGTAACTCTACACATCCTCAGTCCTGAAATTTGCACGCAATCGGTGGAAACGTTGAATGGCTAATGTACAAGCTTACGGGTGAAATGCTGATTAAATAAAGCACTAGCAAAGCATCCCTTTGCTTAAATCTGTGAATCAGCAGCTTAGTTTCGTTTATAGAGGCTCTAATTGAAACCATTGCGAAATGACTTTTTTTTTCAAATGAACGTAGCAAATTATCACAAAAACAAACAAGAAGTATTTCTCATGAAGGGGGATCATGATAAGAATAATAATTTGTGCGTTTAGTTTGTGAAGCCACCTATCTTTACAGGCATCTAGAGAGTGTCAAAACTGGGTTGTTCTACTAAAGTAACAGTACAAGAGTCATAAATAGATGTTTCATTCGGAATGGCATGAAACACTGTATGGTGCCGCGATAAGACTATTTGGTCGTTTCTATCATAGACGTAGCCAGGGAGGCCAGGCCTCCCCCAAATTTTAGCATATATAGTCATTTTGCACTTTGAGAGGCGGTATCCCAAACAAAATAGTGTTATTCGCCTGAAATCAAACATTTTGGGCTGGCTACGCCACTGGTTGCCATCCTTATTATCTGGTTTATTCCAAGTACCTCGGTGCGCTGACCATCTTTTGAAAAATGTGTTTACTGTTTGGCCAAAACACTGTTGATTGCACATGAATATACTGCTGATTGCATATCTGGTTAAAAGCACGAACTAAATTTAGTCCAAAAACACTAAAATATTGACGTTTTCGCACAGGTCCTAAACGCTTTTACGTATTTAAATAGAAACAAGCTCATGCTCAGTGTTCACATAAGCGCTGGTGCGAATATGTACAACTGATTAAAATACTTCAAAAATACGGCTCTGTATAAAGACACATACGGTTTTTATATTATCATGACTGACATCAACCCTGAGTATGGACTTTTTTAAAAATTCGGTAAAACAAACACCAACTTCACCGAACGAACTACAATAGAAAATATTGCATTAAAAAAGTTTGTGACGAATGAAGAAACGAAAGAGTCTAAAAGCTGCACATCTTATTTGCCAAGAAATCTACAAATAGTTGTTACAAAACGGAAGCTACAAATGGTTGTACTATGAGAAACAGTTTTATGAAAGTAAATTAAAATGGTTTGAGAGTATATTAAAATTATTAGAAGATCAAATAAACAAATTCGTATTCAAATATTAACCTTACTTTGCCGTCGACTCAACAGCTTAGTGTCGGGATCGAAGTCTTGTCACTCAACTCCCAGCGCTCAAAGCTGATGACTAGGTGGAAGGCCACACATACAATCGCCCGATTCGTTACAACTTCAGCAGATCCATGCGCAGAGTCGTTCATACCACAGAGCTGATGCACGTCGTAAACGAGGCAAGCAGCAATGTGCAGGTCGAGTTGACCAGGTCCTCGACCTGGAGTTTATTTGTTTGGGATGCACGTATTTTCATGATTTTTTTGTCGCAGCTTGTGTTCTGATTTACACTCATTTTAGTCTTTAGTTTGTTTGCTTTCTCTGCTCTTGCTTTACCCTTTCAATGTTTCACCCACGTAAGCATTGCTTGCAGATTGCAGGAGTGAGGGTGCGTAATGTTACTTGAAATCGCTTTTCTATTAAAATTTTTACTCTATTGTGCAAGTTTGAATCATCGCAAAAAGAAAGCAGTGTCCAGTCGGGTGATTCCTCGACGAACCTAGAGCTTTTACCTGTCACTGTACCATATTCATCGAATAAAACATTGTCCGATGAAGGTGGTACAGTGACAGTTAAAAGCTCTTATGTAGCGCTTTCACGTTTGTAATTTCGTTAAGATTTTAACAGTTGTGATCCTTTAAAGTTGGCTTTGCTCGAAAGAAAAACATATATCAAGTTGATTCTGCTTTTCGTAGGAAGTAAACAATTGTTTTAAAATGTAATAAATATTTATTTTCATATAATTTTCAATTACTTTTCATTGCCTATCATCAATACTTGAGTTAAGTGATGGTAAAACGCTCTACACGAAGTCGTTTTCCTTAGACAATAATTTGAAAGTTTTTGTGTATATCATGCAGGTATTAAAATAGATCAGTGGTTTTTAACCTTTTCACTACCACGCCTCCCATAAGTGATTGTCGTTTGTTTAAAACCCCAGACTTTAAATTTGTTGTTGAAGCATATGTATTTATTGGAAAATTTGTTGATCACGCGTTAATGAGATACTTGAGCGCGTATGGGTTCGCGCTTCGCTGAAAGTTTATTGACGCCTTTGGGGGAGCGTTCCTCCCTAGACCACCAGGAAATCGTCTGCAGTTAAATGTAAAACCACCAGAACAAGTGGGTATTTGACATAAGTATCGCACTGATCTTAACGAGTTCATTCTCACTGACGAACAGAACTGGAATGGCCACATACGTGAAATTGAATTAAAAGTGTTTCAACTGCTGCACAATGAATGGTGTCAACCATAGGCGCATTGGGAAATCGTTCGACAAGGGGGATGGCGAAAGAAAGCGTTTTATCTTATAAATTTCCCAAACTTCCTGATTCCCCTCAAGCCAGACTGTGACCATAACCTTCTCTGACAACACAATGATGATTAAATTCATTTTTATCTGATTGTTTTTGAATACTATGTAATTTGATTTGAATTTGTGCGCATTCATTTCCATCTGGACCCACCATTCGGCTATTTCGTTTCACTTTAATCTCACTTCAACAAGCAACTATAGATAAGGCATTACACGAATCGTTTGCTCTGAGAGGAAACCACCAATGCTCTGTTTTTGACAATTAAAATGCTTCTGAAGGGCTGTCTACCCAAGAGTTACTGTCTTGTACACCAATGGTTTCATATATCAAGCGAACATCATCGGCTGCACAACATTACTTTTAAATTTTTCATGGGATATTGCACTTCAAATTAATCAGCAACTTTGTTCACCAACATTTTTCTCATAAGAACTAATGGACAACCAAACAGTTGATATAAAGTCGCTTCCGAAATTTAGGCAAGGTTCAGTCTCCCCTATCTTAACAAGGAAAATAAACGCAATACATTAGAACATCTGTGACCAGACTTACTCTCTATGCTTTCTCACAAGGCGATCACCAGTACATGCATCAGTAGTACAACCAAGAATTTTGTTCGGGAGGGCCAGTCAATGACGTCGTCTTGAGTCCGAATGCTCCTTCCGTTTATTTTCCAACAGTTGAAAATTGATATATCGCACCAGTAAATATCTTAGCAATTTGTTTCGGAAGCATGGCCTCTTTCGGCCTCATTCTGGCTGCGCTACTGACATGCATTCGTTTTGTATCCGCATTACGTAGGCGCAGTAGTCATTTCTAAACAGTGTCACGCAAGTTAGTACCCACCGTAATATTTGCAAGAGGTGGCACCAGCAAAGTATCGCGAAACTCCCCAGCATCTGCATATCCTAAATATCTTTTTCCTTTTTTTGCCCACTTCTCATCGTGACCAAGATAGTGCAGTGGATCAGGTGGCTGAACTAGATCTTGATTGTCTGGGGGAAAAAAAACTTCGAAAGCTTTTGATCTTTATCCTTAAAAATGTATAAATTGTTTACTCTGAAACCTTAACAACTTTGAAATCGTTTGATCACTAACCTTTACTTCAACAAAGAAACTAGAAATATTTTCCTGTGATCTGCGATGCCGCTTCAAAATAAACAAAATCAAGTACCAACACGATAGTAAGGCAATGAAGATTGATCCATAATCCATTCATTATGGATGAAATGCATATTGCAACTGTGAGTATGTAAAACTGTATTTTTCCAACGGTGTCTTAACCTGATTTTAGCACCAGGCTTCTGAATTCATTGTGAGGTATTGGTTTCTCGAAACTATTTGCATAATTTTCAGAAATCCATTGAGGTTTTGCATATATTACAAAAGGCTATGCATTCAAGCTTACGATATAAATCCAAAACAACCCAATCAATATGAAGCGCAGCTACTGTGTTTTTCTGAAAATGAGACTCAACCAGAATACAAGACATATGTAAATCCGCTGAATTGCTATCCATTGCCTTCACGTGGCATCTCCAACTGAATGCTGTTGTTAGCGCGTATTTTTTCTTCTATTCGCATTTCTTTGCGGATGTTACGTCGTTCTGTGGTGCGGTATGGCCAATTTTCAGGACATGGCTTTGCATGAAGGAAACCTACGGGGCGCTTGGTCATTTGCGCATTCAAGAAACTAGGTCGTTTCATCTCATTGCAATGCAAGACTGCTTTCCATTACATTTCGTTTGTTTACACTCATTTGCAGGTTTTCTGTAAGTTTGTATAAAGTGTGAATTACGTAATTTTTGTGGTTCCCCTGTTGTTAAACGTCATAAAGTTACAGACTTCTGGACATTCCACAGTTGAAGCTGCATTACTTTAGTGATGATACAGGCATCGGTTATGGTGCGGTTTGTTACATCGAGGTCGCGAGAGGTTCGTCAATTCAACGTATTCGTTCTTTTCGAGTCACTCACGTGTCCGAGACTTAAACGGAACTGTTTGTGGCCACTCTCGCTTATTAAAACTAGACCGAATGATCTGTAAAAGAACTTGAAATGAAGTTGAGTTTTCTCATTGCGTTCCGGACTAATTCAATGACGGTTTTACGTTCCATGGTGAACAGATCTACGGATCTGCCTTGAAGATCAATTTTTTGCGGCAGCTAACACTTTACCACTGGTTTCGTGACCTGCTGATTTGCAACCAGTTATTGATGACGATCTCGAGATAAGAACAGCAAATTTGTGAAACTTGTTCTTTCCACACGTTGTTTGCAGGATTGTTACTGTTATTCTACTCTGACAAGGCTCATCACATCAACTGCTTGGATGACTCGTTTCATGTATTACGTTCTGGAAAAAAAAGGTCCTGTCCTCAAGTTGACCGTAAGCGTTCCAAACTTTGTGGGCTGTGTTAACTAACATGGCTCGTTAGCTGGCCTATTCACAGTGCCAGCCCTTTTCTACAAGCTTTCTTACAATTCATTGATCGAAAAGCGACTATTCAAAAAATTCCTGCAACCGTGGTACCAAGTTTCTGCTCGCCATGCGATTGCAATTTGAAGTTTGTTTGCCGCTGGAATAACTGCAGCTTTGAATCACGTAACGTCAAAAAGGCATGCCGTGGCGTTCCCACCTCTCTGTCTTCCAGTCGTGGAACATGGGAGATTCTGATTAAGGGTTTGACAGCTTTGCATGACCTTACTGGTGAACGTCCGTTACTATTGTGCGTACAACGTAGCTTTCCACTTGTTGGTTAAATTCTAAAGTATTTTGGACAATCAACCCCGCTTACATCGACCAGCGACCATCCCAAAGATTCATCCGCGTGACATCAACGAACGCTGGATTCCTGCCTGCCGACATCCTCATCGAAGGTGTTGATATATTCGTCGCGATCTGTGCAATTTCTGGCTGACTGTTCTGAAGACATGGGTCAACTTCCAGTTTTCCAGTTTCACTCTCAGTGCACACTGCATACGCAATGATCAGAGCCGTACGCACTAAACTACAAAAACTTAAAGTGCCTCTTGCTTTTTAATGTCGACTATTTAGCATCTTAACCTAAAACCTCATGGTAAGCTATCTTCAAACGAGATATTTTGTGCTTCAAGTTGCACGTTGCAACCAAAACCTGCTTAGCGGCTTTGCGCACTTTATATTTAGATAGGAAAAATCTCCATTGTTGTGTAAATTTTTCAAATTTTAGGTTGGGTTTTTCCTTATGGTTAACTCCAATTACAGCACTTTTGGCGCAAAAAAATAGAAATGCAAAACAGTTACGTCCCGAGACTGATTTTCTTACAGCTGGGGTGGCCAATAACTTTGGCTCGGGGGCCACTTTGAGAATCCCGCATTTAGCGGAGGGCCGTACCTCCTTAGAGAAATAGAAGCAACTCTCGGTTAAACCAGCCTCACAACCAAAATTTACTGTGACAAATTGGATGAAATTTCAGATTTTAAGATTTTTCTTGAATGCTTCCGCGGGCCACTTGAAACGCTGTGGCCGGCCACATTTGGCTCGCGGGCCGCTATTTTCCCACCCCTGCCAGACAGAATTTTTGCTTTAAGTTGTGTTCTCTACCTCTGAATTCAGGATGCTGGTAAAAGCACGATGTTCCATTTTGATCAAAGAATTCGTAAGAGTTGTTTTCTCCCGAAACACCAAACGGTCCTGTGTATTTGTTGTAGCTAATTACCTGCAAGCATATTACAATATTACAAATTCATTCTAATAGAAAAAATAAAACGTTGGAGTTTTTTTTAATATCATTATTGTTATAGATAAAACAAGTCACCAATTGTCAAAAGGTTTCCTTCTAACGAATCATTGCACGTGATCAGTGATTTGCAACGTCTACATTGAGTAATATGACCAAGTCATACACCACCTGAAATTGGTTAACGTGGAGATGAATTGGGTGAGCTTCTTTACAGTCTGTGTTGAGAAAGTACCATTCTTGACGTTTTCCAACTTCAATGTGATAGCTGTATGAATAATTAGTATGAAATCATAATGAATGAAATCTTAACTTTTTCACGCTTATACGTCCAATATTTTCAATCCTTACCTTTACATGTTTTCGCTAGATGACTAATAAGTGTGGCTGGTATCCGTTGTTAAGAAACATTTGTTACCAACATATTTGAAATAAAAGGCGAAATATCTAAAATTTAGATATATTTGATATTTCGCCTTTTATTTATTTCGCCTTTTATTTTAAATCTGTTGGTAACAAATGTTATTACGGTAAATATTCTGCAGCAACGCTAATAACAAAAGGCAAAATTCACCAGGCAAAGTTTATTCAAATATTTCATTTTTTGTGTTGAAGAGCACGTCATTCAATTAGCTGAGAACGTACTGGCGAAGTTGCATGTCACAGCACTCCTTTTTTCGACATTTTCAAAAATTTCCCAAAAAATCTTTCGACATTTTGGCTCAGCGTCACTCCACTTCCCTTGCTTGGATCCAAAGGTTGATTTACATAGGACACTTGCAATTAAATTTTGATTTGGTAATCTTGTGCAGAAACTATTTTTTGGATACAGAAGCAGCTCGATTTTCAGGCCAACAGAGGCCGTCCATTTGTTTGTAAACTATGTCGTCTAAATATTTCATTTTTGGACAAATCTGACGCTACGCCTGTGAGCCTATTACACCAAAGACAGTTTTTTTAAGGCGTTTTAGGGACTCGATTCGGGTCCCTAAAATCAGAGAAAATCGGGTCCCTGGAATCAGAGAAATCGGATCCTTACAGATCCATGCCGGGTTCCTTACATTTTCCTTTAAAAAAAGCTGCCAAAGATGTAATAGTTGCATATAGAATGTGTGGGCCCTAGTAATTTTTTGTAGGACTTCTTCACGTGATAACCAGAATAAAATTTCGCACGAAAACTTTACAATTGCCTGAAATGGATGATATCTCCAATAGGCCCATCATTTCTTTATCGCTGTCTGCAACAGGTAACCGGCTAAGTCGCACAGTAAGACAGCGCGCGCCACTGAAGCTGGTGGGCTGCGGGTTTGAGCGTGGACCACCTCCAAAAGCAATACAAAGCGGGTATAGTGAAACTTTCTCTGCAAGAGTTGTTTGTTGACGTTCGCGCTGTTTCACTTTTTATCAAAAAGTTTTCGAGTCAGCAAAGCCAAGGACATTAAGAAAACTATTTGTGGGGAAATAGCGTTATACTTTCGATGGAGTTTAGATGCTGTATTACTTCTACAACCTTGTTAGTTTTTACACTTCTTAACTATTCATTTCATACTACCACATATCACTCTGATTCACCAGCCTATAAAATACATATACCTCCATACAGAAAAGTGAAGAAATCGAAGGACTTCAAGGAAAAAGTGATTGACTAAAAATGATCAAGTAGCAAGTGATAATTCGATTCTGGCTTGACTTCTACTGGTCAAAGATATTAGGAATTTCGCAGAATCGTGACACAAATAACATAAAATTGTGGAGCACCATACAAAATGATTAAAACTCTGGCACAGTGCATGTTTGTATTTTCATAACCTTAATTTTTTGTTTCAGGTATTTATAGATATGTTTAATAAGTATTGTTTATAACAACTATTTTTATTCCGGATATGCCTACTTTTGGAGAATCCCTTTGATGTCACAGATTGTAAAAAGTGCAATAGGATTTCTAGTTTCATTTTGTGTGTACGTTCAGAGCATAACGGATAATATGTAGGCTTGGCTCAGTAGTATGATTGCGTTTTCACCTTTATTTCTTTGGGTAATTTAAATCGACACCGTTCGCCTGATTTTGGCATAGTTGGCATTTCTTGAAGATATTTGACCTATTTGACAAGCAGTTTAGCACTTTTGGTCCATCTGGACCTGGAAACCCTTGTGATGAGGCGCTCGCTGAAGTTTGAACAAGTAGAAATTGCTTTTGATGTCTTTCGCACCGAGATAATGCCATTTAAATAACCTTAAATTCAGGCCCGTAACCAAGTTTTAAGGTTTGGGGGCAAAATACATATTCTTTAGGGAGTAAAAATTTTTGTCTTTATCACGTGTTTGCAATAATTTTTTTCTGGGCACAACACAATATTTGGGGGGCACTGCCCCCGAATGTCCCACGTGGCTGCGGGCCTGCTTAAATTGTGAACTGCCTACGATCGCACTAGGAGACTACATCTGTCTCCAGGGAAAGGTTGTAATCTGTTTTAACTGTAAGACGTAGTAGTAATGTTGTGCGGGATTCACTGCCGTTGTCTGTGATCCTTGTAGCTGTTTGTGTAGTAGCTTCTATACAGACGCATGTCGATTACTGCTGTGTGTATTTTCCTTCACCTAATCTGTCGGAAAAAACAAGAAAATTTTAGTGTGTCCGTGTTCGCATAATCTTGCTGTTCACTTACAATTTTACTTCAAACTTACCAATAATTGTGCTGCGTCATTGTTGTTTGCAGATAAAGGTTGCGCGGACAGTACGTACTAAACCTTTACAGGGGGTTAAGCATGAGCCCACTTCACAACACTCGACCTAATTTGAAGCTTTTGGATATGCAGGCTTGTCCATAGGAATGTCATTCCTATGGGAATCCCATGGGAAACGTCCCATGGGATGGGATGGGCAGCACACAATTGTATTTCCCATGAGACTCAGAAACAGGATGAGAGTGTCAGAATGTTACTGAATTGTCATACGTAGACTATACTTCTGAATTTTAAAGTCAATAAATTTTATCGTTTTGTATGTCTCTCTGGACATGTAGCCCTATTTAGTAGATACTGAATCTAAACTTTCATAAATTTTATAATTCTAATTGAATTGTATTCCATATTAATATTATAATAATATAATGGGAATCCCATGGGATGGGACAGGCATAAATTGCTGTGGGATGGGATGGGACAGATAAACATGTCCCATGGACAACCCTGTGGATATGGCTTGGTTTTGGACGTGTTGGGACTTCGGAAAGACGTCCAGATTCATACATGAGCAAATATCTGCCAATAGCAAACCGAAATATAAAAGAACCACAAACTATTTGATCAAAACACAAGCATTTTACCCAACATAAACAACTTAGTCAAGCTAAGCAATTACTTGCCCACAAGCATTTTTACTCAAACAAGAAATACACAGTAAACATCTTAGAGTGTCTGATTCATTTTCAGTGGAAGGATACCCTTTCCTAAGTTTTGGGAATATCTTGTAAAATGTCGCCATTTCACTAATTTTCCTTTTTCGCGCTTTGCACAATACCCACGATTTACAATGCTTAAAGAGCGATCTTCCCTGAGCTGACTACCACCTGGTTCAACTATACTTAGAGGAGTGATCGGCAAATTTAGTTATGATGGCACAAACCGCCCTTTCAATCGTAATTAAAGACCCATGCTTATTTTGGAAGGCCCAATTTCAAACTTGTGTTGTATTCCGTTACCTGTTACATAACAATGCTATGTTGATATCATTAACCGGTCAATGACAAAACCAATGCTTTGTTAACGTCAAACAAGCGATAGTTGCTAGTAGTAGCCTATGTTTTAGTCCACGCAACCGGCACAGGTCTGTAGCGCTTTCATACCACGCGGCCCACAACAGAAAGTGTTGTACGGCCCAATAAAAAGTGCTAAACTGTCCACAATTAGGCCGAAGCCCACAGTTTGCCGATCACTATTGTAGAGTCACTAATTTATTAAAGGGAGTCAATTACCTCCCCCGAAAAACGTGGCAAATCTGTCATCACGGATGTGTCATTAGCAAAAGGTGACATGCAGGGGCTGCGAGAGGGGGATGCAGCAATAGGTACATCGTACCCGGATCCGGTAGCTAACGGGTCCTGCAGGATGAAAGTGTGCATGTTTTTCTGTAATCAAGCACAAAATTTCTAGTGCAAGCGAGTTTCCAGTATAACAATTAATCCATATGTATATTTTAGCATGGGAGCTACTTTATCTAGGCCTATAGTCTATCTGATAATTATACAAACAAGCCATGCAAGTTTCGACGAGGGCAACAAAAGCTAGGGGGGCCGGTATCGTTCTTCGTACTCCTGATAAAATTTCTATCAAAGGCCCTGATGACATGTCATCAGAACGCTCCACATAGGTATAAAAAACTGCTTCTATAAATGATATTCAACTCTTCAACGCCACCTGTCGACTAAAAAGCAGTGGACCAATGAGGTATCTGACGTCAGCTATTACAGATAAAAGGACAATTTTTGATGAAGACTCTACACCAGTGCAACAGAATTTCAAATCTTCTTACCGGTAATGCAAAGATCTTGAAAATGTCTCACGGTTTAGAGCTTCTGCAGGACTAAACTCGACAGCAAAGAAACCATTTAGATTATCTTGTGAAAAGTTCCTAAAGTCACGCATGTAACTGGGGCGAGGAGGAAGACTGGGATTAAAAACCGTTTTCTTGGAACGATTTCCAGTCACTTTCAAAGTTAACAAATCTCCTTTGAAGCGCTTGATTTCATCTCCCATTGATTTCTCATCAAATCCAGTTGGATTAGATCGCAGCTAAAAAAAGAAACATAGACTGAAACAAAGTTTTTCCTGCTGTGAAATTCTGACAAACAGTGTATTGTATCTATGTTGCGTATGTCAGGGCCATAACCAGCGGGAAACCTCTAGCTAGGCAAAAAACACCAAGTGTGCTTTACGAACTTAGGATTAAACGCCATATGATACAAATGTAAATTTTTTATTTTATGACATCAAGAAAATCATTTTACAGCACCAAAATTTGTAACAACGTTTGCTAGTCTGAAAAGATTGAGACGAATAAATCATGCCAGGGAAAGTTTCGCCTTATCCGTGTGCGAATTGCATTTATCGATGGAAGTCCTTTCGCAGCACTAAGTCAGTTTAAACAGAGGTTATAGAGCAGTGGTTTCCAACCTGGAGACCACGGACCTCTTCGCGATCGGTAGTGAAGTTTTTGGGGAAACTGATAATCCTTTTCCTAATAAATTGATATCACAAGTAGGCCTAAAGGCAAAGTTGTTCTACAACAATTTTGTTCCAGTCAAATAGCATGGTATCAACTTTTTTAATCAACTTTTTTATCATGCAGGATTCCTACACAGATTTGAAAATCTGCGTTGCGCAACTGTAGATTTTATGACGTAAATAACGTAATGTCATTTCTCTGCACCCTCCTGCCGGTATAGTAACCACGAGGTTCAAAACAGAGGATTGCTGGAACTAATTCATTTTCAAGTAATAAGTCACCAGAAAAAGGTTGGAAACAACTGACAGCAATAGTGATTTTTCTTGCCTGACTAACAGATATCTTGTCCTCTTGGTAAAATACAATCTTGTGGTTAAACCTAAACACGTTTTATGGCAGGCTCACCAGTTTTTTTCTAGTATGCTCATAAATTGCTTGGAAGTTTCAAGAGTTAGCAATAGCTCATTAGCATATAGTAAATTTTGCCTATTTCAACAAACAACTGCGGAATTGCTAAATTGTTCCAGCCACTAAAGTACGGCATATCAATCATCAAGTATGAGGCACGGTACACAATTTGAAAATCATATTTTTGTTTGGTACACACCATCTAAACCGTGGTTTTTAACCTGGGTTGCGACCCCAGAGGGGTTGTGAACCATTTTTTGGAGGGGATGCGAGTAGATATTTAATCTACACAGCTGTATTATATTTGCTTTATTCGAGTTTTAGATGGGGGTCGTTGGGTGACAGTGGATTGCTAGAATGGATCGCTGTACAAAAAAGGTTGAAAACCACTGATTTAAAATATTTCAAAAGCATCTTGAGCTGTGCAATTCGTCACCCGAAATCACGCAGTGGCACATCAATCAAACATTGCGTCCAATCGTTTTTGCAAACAATAAGTTGTGGTTATTTCTGTAAAACATCTTGGATTCACCCAATACGCCTAAAAACAATGAGGTGTCTTTGTTCACATAACATGATAGAATTTCTTTGTGTAAAAATGCACACATATCAGTGCCAAGTTGTGGCTTGAAGACAAACTGTTTGCCAGTGGTTGCAACAAACGGTGAAATGCACGATAAAAAGTAATGTTCAAACATTTTAGAGATAGTTGTTGCTGTAATACAGGTCTGTAATTGGTCGCATCACTTATGTCACCATTTTTGTTTTTGTCCATAGGGACAATAAAAGTTTTCACGCATTGTTGTGGAATTTTTTCACGCACCAAGAACACATCAAAGAGACTACATTGAAATAAAAACACACACAACACACGTTTTTGCACGTGTTGTTCTTCCTGCAACCCCATCAGAACGCCCATAACTCTTGAAGATTTTGTGATTGGGAATACAAGGTGAAAACATTTAAACGACTTACCATGTTATCATCATCAGTGAATTACAAATTGAACTGCAAGGATCATGCTGCAAGTTCTTATTGGTCACTCAGAAGAAAAGCGCTGTGAAAAATTAAAAACGCGAAGGGCTGTTTCGGTAGTGACGTAGTGGTGCGAAGCATACGTAGTCACATGACTCAGCTGGATACGCGCCGATGGTGATGGCGCGTGACGTCATGAGTGAGGCATGAAGCTCTGTTACAAATTAAAAATGCATAGAGGCATCGACGGGATGTTTGTATTCAGCTCTGGTTTGTGTTCTTGAATCAATAAAGATTCAAGAATCTGCAGCCGCCGCCAATTGTTGTCACTGCCAATGACCTCAGGGGTGTGAAAGTCAACCCGATGATCTGGGTTGGCTTGCAAGTGTCTGCATACTGAAGAGCTTAGCGATGTTCGATGCTTTTCTATACGATTTATTAAATTGCGTTGCGTTTGCCCGATGTAGGAGGCACCGCATGAGCAAGTAAGCTTGTACACAACGTTAAAACGGTTGAGCAAAATTGCCGGTCCTTAATCGATAACCAGCTTTGAAGCTTTCGAGTACTTTGAAAACAACGCAGCTTCACGTTTACTACAGCCTTGTGTCTTATAAACTGCCGAGTTCCTGCCATATGTTATTAGATACAGAGCCCAAATACGGTAGTTGCAATGAAATATATTTGGGTGAAGGAGAGGGTTCAGCCGGTGCGTCATGTTGTAGTGAGGCACCGTATGTTCTGTTTAAGAATTGCTGAATGCAACGGTCCAAAAAATTATTGAGGTACCCGTTGCGAGATAACATTCGCTTAATATTAATAAATTCAGTGTGCACCAGTTCGCAGGAACTGGCAATGTCGTAAGCGCGGCAGAGTAGAGAGTTGACAAGGTTTCGTATCCTGTGCAACGGAACGAAACTCGACCATTTTGAGTAGAGACCTGTATGCGTGGGTTTCCTGTATGTAGAAGTAATAAAACATGTTGAAGTTTTCTCAATTAAAACATCAAGAAAGTAGGGGCAAGTATTAGTTTCTAGCTCCTTGGTAAAGACAATATTCCTGTGAATTGAATTAATATTGGTAAAGAACCTATTGAGATAATCTTGGTTAGGAAATAGTAAAAACAAGTCATCTACGTAGCGGCAAAGCAGGTCTGGTCGACCCTCCGGTGGTGTCACCCACAAGGCCTGATCTATAACGTAGTTCATGCATACGTCAGCCATGAGCGGTGCTATAGGGTGAGCCCATAGCAACCCCATCGACCTGTCTGATGATGATAACAGGAGTTATCGAAACGTTTGCAATATGTCGTTTGTATCGTTTTCATTGCCCGTGATTTTCATTATAAGACTTACCGTGTATTTTCCAGGTTTACGACAAGCTACAAGCCAATCAATGCGGTTTCCAGCAGCCATGAAAGTTCGATGGTCGCTTTTCGTTTGTTTCCGCGGCTGGTCGAAGTATACACCATCGGCTGCAATTTCCCGGACTTCGCAGGAATGCTTATCTCTGCTGTTCACCAATTCGATCTCCAAGTTAGCATTCCCTCCGGCATTTAGCATTCTTTGGAAAAATAACTTTCTTAAAAAGTCATCAGTTCATTTTCGCACGAGTTAAATCCTTGTAGAAAGCCTCAAAGCAACAGTTTTTAACATATTTCGCAATAATGAAATTTTGAAAACATTTCACAAACTACAGCTTGGTCAATAAAAACATTTTCGTTAGAATAAAGCCGTCGACTTGCAAAGCATCACATTATATAGTAACTAAATCACACAGATACAGCTAAATAAAAATATCATGACCATTGGCGTAACTGACAGCGGACGAATCGCTCCCCCATGGGAAGTTAATGTAAAAACCGGACCCCCACTTAGCTTATATTTCGATTTTAGTGTTATTTTGGTTTTTAGTAAGTTGTTGGCTTTTTTGCGTTTTTCGGAGTATTTTCCGGTGATTTAGAGTTTTACTAACCATCCACATCCGGATTCACCACCATTTCTCTTTTTTATGAGTGTTGGCCATAGTGGGACCCCTGCAGTGGCCAATAGGCCCCTTTCAGCTACGTTTTACCCCGGCTCAAACCTTTAGTTACCCCACCGATCTTGACGAGAGACAAATTTCGTTCCCAATGTTTTCACTTACATAGTGCGGTTGCTGATCCGTGGCAGACACACACCATCTTATTAACAAGTGGACTTTAAACGTGCACTTAAAGCAAACCGACAATAAAGGCCGAGTGATCTTTCGCGTAGTTGCAGTTTCTATGTTAGACGTTGTGTTTACTCACACAGGTCCAAAGATTGCCGAGTTATTTTAAATGTAACGACCGTAATAACATCTGTTTCGATAAATGCTAACGAGCAGGCTTACTTAGCCTCACCTGAAGCGTTTTATCTGGCCACTTTTCATCTTGTACAATGGATGAAGTTGGCCATTAGTTGTAAAATAGTCAATTCCGTTTGTAGTGTTCACCATCCACTCCTCAAAGGTTGTTCCAGCCGACGTGACATTGTACTGAGCGAGGCTGAAAAGACGTTGGCTGTGTTAGATCCTTTTTCAAGGTCGTTTATTTAAAACACACACCTATTACAGTTTTTGTAAACACAACTTTTATTAATTGAATCGCAAGTATCAAATATTACAGACAACACCTACAAAAGCTTTGGGCCAAAAAGCAAGGCGACAATATTTAAGTTTTTGCCAAGTTTGCGAGATACAGCCAGCGTAAGACAAACACTGAATTAAAAACAACAAATAATTTTTTATAATAATGGTATTCAGTGTTCCCTCTAAGGTGCGCAAATGCGCAGTACCACCAGACAATTTGCGCAATACTATTTCATGCTTGCGCACTTTCAACATTCTAAATTTAATGCGGTATGTCACATAGCCCTTTCAACGCTAGGAACGCTTCACTGTGTGTGTGTTTGCATGGTTAGGCAGTTGCATACGCTTAGTGCGCAACAAAACAAACATTTGCTCAGTGCACAATATTCCTAGAGGGAACACTGATGGTGTTCAACTTCAGAATATTCCTGTTGGGTGACGTTAGAATTGCTTGCGTTCTGCCATGTGATAATAACATGACATACTCCTGAAAATACCATGTGCTGTAAAAAGCGGGTGGAAGACAAACATATCACATTGTGTTAGGTACATCTAAATGCTAGCACGGCTGAAGTCCCAATGGGACACACTGTCCAGTGTCCAATCCCATGGGTCAAATCCCATTCCCATGCACAAGCCTGATTCACAAACGGTCTCTACACCAGAAATAGTTTTGCAAACGATCAAGCAATTAGAAAATTTTTTTAAAAGTTAGGCTGTCAACGCAAAGTGATGCCAACTGAAGAAGGAAAAGAAACAGTTATTTTCGACTAATCGATGGATTGGTCAAATAAGCAACCGGACCACACGTTAGTCAGCCTAGAAAAAACTTTACTCGGGGGAAAACCCACTAAAATCCAAGCTAACATTCGCACTACAAGATTACCATCAGGAGAAGATTATTATCGACCTGACTGTTCAAACAACAGCTGAAAAAACTAATCAGTAGTAGCGTCAGTGTTTTTTTAACGTTTTTGAAAGGGTGTTGTGGTGGAGCTTTAGAGTGTCAACACCATTTTCACTTCTATGTCTAATACTTTTAACTCACTTTCACAAAAACGCAAGTTTCCGTCCACATATGCTTAATTATTTGAATACGACATTCACTTTTGGCAAACAAACTAAAGATAATTTCATAAATAGAAAGGTTCAATGTAGGCCTGCGTACTCATTCATTTTCTCATTTTCGTGCCCGCTTTTCCTTTCGGGAGAGTCGCGGGGACTGCAGCCCTAGGAGGACCCGAAATACCTCACGATCAACAGAAATCTTAGATAGTTCTGCTGGCTCCATACCAAGAAGGGACCAAGAAAGGTCGGAGATGTAGTTACGCCACCTGGTCCTTGGACAAACTTTGGGCCGCTTTCCCGTGGGTGTAGACTGAGCCTGAAGGACATAGTTCGCCATTCTTTCCTGGGACAGTTTGGACACATGGCAGAATTAACATAGCTGGGATCTAACCATTGGGGGAAGTGGCTTGATATGCTGGCTTTACAGATTTCAGACCTGTGCCCTCTGTCACGAAGTGTCTCACCGAGAACTCTTCGCAAATATCCCATCTCTGCCGTTTATTCTTCACCTAAGATTCATGACCACAGGTGAGGATCGGAACA
>JGI24159J19872_10001593_pt1 | contig 25408 bp, 17 predicted proteins | sample Ectturendosymbi4_FD_19872 | JGI IMG/M metagenome (IMG submission 19872)
GCGGAAGTGCTAAATAGCCTTATAATAAATACTACGGCCAAAGCAAACGATACAACTGACATCTTGCAAACGTTTCGATAACAACTGTTATCATATTCTGTGCATAGCTATTTTTATGAAGCAAGAAAAGCACGCTCCTAATTTTTGCAAAGTGATGGAATGGCTACAAGAGTCGGCAATGCAAACACGCTCATATATTGATGAAGTAATCACGACGCTGATATTTAAGACGCCAGATGGTGATCGTCTTGTTATAGAAGCCACGATAACAAAAGATACCTGTGTCATATCAAAAATGAAATATCAACAAGAAGAATGCTAATTACTATATCTTGTGTATTACAGATTAAGTAAGTGCAAGATTGGATGTGAATTACAACGCTGATGTAATAGAACTACTATCGATCCTGAATCAAGGAAAGTACACCTCGGGAAAAGAATTAATTACATAAGAATAAACGAGAATTTTAGCGTATAAACTATACAAAAAGTATGACATTCCTGGAATTATTACAACATCATCAAGTAGAAAGGAAAAGCATTAGAAGATTAATAAATGGGTTTGGTATAACTAAATGGAGTATTTTTTCAGAACCTCTCAGAAAATTGTCCGAAGATGAAATAATTACATTACTGCTCAATTGGATAACAAGAAATTTACCAGCTGGAAGAAGTACGGCATTACGCATACGTGACCATCAAAGCAATGATGTGTACGAGCTCTGGCTAACCAGCGACAAAGGTTGTCTCCATGTCAGAGGACTATTCCGACGTGCACAACTGAATGAAAATCTGTTATATTACTGTAATGAGGAAATGACGCCTAATGATCTTACCTTGGAAGCAATTACACAAAGTTTGGAAATGGCCAGTTACATAAATGCGTAACAAACGCCAAAAGAACAATTACCGTATCCTCATACTTATAAAGTTATAATATTGCAAGCAATGCAAGTTGTCAATAAAATGTACCACATGTGCCAATTACTGAAAATTTCTAAAATTGTGTGTAACAAAAAGTCATATTAAGAATATGTATTGTATGTATCCAATTTTTTGTGTTAGTTATTGTTGAATGTAAAAGTTAGATTGTAAATGTATATATTGCAAAATGTGCTTAAAAATATTGTGTATGTTTTACAGAAAGTCAAACGCCTACAGTGTTGCTTACAAGCAAAAGTGAATCTAGCTAGTTAACAAAAAGATTGCGACATCAAACATCACGCGACTGAACTGTGTGCAAAGATTGGCACAAGCCAGAAGGATTCAGAACTGAATAGTTCATATTGACGAACGACCCATGCAACATAAAGGCATTTCCCTTAGGACTGAGAAAGTATAGACTCAGACGCCATTAGTAGCAGAACTATCTTCATGTCGACCTGAACTCTGTCTCGAACAAGACGAACGCGAGGAATAACCCTACAGTGATTACGATATCTTCATTACTGGGTTTGTAAAACAAAGAACTTTTTAAAAGAGTGACAGTAGGTCATAAGGTGGACGAATAACATTACGGGAAGCTAGCATGCGTTCAAGACAGGATGCAAAGCGTCATGAGTAGGGAGGAATGATTCCCGATTTAGGGCTATAAAAGAAGATGAATTTCGTTCAAGCAGTTAGTTGATTCCGAACCTGTGGCTGAGCTGGACATACAGCTGCCAGTGAGGGGCAGGTAGGATGAAAACTCATGAAAGAACATTGCTATCTAAACATGAGATAGAAATGTTTAGGCCCGATGCTCTTAAGAATTACAAATTACATGTAAGTTGACACAAAGCCAAAGTCTTTTATCAAAAGCCTAAATTGAAGGGTTAAGATTAGGGGATAAGATTAGGAACATTGTAAATATAACTTTTTGAGGCGGTTGACTTACTGATGCAATTTCACGCATTGCAAACATTGTGCTTTTACGACCTATACTTTTATGCTAAAATCATGAAGTTCTAATTCAAATTGTGGGATTATAAAGAAATGTTAATCTAGTATATCGCAAACTGTTTCAAATATAGTTAACCTGTTGATTGTTTAAGCGTTGTATGTAATCCGTTGGACAATAAAAATAAAATTGTTCTCAAATGTTAAATCCACCAAATTCATTCTGGTAGCTGTTTAATAGCAGTTGCCAAAATCGATGTACTAGTCTTTTGTAAAAATGGTGAGAGAAAGGTGTGAGAAATATGGCAACTTAGCTGTGCTGGTGGAAGCGGCTAAGTCAAAAGAATCCACCAACTGGGAATTTAGACACACGGCATAATTCAGTAAATTATAGCAGCTCTGAGTTCACGCTTATAGCTAATCACCATGGACAAGTGAAAAAACTGTAACACATGTAATAATAATGCAGTGATGGAGTCTCGAAACTTGGTCTCGGTCTCGAGACGCATTATTGCGAGTCTCGGTCTCAAAGGTTTCAGGTCTCGCCTCGGTCTCGAAGGCTGCAGGTCTCGAGAATTTGAAAATTGCAAAGAAATGGTATTGTAAAATTTCTTCAGTTCAACGATTTATTGTTTGTTATATTTGTAGGTAAGAAACAACCAAAACAAGTCGGAAAATGCCACAAATTTGAAATTATTGTAATGGCCACTACTCACCAGTCAGTACTTGGTGATGGTTACATGAACGTTGTAGTACCGGTCTATTAGGAAAGACATGACAATAACATCACCCAGCTTTAAAGACAGGGAAACTACACGAAATATTAATATACTTAAATTTTTACATCTGCAAAGTATGCCGCCAACACATCACCTAATTTTTTGTTTGATTCCCCGAAATGAGTAAACCATTAAAGAGACATGCGATGGGCTTTCCGCAGGCTAAAAACCAATAGGTAAGAACATTTGACGAAACATGTTGGGTCCATATATGCATAAGTAAAGCAAGCATAAAAAATAGGAAACTAATAATGAGGAAGGTGGCAACAGGAATAATAAAGTAAGACTCATAATCGACAATGACAGACAAGACCCATTTCAGTTTGTGAGTGTTTGATTGTGATCTTCAAGATGCTTTATTAATTCTCATGTCTTTAAATAAGCACGAAACATGATCCTTCATTTTAAATTCTTGTAAGCAAATTTGAGAGGTGGAACGGGCGGCACTTTTATGGTCGGCCCCGGGCGGTACTTTTACGATAATTTACACGTTAGACTAGGTTTTAGGATTGCCATACGTCCGGAATATTGCTGAAATGTCTTTAATTTCGGTTTTAAAATTTGCGTCCGGAAATAATTTTGAAATGTCCGGAATTTTGACAGGTTCAGAAGGATCTTATCATTAGATCCCTGAAAAATATGTATAGTCAGGATTGAGCGAGAAAAAACATGACTTTTTGTATTGTATCGCTTTTAGCCTGCTGTGTAGCAATTCTGTAATATTCTCTTCAGTGATAGTGATGTTGTTTTGCGGTATATTGGGGTAGTAAGAACGTACTGAAAAATGGCGTATAAACTTTGTTTGTTGTCGCTAAATATAGCCATTCCGACTCAGGAATTTTGCCTCCAGATATGGAGACCTACAATAGTATATCTGGAGATTTTTCAAGCAGGATGCTTTTTTTTCAAACAAGCATTGCCATGCTTTTTAACTAAATCACAAATTATGACTTTATTTTACCTACCAAGACTTGTCAGCGTCACTTAGAAACAAGAGCTGCAGACGTCTGAGATCTCGTCCAAACCGATCAATCAGTGATGGATATAAGGGGATGCGAATGAGGCGGTCGCCTTGGGCTCGCTATTTTCAGAGATGCCGCGGAGCCCCCCTTTGAGAGTTTCGCACTTAGGTTGTACATTGTTTTGTTATAAAAGCTTATACAAACCATTCTAGAGCCACATTTAATAAGCTCTTAAGCAAGCCATACATTTCTAAAGACAATAAAGCAAAAGTTATGCGCAAATGTGCCAAAGAGCCCTAAAAAACCTTAATGCGTGGCCGTAGACAAAAAACAATTTAAAATCAAATGACTTCATACAATTTACAATGTGAAATGGACTTTAACGCAAAAGCAAATTCCCAGACAAAATGAAAAATTTAACTTGCTTTCAGCGAATAAAGTTTCTGCAAAGAAAGTGTAAAATATAGGGGCTCTTTCTTTGATATAACTTAATCGAATATAGGCGCCATGGGATCCTTTTAGGACAATATATTGCACACATAACATAACACACATTTTGTGATGTTGTGGGGTCACTTTCTGAGTTCGCTTCGGGCCTAAAAGTTCCAATATCCACCCCTGCAATAAATCTTCAACAAGGGCGTACGCAAGGGGGAGTTTTGGGGTTAAATCCTCCCCCTTGAGCTTGATATTTTACAAAATCGTTATTACCTGCACAAAGGAAATTAAATGTTTTCTCATACTTTTTGTTTGTTAATTTGTCGACTTAATGCAAATACCACGGAATAAATTTGCATGCAAATTTCAAGGAACCTTGTAAATGGGCCAAAAAGTAATAATTAGGTTTGGGTGAGAATCAGGGTTATCGCCTGCGTCCAGAAACCATCTCACCCATTTTTGCAGACTTTTCGTTCACTACGCATGGTTAAAATTATGTTCCACGATAGTTCACTTTATCCGAAATAATTTTATTTATTTTGTCTGCTGTGGTTGATCAGCGCAAACGCTGACCGTATTGGCTGCATTACCAAATTCTGTAGCATGATAGAACTGTTGCACGAGCTCAAAAAGAGCTTTGGCTTTTTATGGAAATATAAAAAAGCCAGAAAATCTGGCTTTTTCTGGCTTATTTTCAGTCGGATAGGCTTGGCTCTGGCAAAACATTGTCTGAGCTGCATATTCATTACAAATCTGTTGGGACGAGGGTCTATTACCATGCAGGGTGCACAGAATATTGCAAAAATTTACTGTTGCCCTAAAAATGATCGATGTTAGGCCTATTGATAAAAAAACAAATGCATGACAGTGTAATTACGGATAAAGAATATGCTTTTAAAGATTGGACTTCTGTTATATCGATGTTTTTGACGAGTTATAATGTCTATTATTTTGTGTGTGGTTGTGCATGTTTTATGCAGAGCCGGATTAACAATAATAGCAAATGTAGCCATTGCTACGGGCCCCGCGCTTTTGGGAGCCCCGCGGTCTTCTGTAACAACTCCTATTTATTACATTATATAGATCTTTTTCAGTCAAAGAAGTCAGCATTTGCTAAATTTGCCGTAAGTAGTAAGCGAAGGTTTCCAATTGAAAGCTGTCTGTGTCCAGAAATTCTTGTTTGATTCTTTTTGTATAGTTACGTTACAAACTGCATAAGATTGCGGTCAGCAGTGTTGCGTTTTTTGTTGATTTGCTGCAAAATCTAGCTGGATGTTCTCACTGTTATCTGTAAAATTTTCAATCTAGCAGTTAGCTCATTTTCTAGCAGGAGTTTACCAACCGTTTGGCAGGTTTGGCAGATAACAACAAATTTCTGACCAAAGCCTGTTTCAACAGTTTTTTAACATGAAAGCTTTTACACCTTCATCAAAAAATATACTTCTCTTCTTTACGACGTTTTTAATTGGGTAACACCAGGACAAAGTACAACCAGCTGCCTGCAATTATTTGGAATTTTTAATATAATGCAAAGAAACTGCTTCAAGCAGATAATTGTATCATAATATCAAGTAATTAGATGCTTGGTGAAGCTTAAATGATTTGCTTGTGTGCTTAGTGAGCGCGTTAGGTTAACAGACAACATTGGTATAATATGTTTTTATCCCACTACACGATATTTCCAAGTGATTCAGTTACGCTACTAAGTAGTAATGTCTGGTAAAAAACTTCCTGGTAAACCAAAACTAGGGCCCCGCGTTGTTGAAATGCTACGGACCCCGCGCAGTGGCGTGCAGAAGGGGACGAACGGGGCGCCGGCCCCGGGCATCCAAGACAGGGGGGCATCCAGAGAGTGAAATTACAAAAACTTAAATGCTATAACAGATGATTTTTCCTATTGTAAGTCTACTAAAACATTCTGCATGGATTTAATTCTTCGAAACTTGTTTTTTGTCAACACTAATCTTTACGTATTGAGATGCCAGTAATTCTCAGCTTCTTCATTACCATGACCTATACTATAGGTGTGCGGCGCACACCCAATCAAACTGATAGTGACGTGACTTGTTCCATGGAAAATTGCAAAAAAGGATTGAAAGATAGTCGGGGTTGAGAAAAACCCGTTTTTTTAAAAACAACCCACCTGTTTTTTTTAAATGCGTTTTTTTGTTTCCTTTGAAAAGAAACAGATTTTCGTTCTTTTTTTTGAAAAGCACAAAAACCCCATTCTGAATTGTTTTTATTGTATCGTGTAATGTCACCATGTTCAAAAAATTACACAATAATAACTTGTTATACCTATTATGGCATTCAATTTTGAGGGTAAAGAAATGTACCTCATCTTTGTTTTCGCAGTGTTGTTGGTCAATTCACTCCAGAGTTTTAAGGTTTGGCAAGAACGCGCACAGTAAACAGAGAAAAGCTACTCCCACGCAAACTTTGCAGTTTCACGGAAAGTTTATGTACATATCCTAGTAGTTCAACATCTATATACTGTAGGCCTAGTGTATTTTTTCAATATATGGTTTGGTATGGTCCAACATCAGAAACAGCTTGGATGCAGACAAGGCAGAAAAATTGATTAAAATACACCGATTTTACAGAACTGAAGAAGATAACCAGTACAATTTACTCAAACTGTTCGAATTATTATTGTCTCAATTCCTTCAAATGTCGTTGCTGTTCGTTTTGTTTCATTAAAAAATGTACAGCTAACTGTACAAGTGTGCTGCTTATTTTCCTTATTACTTCACAGTACATTTTTCAAAGGAAAAGTAAAGCGTGGGATTTTTGTGGGTTTATTGTTTTTCTAAGTGGGCTTTTTAAGAAAAACGGGTGTTTTTTGGTTGGTTCCAAGTATATCAACACTGAAAAATAGATAGTTATGGACGTTTAATTGATTTTCTGAGCCAAATTTCAAAACTGTACTATTTCTACGTGCTTGATTTAGCTGATTTTATAATGCATCACTGGTTTCCCATTTCGTTTTTCGTGCTAATACAGTCGCACTATTGTGGTTGAAATATGTGTATCATTTCGAGCTTCGTCAATAATTGGCAGTTCAGGCGGATTAATCATAACGGCTCAAACAACCCCGTATCTGTTCTGCCTCCCAGTAGTTGTACATGTAACAGTCACATAATAAAAAACGAAAGATTTCTTGCGTACTTTTATGCCCATTCTCAATTCTTGTGTAGTTTAGCAAGTTTCAGACTGTCAACCCTGGGTGTCCGCTATCCCAAGCGCATACGTTCTGATCGACTGCTATTCGACGAGACATTCGCGCAGCCTTGTATTATTGCAGTTGTGAACTGCCCTGACATAGCACCAAGTGTGTTCTACTTCCTGTTTTAACGCGTTGCTGGATATTTTTGTAGGTATGAACTGCTCTGTCTTAGGAGACCGCAGATAATTTATGTTCATTACAGTGACACATTGTAGCCTACAACAACGAGTAAAGAGATTGTAGAATAATATGCACAGGGTCACCGGATAGTGGAGGCATGGCGGGCGCATTTCCCCATCTGCCCTTTCAAAAGGGGGCAACGGAGGTGGAGGTGCCTTTTCATCATAGGTGTAGGAGCAGGCAAATTTTTGGGAGCGCGAAGGATTTTTGCCCGAATTTCCCCAAACTTGCCCGAAAAGTTTTTTGTGCAATTTTTACCTAAAAAAATTTGCCTTCGAATGCACACAAAAAAGGTCTTCGTGTGTTTTTCTGCAAACCTTGGGTGCCATTTTTTGAAGTCAAACAACGTTGGGCGCAATTTCTACCCCGATTTTCAGGGATGTTGCTCAGATTTTCAGCAAATCAAAACTTTTGAAGGTGCGCTTGCACCCCTACTTCCAACACCACTGCTTTTCATAACAGTATCATAGAAAATTTCATGGTTTATCAAGATTGATTTGAAACAAATTTATTGTAGCTATTCGGGCACCCCGAAATTTCAGAATGATTTCCTATAATTTTAGTTATTTAATTCTGAGGTCAAGATTGTTGATGAACTGAAACAAACATATTTGGTAACGATTTTTTGTTTTTTATAAATTTCCATTGCCCTCAACTGTTTTATTGCCCCACCTGCCCTACCGCTGCTCCGGCGTCCCTGAATGGGCGTGTTGTGTCAACAAACTTCGCCAAAACGTTGGTTTGCAAACGTGAATATGACGTCATATTGTGACGTCACAAACAGCGTATATCCAGTAATAATCACCACCATCCGCCACTGCTCAATACTAGGATTTGGTAGGGGGCATCCAATCAAACAGTCGACCACTGACCCCGCGCTACCTTATTCCGGCACTGGTTTTATGTGTAATTGCCTCAAACTGCTATCTGGCTTTCCAGGATTTTTTGGGACAAGGTCTGGCGTCTTTTGGTGAAGACAGATTGGCAACACTGCTGTGTAGTTTAGCAAGATTCGATCTTGCAAACCGGGGTGTGCGTCAGCCAGTCAGCCGCACACCTACGCTGCTCGTATTCGACGAGACATCAGCGTAGCCTCATTTTGCAGTTGTAAATTGCTCTGACGCAGTGGTGAGTGTGTATACTCCCCGTTTTAAACACGCAGCGAAAAATTTGCAGTTATGAACTCCTGTGTCGCAGCCCTGAGTTTGTTTTCCTTCGATATCCTACCTTGGAGCGCTGATAGTTTATACTCAGTGCAATGACACGTGAAATAATGGGAGTGCGTGTAGAAGAATATGCCTATTATGTCAACAACCTTCGCCAGAACGTTGGTTTGGAAACGTGAATATGACGTCAAATTGTGACGTCACAAAGACCGCACACCACAAACAAATGACCACCATATGCCACTAAATGAACCTCCCATGAAAATTTTGGTGTTCAATTAGCCTGTTTACATGGCGCATTTCGATTTCATTGTGGCCTAATTGTGGCTTTTGGTCGATTGTGGCTTTTCATTTGCTGAGTCACGCTTAAGAAAGCTACACTCTTAAACGTGATTCAGAGAATAAAAGCCACAATCGACCAAAAGCCACAATGTGGCCACAGTGAAATGTGCCATGTAAACATGTAAATAAAACCTTGCTTGTCTTTGCTGATTTTTTCACGGTGAACGCTCATCAAACGTAAACTGGACAAGAGTTCAGTCTCACACTAACAATGGATTTTTCAAACTTGTGGAATCATTGCTACAGATTAACCCGTGCTTGTTTTCACACAGTGCAAACCTACGTGTCTTACCGCTGTCAGCAGTCACTGTTTCGCTGCATTACCTGCCAAGATGTCTGCGATGGCCGTTGAGCAGTCACATGCGGCAAAACCTCTGCTACCGTACTCCGTACAGTGTTGCCAAGTCCACAAAGACAAAATATGCCAAATTGTGTCTCAGAATATGCCAAACAGGAAAAAATATGCCAAATTTCTTTTCGCAACAAAAAAACAACTGGAAAATAGGCAGTACAATTTTTTCACCCTATTGCAAAGTTGACTGCACAATTAACAATTCACGTAAACACATTTTAAGGCTGTCTATCAAAAAGAATCTTTTCCCAGAAAAGAATCAGACACTAGGATATCACTGGGTATAAATTTCGTCTACTAGCCGGCATCATCAGCTTTGCGAAATGCATGAAATACAAAATAGAATTAAATAAACCCACAAAGAGTAAAGATACCAATTAAAAATATCTATTTGAAAAATTGTAACCCCAGCTGCCCACATTTTCCATAAGGAAGGAGAAGGACACAGGAACAACTAAGTAATTTTAACCTCCCGCGAGTGCCACTTTTTTCGCAAAGCCTTGCAGTCCTATAGCTCGCCAGCCGCTAGAGCTGGAGAGCTGTTCAGACCCTCTACGGATTCAGCTATCCTTAACTATTTGCCGTGATTACATGCAGGGCCTTTTTCATTAGATTTTCAGAGTAGGGACAATATAAACCGCGAAATACCAGTACCGGATCAGTAATGTTTGCTTATCTGCGATCGAATGTCATCTCTTTCCTTTGTTCTAAGAACTTTTGACTGGGATGAGGGAAATGGCTTTGTCTGGAGAGGAAGGTGTAAGGACTGGGGCGCAATTGCTCCCAAGTAAATGTGTTAAAAAAACTGATTTCAAGACAAACACTGGGGTACTTTAGCACATTGAATTTGACCCAGATTTTCGAGTAAGCAATTCATCAATTTGCTCACTCCACAGCCAGATTTGTTTTTTAGACTAGCCTACCAGTCTGGGGCTTCCAAACACAAAAACTGAAAAGACTTAGACCGTTTAAAACTTTATTAAAAAGTAATAAACAAGAGTTAGAAATGTAAACTCGTTTCAAAATAAAATTTTTATCAACAAAGTGCCGCTCCCCAGAAGGTGCCGCCCAGGGACGTTGGTCCCCCTCTTGCCACGCCACTGCCCCCAACATTTCTAACTTATCTTGTGGTTTTGTGCTTCCAGATGCGGTGTACCAAAACCAAATACAGTTGTTCCCTTAATTTCAAAATGTTTAGGCCTCTAAAAAATTTTGGGTTGGCTACGCTACTGCAACGAAGCACATTTTTATGACTGTTGTCGCAACATGGGGCATTTTGTATGTGGTGCAGAACAGTGTCGCAGGCAGGGATTTTGTTCGGGAGAGGCCAGTCACGTGACGCACGCTCGACTGTTCCTTCCATTTATTTCAGAACAATTAAAATTGATACAAAGCGCAAGCGAAAAATCTTAGTAAGTTTGTTTCGGGTGAGGTCATGGTCTCTTCGGCATCATTCTGGCTGCGCTACTGGTGCAGAAAGGATAAAGCGTTTTGGGAATGTCTATTTGCATTGCATCGTCAGCAATCTGAAAAAAATAAGCAACATGTCGACTTTGCCCCCCCTGAAAAAATTTCTNCCGACGCCCATGCTTGCGGGTCATTTTGAGATGGCCGCGTTTAGCGAATAGATAGATGTATTTGTTGGTACTGAGTTCATTGCGTCAGATGTACTCTGGCGCCCGAATTGATACGAAAAGCTTTTTTTTGGAGATCACATTGCGCCCGAATTAAGAACTTTTTTATTTTGCACCACTTTATTTGAAGTATTTTTCGGAAAGTTTGGAGAATCCGGGAAAAATTCTTTCGCAACCCCAAAACTTTGCCTGCTCCTACACCTATGAAAAGAGCAATCATAATGGCGGCCATGATGACTTCTTGCGCTACTGCAATATTGGCTGCAAAAGGCATACAGCATATCTTACACATATGCATGTGTGGAGAACTTGCGGCCCGCGTGAACATTCAAAATGGCCCGCATCAGATAATTTATTACCTAAGGTACAACACAACATCGCGTTGAAACGAAGCTCCATGATAAGCAGACCTTTAGGTAGTTAATCAAGAGAAGTATCTCGCGCTCCAAATAGTTTTCTTTCCTTTTTTCCTTAGGAAGATAAAGTTAGAATTTTAGCATAAAATAAAATTTTTTTTGCGGCCCGTCGGCGATATTCCACATTTCATAGCCCGTGATAGTAAATGGGGTACTCCACCCCTGACTTATAGCATCGAAATTTTCACAAACGCTTTCGCAAGAAAATTTTACGAGGAAATGTCGGCTTTCGTTCAAAGTAGAAGTTTAAAACTTCACTAAAAACAGACTTTTGAAACTTGTCAATTCAACGAAAATAGACCTTTTATTTGCCGGTTTAAGCCTGAGCACAATTCAGGAAATACGTCAGGCAAAGGCACCTTTTGTGGATGATGCGTTAAAAACATGGAGCATTAAATATTTAAATGTTGAGAGTTCGTTGTTGTTTACCCCCCAATCAAAATTTCTAACTACGGGCCTGCCTGCTGACCGCCAGTGTTGCCAGATGGTTGTGACTTAAATCTGCTAAAAGGTGTCACAAAAAATGCTAGATTCTGCTGAGAACCTTGTCACAAATTTTCAGCTAAAATCTGCTAAAAGCATTGAAATTCTGTTAAAATTCTGTTATTTTTGACATGATTAAAAGAAACCTATGAAGTCATACAATATATTGATTTTTCGTCTTGCACTCGCTCTCAATAAGCATGGGCTGAAAATGCCGGTCTTGGCCAACACGCTTTTCGGCCCACAATTTTCTTTCAGATAGTTTTTTGTATAATCAAGTACAAGGGGCCCCAGTCAAAATGTAAAAGGTCCTTAACCAAGATGTTAGGGTCCCCTAATCAAAGGATAAGGAGGCCTATTAGTCTTTGGCTAAATATTAATACTCTACCTACTGGAGATTCAAAGGACAAGGGGCCTCAGACAAATGATAAGATGACCCCAACCAACCAAAGTGTTAAGGGATCCTAGTCACAGGATAAGCAGGCCCTTTGTTCTTTTGTCATGGATAAGGTGCTCAATACTCTTTAAAAATATATGGGTCCCTCAATTTTATAGGTTTCAAATCAATAATATAGAGCCCTTACTTTTATGAATGATTTTGTTATTAGTTGCAAGGCTTAACTGGTAGCCTACCATTCTCACTTATAAATCTACTAACTACCCAGTGTACATATCCTTGAACAAAATACCATGCACAGAAAGCCATTGCAATAAACGTATTTTTAAGCACATGGTCTACCAAAGATTCATAGTTTTGTGACATTGACTTGTTTAACTTTTTACTGGCAGAAGTGTAGTGTTTATAACCCATAGCCTAAAGGTCAAACCAACATTGAAATCTGATTAACATGTGTGAGTAAATGCTGCATATTTCATTCATTCCAGTCTCGTCATAAACATTATGGTTGGTTTGTTATTTCTCAAAGTATACTGCACATGAAAGATATGTTGACCTGTACTTTTGGACAATGAAAATCTGAAAACAATAAGTTCTTACAAAGCTCATGGATAATCCCGTTGTTCAACCAGTTATGTGAGAAGCTGGTTTTGTGAAGCGTGTGCAGCCCGGTTGTGTTTGCACACCTTCAGTGTTGGTTTGAACCCAGAAACCTCGATGGTGCTAGTTTAGGCAGTTGTTGGTGATGTCATCGCGCCAGACGTTTCGGCCAAAGAGAGCTATCATTGCCATGTGCATGGAAGTCACTTTTAAGTGTCGCTTTCTTGGTCTTTCCTTTTCTCCGTGCTTCAGCCAGTCGCACAAGCGCGACTGCTACATCACTTTCCTTCCTAGAAGTGTTTGGATTGCCCACTCTCTTCTCTTTTAACTATCATGCCAATTGATATCAAGAGTCCAGCCAGATCCGATGGCGTGCAAGTCATGCTTAATTTGTCTTCGGTACATTAAGTCTTGTCTTGTCTTCTTTTTCCCTCTTCTTATTTTTCTTGCTTTTTCATGCGACGCACGTTTTCCATCCCAACTCCTCACGATTTGACCCATCTGGATGTTTTTTTGGGCCCCCTTGGGTCTCTTGGAGGTGTCCCTCATCGGGCACCATTGAAGTGTGTGCGGCTCGGTTGTGTTCGCATACCTTCAGTGTGGGCTTGAACCCAGTAACCTCGATGGTTCTAGCTTAGGCAGTTGTTGGTATCTGGCACTGTCTGTTTCAGCCTGAGAACCACAACTAAGTTTAAGTGTCAGAGAACTCATTTCAACACTTATCGTTCGTATTCAGACTTAGGCAAATGTTTCAAGTGCGAAACTAAAGGCAAAGCATTGGTCGGGATACTTTGACAATAATCTCCACAAACGAAAACGTATGTAGCCAGACTAATGATATTGTAATCCCCCTAGAGAATCAATTAACTAATTTGCGGTTTTGGCCATGACTTTCGAAGAACAAAGGCTAGAAGGCAATTTAAACCCTCTGAAGACTCGTATTATAGCCTATGTTTCCAATAAAAACTTGAGCCAAAAAGTTGGCTCGTTGGGTTGGCTCCCAGGGACGGATGACGTCATCAAAAAACGCAAAACCTACTCCAATTATGACGTCACCCACAAAAAACAAAAATCCAAAACTTCTCAATTTTTTAAAGCAAAAATATGACTGTGTAGAATTTACATCAGTTTAAAAATAAATGCAATCTGTAAATCACAGAAGTTTTTTGCATTTCACAGTCATGTACGCGCCTCATCGCAGGCGTAAACAATCAACTGTGTATGCAGATAATTGCTTTAGTGGCTTCCGTATTATTTATTCAGATCTACATCAGTGTAGCAGTTTCTAACTGCGTTTGCCTGAAAGTTGAAAGGTTACTGCAAGAAAGCTTTCAGTGATTCAATATTTTCGTTTATACATGCCATGGCATGAGCGAGGGACGCCGGAGTAGCGGCAGGGAGCAGTAAAAGAGTTGAGGGAATAGAAATTTATAAAAAACAAAAAAATCGTTACCATTTATGCTTGTTTCTGCTCAGCACAGGGGCATACCTAGGTTAGATGGCGCCCGGGGTAAGAAACCAGTTTGGCGCCCCCATGTTCGAACCTAAGATCTTTTGGAAGTAAATTTGCCGTACTGAAGAAAGTACTTGCGACATTGTTGGGACATTTAGGCGCCCCCCAGTGATTCGGCATCGGCACTCGGGGCATTGTGCTTCCCTTGCTCCCTCCCTACGCCCCTGGTTCATCAGCAATGTTGACCTAAAAAATTATAACAGAAATCTTACAAAGCCATTCTAAATTTTTAGGGGCGCGAATAGCTGCAACAATTTGTTTTACGTCGATCTTGATAAACCATGGAATTACCTATATGATACTGTTATGAAAAGACACGCCCATGCTCTCTGGCGTGGCATGAGCTGTCACGTAGGTGTATATTGAACAGATGTTTATGCTTATCCCTGAAGCAAGCTGTTTTAATAACGAACCTGTTATTCTGTCAAAAACTACCTATGTTAGATGCAAGAAACCGAAGGGTGATGCGTCATTGGCATAGCAATTTTGTGTAACTTGCCAATTGCACTAGTCTTAATGGCTTTTGTTATGTGTCTTGTAATGATGGAATGGATTCGAAAAGTTGATTGTCCTTTGATTTATTCAAGTGTTATATTACGAAAAAGATAACCATCTGGTATCTCCATACATCGAAAGAAAAGTCTGAAAATTTGCCATTTCGGCTCTTCCTACAGGTTAATTCTTGATCCCGGATATCCCAGAACTTATTTAACAAGGGCAGATTTAGTGGAAAGGTGTGCGCAACCAAGAATTGCTGCTGACAATTGAATGGATAGCTGCGGAGCAGAAAGACACCGAAGCCAAAAGAATAAGTAGAGCTTCTCGACATCAAGAACCAGCATCAGTGATACCAGGTTATTTTGCAAAAACAAGCAAGCAAATTTGAAAAACAAGCCCAGAAAAGGTAATAATTTAACGAAAAAACAAGCCCAACTTACGTTTGGTAGGAAAATTCGAAAAAGCATAAAACCAGCAGGTAAATTAAATATAAAATCAGGGAGGCAAATCTGAAAAAAACAAGCCCAAAATGTCCAAATTTACACAAAAACACTCCCAAATTTCGTTTTGCAGTGAATTGAAGCTGCAAAAGTGCCACAAAATTTGAAAAAAAAGCAATCCGCAAAACAAAAATCTGCAAAAAACAAGCCCAAAAAACAAGCAAATTTTAATTAACACAAGCCCACAAACAAGCAACCCGCAAGTCTTCAAAAAAACCGCATCTCCACAAAAAACAAGCCCAAATTCGCGGGAAAACTGCAAGGTTGGCAACGCAGCATTTAACAAATTAAAATCCTGATTGTAAGCAGATAAATTAGATTTTCTGGCGATTTTTATTATTAACCGACGTTTCGCCCACCTATTAAGCCACTTGAATAGTTGGGCGAAACGTCGGTTATTAATAAAAATCGCCAGAAGATCTAATTTATCTGCTTGATTTGAAACCTGGTGGCAAACGCTTCGAAATAACAACACGAGTAGCAAACAACAGCATCCTGATCTTAGTCTGCAAAATTACCTTATTATGATGTCATAATGGACTTTGGGTTTTTACAATCGTACAGTGTGTTTTATTGCTGCTGAATGATCAAAACCCGATAAAAGGGTACTGCTATCAATTGAAAAATTTGGATGTCTATAAAGGAGAGGTTTGTAATCAACAAGCAGTCGTTATCGGTATTGACAAACCTAATGCGCAGCATAGTTGGTTATCTCACATGGTTTATCTGTTGTGTTTTGATAAATGAAGTGCCCACAATTTTCGGAGGAAACGTGGTAGAGAGCTTGAACTGGATATGTGAAGGTGAAAAAGCTTTTTATGATGTGCAGCGCAAAAATATACAGTATGTTGCTGTCATATTGAGTAGATTTCGTTTGTTTTATTCTCTTGTGCAAGCATCCCAAGTCAAATTATGAGAAAACTACCGAATTTCGGTAGATATATCTACTATAACGAAAATTCGTAGAAGCATGCAGATTTTAGTCATCCGTTTTTGATAAATGTATTTTTTTCATCTTCATGATATGTTACTTAATTTAGCTTGTACTCTTTTCAAAATAAAATTTGCAATGACACTTTGAACATTCAAAGAAGTAAATATTTTTTCAATAGGTATAAATTCAAGGCTTTTCTTCCTTGAGCTAGCTTAGATACTCTGAGAAAGCAAATCCTGTAATTTTCTTGGTTATAAGATGGTTGTGAAGGAAACATGAATCTGCAAGCATCTAAGAGAAAAATAGGAATGAGCTTCCGGCTTACTGCGAACCGGGAGTTACTGAAAGGCACAAGTAAAATATATGAATATTAAAAATAGCGTTTTGATTTTTCTCCCGCAAACCTGCAAACGCTTGTTTATACTGGCTACAACACGAAAGTTTCGATCTGTTTTACTTGACCTTGTAACCAAAGTCATGAACTTGCATGGCTTGGAAAAATCAGAACTCAAGCAGAAGGTATATCACTCTAACAGTAACGAAATTTTCGAATAAATTCTACTATCAGCACGATATTAGCTCCAATAACCTTACGCTTGCAGGATCAAAGAGCTTGAAAAATACGAAAAGACTAGATTAAAATTTTATTTTGGAGTAACAAGCCTTCATGTAGATTTTTTAGATGTCGTCCATTTCCCATCCTGTCGCAATGTGCATCTTTGCGGAGGAAGACCGATTTCTGCGAATTACCACGGTGCTTATTCCTGCGCATCAATGCGTTCAGTTGAGTAGGCGGCCGGTGGTTGCTAAACAGTGAGCATAGCACTGTGGCTTTTAAACAAAAGGACGCAAGCTAGATGCTACTCAAGAACAACATATTTGTTGATCTTGCGCCCAGATGCGGCACCGTGTGTGCGAGTCATTCGCCCGCCTGGTGGTGTAGCAACCGTTACGAGTGGAGCAACAGAATACACGCTGCAGATCAGCGTGCACCGACGGCAAAGCGACAGGGAAAAGCTTATGAGGAAGTGGTCGCCATACAGATTGCAAACCACATGGAATGTGCAAATTGAGTGGTTTCGCATGGTTGAGAGTCAAGTTCGTGTACCTATGCCTTCGTGCAGGTAACTTTTCTGCATCGCATTTTACTTTTGTTGCAGTTCAGTTAAGTTTCGTTATGCTTGCTATTTGCACTCTTTCGGAGGTGTCGGTCTGTGATGGGGTCTGCGGCGCCCATCTCCGTTAGCTTGCGCCGGTGGCCACGAAGCTCTTTTCGCAGTAAATGCGGCATTGATGGCGAGTCAAAGGCGGCATCACACGTGAACCGTTTCCTTGTACCCCCGCATTACCGCAGAGCACGAGGCTGGGCAAGTCGCAAGTACCATTTTTCAAATCTTCAGTAGGACCGACTGGGAATCGAAACCAGCTTCCAGCTTTGGTGAAACGTTCTCAACCCACTGTACCACTCAGTCAGTGCCTTTGCTCCAGTGAAGTTGTAATATGCAGGGACGCAAACCGGAGAAGCAAATTAAGCTCTCGCTTCTCCCAAAAAAGTTTACACAAAAAATACAACGACTTTGGATAAATCTTTTCATTTTTGGCTGATAGTTTGCTTCTCATATAATCTTTAATCGCCTTAAAAGTTCTGACTATTTGCAGCTCTATATATATTGAGTGTGATTGCAATATATTATATTTTTTGCTTCATTTTGACAAAACATAGACACATTTGTGCAAAAGTAGGATTGTGGAGCAACTTCTTAACTTTGAGACAAAGATGCCGATGCCGGCATTTACTAATTTCGGCATTTATTAAAAAAGATATTTTAGTTGCTCTTTACAATAATAAATTAAATCTGACCCCACTGATCTCCTTGTGTTTATCCATGTCTACGCCTGACTAGTAGACATGGATAAACACAAGGTGTAAGCAAATTGTTCGTTAAAACAAGTCAACCACTTTAACAAACCTGTCTATTTTGTGTTTTGTTTTCTCGAAGCCGTTGACTTTGTTCTATGGATACCATATCAATTACTTTCCGATCAGTGAAAAAAGTATGTCGTCAAGTGATTATCGGAAAAAATTGCCAAACTTCCAAGCTTACTTAATTTGAAAACTAAGCTTTAAATATGCCAAAAATATTTCTGACTTGTAGTTAACTATAGGTATTTAAGAAACCTTTTTAGACATGCAATATTATTAAAGCATAATTGCGCTTTTCAGAGAACAATTTCGATCTTCTGGAAAATTCTTAAGTGTAGGTAGTTTTTAACACAAGTTTGCGCCAATTCTTGTTTGCGATGCAGTGCAAAATACCTGCTGTTTTGGAACAGAAATTTTGTTTTGAAGAAAGTTACACTGAAACTTGCGGAACACTGCAGTATAGATATGTGCTGAAGTGAAGTTGCTAAACTTTGTTTAATTTTTAACGGCAATGTAGCTACTCCAAATGTATAATGAATTCTTTTTCACATCAAAAAAAGCTTTTTCATATGAGACACAGTAGTGCTGGAATTAGAAACAAGTAAATTACTTACATAATGTGAAAAGGATTTTACTTTAGGTTTTATCTTCAAAAGTAGATTAATCAATTGCTACATAATTTATAGAATACTTACCAGTGATTTTGAAAAGGGCATGCCCCACGTGCTCAACCATGGATCAGGTTTAGGGGCGTAAAGAGGGGAGGCAAGGGAGACACAATACCTCGGGCGCCGAATCACTATGGGGGCGCAACATCACTGTGGGGGGCGCCGAAAAATCCCAACAATGTCACACGTACTTTCTTCAATACAGTATATTTGCTTCCGAAAGACCTCAGGTTTGAACATGGGGGTGGCAAATTTGCTTCTTGACCTGGGCGCCATCTAACCTCGTTACGCCCCTGATCAGGTCAGTGTTGTAGAAAATCTGCTAAATGTCATTATGAACTCCATACCTGAACCTGTTTTTTCAAGAAGGTTTTGAGCATTGTAATTTCACTATAGGAACAGACTTCTCTGCAAAGTTTCACTTGATGGAGATGAAGACATCCAAGCATCTAGTGATATGGTCAGTGGTGTACTGGCGAGCGATTACGTCTACAGGCGGTACTCGGTGGCAGTGGGTTATGAAGGACACCCGTCAGTTTCCCGCCTTGACTTCAGCATCAGGAAGGCAATACCACCTACGTATGACGACATTTTCCCTAAAAGAGCAGAAATTAACCAGAAAGTACGGGAAAAAAGTGAATACAGTTGGCTTTTCAGGCCTGTTACGGCTTCATCCAAAACATCGACTCGTAGTTCTACAACGAACTATCCTTTGTACGAGGCCCAAGATTTTGGAGACAGCGCAAAAAGTGAGGATTACCACAGCGATGAGACCTCTCTCAACGTTGCTAAAGATGACGATGTTCTTGATGATGAACTCGATTACGACGCCTGGCTCAACAAAGATAATGAAAACATCTCTGTCGGCACTGACAACAGCACGATATCGAATCAAACTATGGGTTTGCTGAAAGGTAAGAGTATGAGCGACTTGGTTCCCTTGCTTTACTGAATCACATTCTGTTTGATGATCAAGTCGAGCGTCTATAGTCGAGTAATCCGCAACAATATTCTTTAAGCTTTCAAAAGCCTAGGAGACGAGCAAGGGTCATGCATAGCCGAACAGGACTGCATTGGTAAGGATTAAACAGAAGTCGACATCTTGTCAACACTACCACGCTGCAACGAAAAATTAGGCACGACAGTTGACGAAATAACGTTCCGATGACAGTTCGTCTGGCAACTTCTTCAGCATTGTACACACGCGAAATCGCCACCGCAAACTGTTTTATAGCAGGTAGCTCAGGAGGAACTGATTCTGTACAAGAATTCAGAAAATTTTTTTTTTCCTGGCACTCTAAAGCAAGGGCGTACGCAAGGGGGGTGGGGTTAACCCCCCCTTGAGCTTGATATTTTGCAAAAACTTTATTACAAGGAGAGTGCATAGGGCTTGATTTTTACAAAAATAAGGAGAGTACGTGTGGAAGAATATGCATATTATGTCAACAAACTTCGCTTGAAAGCATGAATATGTCGTCAAATTGTGACGTCACAAACAGCGCACACCAAATACAAATGACAAACATATGCCACTGAATGAAAACACCCCCATGAAAATTTTCTGCGGACGCCACTGCTCTAAAGAGAAATGAAACAGGTACACTGTTTCTGTACTCAGTGGCATCGTGGATAATAAGGCCCGGGTCTTCATATTTCCGCATACAATGATAGCCACAATTACAGACGTTCATAGGAGCTGAAGAAGGGTAGTCTGAGTGGTACCACTTTTTGGCAATTCCGGCGCATAAAAAAATCTATAACCTTTTTTGCTTTTCCCTCTCTTTTCAGATAAAAATGTATTTGAATGTTTATAAATTACGTGACTACCCCCAAATACTTCGCTTTTCAGAATTCCCCAGTGTGTAGTTCTACAGGAATACAGACATATAGCTTATTTCATTTTTTTCTGTAAAAACGATGAAGTAAAACTCGTTGTTAACGATTTACTGCACTGGAAAGTGTTCAAGGTTAGAGGTGCACCAACAGATGCGCAATCAACAACTCAGGTACAAATCATGTAAACGTTGCCACCACAGACGTTTTTATGCATAAAAAGTAGCTTTTCATAAATTTGCAATTTAAATCTTAAGTACTGAGACACATTTACTACAATTTTTACCGCTTCAATACCAGAAAAGAGTTACATAAATTGGCATGAATAATTTGAAAAAACGATTACAATTTCGATACAAAAATTTTTTTCAATGTTTGAAATGATTTTTGTTCCAAACAAACATATTTACAGCCTTCCTTGAACCACTGCCTCCTACGCCTATAGTTGTCACCAACAAAATTATTACCAAGGGACAATCATCATGTTAAAAGACGATATATGTCCCAACTTGTGAGGTACATTAGAAACACCTAACTTTTCAGCCTTTGACCTTGCTTCTAGAATTATTGCATGGGCTTTTGATCTGTTTATTACCTTTGTGGAAGGACCTAATCCTTTCAATAATTTACCACAGATAAACAGACATTTTGGTTTTAAATGCATTTGATGTTGCTTTTCAGAAACTTTTCATTAGTTAACTGTTCCGTAGGTCAGTTTGTCCCTTGCCTATGAGATTTGAGTCCGATATAACATTCTTTTTCTGTAAACCCTTCGATCAGCCGACTGTTAGGAGGTGGTTAAGTTATAAACCAGTTTTCTTATACAAAAGTGTTTGCATAAAATGTCTTCCTGAGCACAAGTTAGGAAATAAGGTATGAATGACGCATAGGATAAACGAGTTAGTTTTTTCAAACCGGAAATCCGTGTGTGTCAGCTTCTCATCATCTATGCCACATCTCTCAAAATCATGAAAATGCTTTACATGTAACGAGCATTTTGCATGAACTTTAAAATAGACGAGTACTCAATACACCAATTCACTTTGCAGACATTCACCAAAGTTTAGGAACACCGGGAGTTATTGGAATTGCGGTGACTACAGCATTTCTTGTCGTCTCTCTTTGCTTCTGCTGCCACAGACGTCAAAAGAGGTGCTTTGCCTGTGTGGAACTTCGGTTCAGTAACGTAACTTATTTGTTAACTTTTTGACCCACATGAACCTGCACAAAAATCAAATCGCTTCGGCCAGCTGCTTACAGCCAACGACTGCACCCAAAACTATAAATCCTTTTCGCAACGAGTTTACAAAGAAACTTGTCTGAAACACGATCAAGGTTGGACTTCCACTCGATGGCTAATCTACTTTTAAGTTATTCATTTGTCTTTCAAACCAGATAGATTCAAATGCAGGCATCAAAATGTTAGAAAACGGTAATCGTAAGCGCTGCAACTCTGTATATGAAAAATATTTCATCGTTCTCACGCACACACCACAAAGCCTTTTCCCACGCCAGGAGAATTGCTGTCCGAATTCTCAAATCACGTAACCACAAGCTACTGGTCAGCCAGCCGTCAAGCTAAGTTGTAGTCGTGAAAAAGCAAGTTGAAAGTATTTGAAATTGCAGCAGGAAATTCGCAGCTGCGTTCAATAACTCGTGAAAGTGTCCTCCTTGAATGCAATTTAATGCTAATTGCTTTCTTTTTTTCAATCGAGAAAGCGATAGGATTGCCATAAATATAATAAGAAAGCATAGAGAGAGTTGGCCACTGACCGCAGGTATAGATAAGACTTCCCGAAGACATTTCCGGTTTTAGCGCTCCGTAAAAGATATGTGCGAAGTCTGAATCGTAGGCTACAGCCAACCTGTAGCTTTTAATTGTTCGAACCAATTTGGTTTCTTTTTTGTGAACGTAACACTTGAAAGTTGTTCTGTAATTGAAATAAAATAATAAAAGTTCCTTGTCAGAGTAAAATTGCTAAGGATAACAAAGGCAGTAGCTAGTCACAAGCAATGTCATCATAAACGGTCAAATTGACATGTGCTTCTTAACATGCCTTCTAATTTTAATTCAATTTATAAAGTTTATGGAAAACAAAGCAATGGAAGGTATAGGTGGATGAAATGCAAAATGCAGTTGGGCTAGAGGCTTGATGAATAAAAACATTCAATTAAAACAATTGAATCGAACGTTTGATACGAATTTGAAAGGCTTTCTTGACGTAATCTTTGCGTTAATATTTAACACATCCACCCATTCAGTAAATACAATCATGAGTTTTTCTAAACAACTTCCACAAGTAAGTCAAACAACTCGCCAACAAAGCTCAAAACCTTATGTTTTTTGGCGAGTGAATGATCAGACTCTTTTGTGATGACGAACAGTTTGACAAAATTTGAATTGTTTGACCACGAGACAAACGATCAAAAAGTACTAATCAGGAAATATTTCAAAAAATTCACGTGGTAATGCTCTCTGTACAACATGATTGGAAGGCGCAACTGCAAAATCGTTGACAGTATTAAAAGAGTTGACCCCAGGTTACATAGACATGGGTGCCCAAAACATCGTTTACCACATCACAGCGGATGAAGCCATTGCCCCTGGAGCTCGTCATGGTGTTACCTAAGACTATCAGAAAGAAGAAAAATTATGCAAGTCAACCTATGCGCGTGTATCAACCAAAGAAGTGAAAAGATGTAAGCACACCGACATAAAGTTGATTTCATGTTAGCAATCTTTAGCTGTTGGTAACTGGATTTGAAACCGTGAGAGCGGCGCAGTCAAGGTTATCTGTTCTACCCAAAATATCACGAAGACGAACGTCAGCCTCGACCTGTCCAAAAGATAAAATACAACCTACAGGACAGAGACGTATGCAGCATATAGTAGAAGACCATTTATTTCTGCATATTATTGCAGTTTTTACTAGAATGCTCTTCGAATATCTCTCTAGCACTACCTGGTTGGTGAGTTGTAACTGATAACGTCCGCACCACTTAAATGGCTCACGCTGGCGTTAAGAGCTCCGGTGGGCGTATTGTTTCAGAAGCCAATAGAGCACAAAAACATTGACACGGGCAAACATATGTAAAAGGCGCTGCTGGCCATTGGCCACTCCAACGCAACAACTTTCAACGAAATAACGCAGTAAAGTGCTTTGGTTAAACTAGCATTGCTAAACGATTCGTACTAAGACACTCACTTCGTCACAAACAACGGTTTCTCAAGTTTTATTTCTTTAAAATCCATTTGCTTATTACGCAGCTGATTAGCTTGAAAAAATAATTGGTCACATGGTCTTATTTTAGTTTCAATTTAATGGTTGCGCACCGCTGTTTTTTCAGCAAAACCGGGCTGAAGGTCACTCATCATCCTGCGCCTAAAAGAGTTAGCACTAAACCTCAAAGGCCTATAAAAGAATCACTTTGTCGTCGTTTGTGGAGTTGGATGTTTCGTCGAAAACGGAAGAATGGTTATTTTCCTGTAGCAAGCCGAGGCCCCGGTTCCAGCTCAGAAAATTCGTTAAAGCGACGAGACAGATTTGTGCCATACATCACCGTGGAAACTGATGATTCGGAGGAAGATGAACTGTTTTCATCTGAAAGTAGCGCTGTACCGCCTTCAGCAGCAAGCCGGCAAACTGATTCAAGTAGCACCATTACATCCTCCACCAGCGACCTGGCACATGGAGCGGAGCAGTTCAAAGAAAGGTACTGATATTAACAATTTTAGTATAATTCGGCAATTGTCTGGCTAGACTTGAGTGCGTGAGTATGCCTGGGCTGATGACAACATACTGTTGCAGTTGACTGCATTGCCTTGAACTACTCAGGCAAGCACAAGCGAAAGATGGCAATTCGGGGCATTGACTAACAGGAAAGCAACCAGCAGCAATAGAGCTCCCTCACTGAGTTCACTCTAATACTACAAGGTTGCACTATCATTATATAGGGATAAGAGAATTACGATAATTCGCTTGTGGTGACTATCACAGCGACCATGAGCACCATCTCGCGGTGACCATTTATTTACATGTGGCGCCATCTTCTGCCGCCACAATACATATACAATAGCTACCAGGCAGCCACATCTCCGTTTACTCCGATTGCTGAAGTCGACATAGACTTTTGTCTTTATATTTATTGGAGCTTTACGTGACAATAGTGTAAAGCTAAGTATGGTGCAAACCAAACACAAATTCGTTTGACAGTCTTGCGCAATTTAAGACCTGCAGTACGTGCAAGATGTTTTTTTAATGCTCCTATCAAGCAATCGCCAGGATTTCACCAAAAAACGATCTCGTTGAGTTTGATTGCCTCTGATGCTGAGTTGACATTACCCGTTCGAATAATAGACAATGTTCCATTCTGTAACTTCCTTAGCCTCTCATCACCTTATTCTCAGTATCTCGGACTTGCATATCTCCAACCGATCAAGATAAGCAGTGGGGAAGCCAGACAGAGAAAGGGCTTTAACCCTGCTCAAGTAACCTCTGCCCGATTTGGGCAAACGGTTTTTCTACATAAGTTAAAAATTAGTTAACGTTCACGTAGAAAGCTGGTTCTTTCAGTAGCTGCGTTTTTTAGACGCTCTTTCGGGCAGTCCTATCGAAATCTGCACAAGTTTTGTAGTTTTCGATGGGGAACAAAAATTTGCCCAAATTGACCCATGGTTACCTGAG
>JGI24159J19872_10001594_pt1 | contig 25405 bp, 17 predicted proteins | sample Ectturendosymbi4_FD_19872 | JGI IMG/M metagenome (IMG submission 19872)
ACTTGAAAGCTGCCTGCTCTTTTTTTCTGGTCTTTTTTGGTCTTTTTTCTGTCTTCACCTACTGTCACGAAACTTGGTAATAACTGAAATAACTAATAACTGAAATAACTGAAAGAGTAATAACTGAAATAACTGAAAGAGTGCTATCTCAAGAACAAGTGGCAGAGATATTGATTTTTCCAAAGAATGCGCGGTGTGGCACTTCGCGACAAACTGCGCAGCTGTAAAATCCGTAAAACCCAGAACGATGAGCCAATTCTCCTCCGAACAGAGATTTCAGCTACGGTGGTTCGACCAAGTGAATGTCCCAGAAAATGTTTTAAAGGCTAGTCCTGCTGGATAAACACACGGGAAATGACGCAGAGGTCGTCCAAGGACCTGGCGGCGTGACTACATCCCGACTTTGCTTGGTTCCCGTCTTGGTGTGGAGCCGACAGAACTTTCTGATATTTCTGAAAACCGTGAGGTATTTCGAGTCTTTAAGGCTACTACCCCTACGAACCTCCCTAGAGGAAAAATGGGCATGACAACGAATGAATGAATGAATACTAAATTTTTCTTAGAAGTACAGCTGATAGGATCCAAATAACGTCAAAAAACATTACGACCTTTTGCAATTCAAACTGCTCCACAGTTACTACACTTTAGTGAGCAAAAACCATTGCGTATAGACTTACGAATCTTTGAACGTATTCCCAACATGGACAGCAATCCCACACGCAAAACGTATCAGTGAAGGTGTACCAACATGGACAAAACCGTGTTTCTTGCTCAAGCCCTGGCAAAGAGATACACAAAATTTAATTATCCAATTAGAATCAAGCAAACTTGCATCAAGCCGAAGTAGACACATATTCCCCGCATTCTTTCAATCGTTCCTATCGCGGTTTTTCTTAAACCTAAAGCTAGCGAATTTCTCCATTGCACGAAGTCAGCAAATAGTTATTAGTTATAAATATTGCAAGAGCAGGGCCGGCCTTCAGCCGATTGGACCGATTGCTTCCAATCGGGCCCCGCACCAAAGGGGGCCACACGCTACGCCTGCTACTAGCATAGGCGTAGTCAGGGGGGGCCAAAGGGGCCATGGCCCCCCGAAAATTTTTAGAAAATATAGCCATTTTGTGCATTGAGAGGCGTTTTTCTAAGCAAAATAGTGTTATTCGCCTAAAATCAAGCATTCCCCCCCAATTTTTTGCCCCCCACCCAAAATTTTGGGCTGACTACGCCACTGACTACTAGCCTACGCAAACTTACAGTTTCTATCGAAGGTGCTTGTGTAGTGTCGGCGCGGAGCCCACAGTTTTTTTGTAGGCGTGTGACCTGTTGCCAACGTAAATCATTGTGAACTGCGCGATTTTAACGCCCTTAATCATCATAATTCGTTCTTTAATCGTAACAATGGTCTTTATTTTTCGGTAATGTGTAAACTAGTTTTTTCAATAGCAGCTAGTTTAGGCAAAGAGTGCTTATCTTTGAAGCTTTTTTCTGTTGCGGTCATAATTGTTTTTTATTTGGCAGGTCATGTTTCAATAATTGCTGCAAAATACGGTTGGATAGCTACAGCTGATACTTTGTCTTCTGAAAGTTAAGTTCGCAATTGCAAATGTGTGCTGCGTAGTGAATCTTGTTCAATTTCCGTCTCATAGGGATCTCATGAGGTAACCACCTGAGATTGGCGAAAACGTTTGAAATAAGCCTAATTTTAATTAAGCCAACTGAACGACTATTACAGATGCGCAAAAAATAACAGTTCCTTAAACGTAACAGAAAATTTCTTGAAGGAATATTAACAGTAAAGCCATTTGCAAAGCAACAGGTGTGACAGTTACGTTTAAGCGAAGTAAGCCTCATGACGTTCTTGTGGTGAGAGTTGCATCATGAAGTACTACGAAAAAAAAGATTATGGCATCAGTCTCGCACAGATTGGCGGCGTAGTTTCTAAGATATATCCCAACAAATAGGAAGTTGCAAAAAGTCTGAAAAGGTGCAAAGGTGAGGATGTCTTTCTGGAAGGTTTTGAGGCTATACTAAAGTATTTGGTTGTTTGAAAAATTTCTAAAAAGTAGGTTTATAGTTATTGGAAATCTACAATTACTTCATATATTTGTTTGTTATTACAGTAGAAGCCACAATAATTTTTTAACTTTTTCGATATATTGAACGCCTGCCAAAAGCGGTTTGTGCTCTTAACCGGTTCTCTATTAAGTTGGTTTCACTATAACCACTATCTGAATGTAAAGTGTATACTGATAGGCACTAGGCAGGTGTTATACTGTGTTTCGGTTTCTAGTTTTGACAGTCGAATTTGGACTATTTATTTAAGAATATGTTGCTTCTGTAACTAAATACCATGAGTCAAAGACCAAGAGACATAGGCCGAAATATTTAATTGGCAGTCAGAGATAGCTAAACCAAAAAAGGCGGAAGCAGAAGAAGGAAAAGGTGCGTTGGACAAGTATTTTAACGGAACTACTTCCAAAAATGCAGAAAAAGCTCCAGAAGAGCCATCAGGCCCGTAACCAGGGGGCGCAGGGTGGGCGAAGCCCCCCTAGAAAATTTTTCGCCCCCTCCTGGAAAAATGTGTTGGACATGGTTTAAAACTATTGGACAGATTTCAAAAAATTTGGGCCCCTCTCAGAAAACTCTTCGCCCCTCCTGGTGTCCCAAGTTGGTTACGGGCCTGAGAGCCATACGACAGTGAAGATGGCGACAACGTAGGCAGCCAGCCTAATGATATGCCAGACAATCAAAGTGAAAGTTTATGCAAGGGAAATGAAGTAAGTCAGAGTGATGGGACACAGTTTTCTAGGTTTCACTCCAAAAGAGCACTGTCAAATGGTGAAGCGGTATGTGATCCATGGCTAATATACTCGGCATGGAAAAATATAATCTTTTGCTCTCTGGAGGTATTGGGTGCAGTAACTCATGGATTATTGGGAATTACTGCACGTCGTGGAAGCCTCTGCTGGTGATGTTAAACTGGGGGCGGGCCCTCAGACCTCCCTAGCCTTGTGTCGCCATTTGGGGCCTCGCTCTTTAACATCAACGATTTGTATCATTATGACTTGATGCCCCGCTCAAAAATTTATGCGAACACTAGTGAGTGCGGCCCCGCGAAAGTGTTTCCAATCGTGCCCCGCACTTGCTGAGGCCGGCCTGTGCAAGAGGCAAGAATACATTTACGGAATCATAGAAAAAATGTAAACAAAACTATGCCCTGATTGAACGAGTAGGTGTGCTCTAAAGAAAAAATGAAAACTGGAGCACTCAATCGTCACGACACATACCAGCACTCATGATGGTAACTTGACTCATCGCTCTGCGCTTCACCATTTCCAGAGCTGGTTCGCTCAATTGATCTATAGGGATGAGTCTTGAACTTGAAGGAGGCATTAAAGTGTCCATGTGAATGTGCTCAGTTTCACAAAGAGAAGACTGTAGACAAGAAACAAAAACCATAACAAAACCATTTGCAATAAGATTTCATACTCAAGAACTTCAGTAGGAAAAATGTATCTCACTGTTGCAAAATTGGTAATTTGGTATTCTGCTAAATTTACTTTTACAAGAAAGTTAAGTTTGTGTAAAGTCACGAAGAGCAAATACAAGATGGGCTTACATCGGTAATAAAATGGTGGTTTGAGCAAATACGACCGAATTAAACTATTTCAACCAAGGATGTTAAAAAAACAAATACGTTTTCTGGCTGCAATTTTTAGAAAATTGTTTGTGTGTTCTATTTTGATGGGCTCCTTCTAGTGATCATTGGCAGGGAGGGTTCTCTTAAGACCGCACATGATTGACACGGTTTTAGTTTATTATAGCTTTACGTCTGCTATTAGCATATGCCAGTAGTTGCATTCACAATCAAATTTTGATCTAAGTTCTTTTTTCTCAAAATATTATAATGCCAGATGAACGAAATGACGGTATGTACTACGCGGCACGTTTCGTAGTAAATCAGTTTGATTGAAGTGATTCAAAGAAGCTTATAAGACAATATGGGTACGTTTTTATTACAGGAACCAAATTAGATTATAGCCTATAACTGTTTACAATGCTTGTCGTTCGAAAGCCAACTGTTTGTGAATCTGCGGCATATCCAAGCAAGCCGCATTACACGAGTTTGCAAATCTGCTTTGCTTATTTGTCGTGATCAATTGAAACTAGGTATGAACATTGGTTTTAGTGCAAAAATTACCACAGACCACCGTTTCGAGACTCGCAGACGAATATCGAATATCTTTCAATCCTACTTCAATTCAAAAAGGTCTGCAGCTGGCGTTTGCGGTCAGACTCGACCATTTTCTGACATTTCAAAGAAAATGCTACAAACCGCAACCTGCAACCTTGTTCATGTTTTTCAAAGTGAGACAAAAGTCTCTGGCTGGCAGTAATATAAAGTGAAAACTTTCCAGGCTCTCTGTGTTGGCTCCTTATTATGCAACGGCATTTAAAAAAGTCTTGTTCTCCTACTCAGTTTCATAATAGCAACGCACAGGTGCAAGAGATTAGAGACGTGTTTGTGAAAAGGTTACAAAACACGATAATACAAATATTTGACCCTCAATCAATTCGTGCATTTTTTGTCAGATCGATGACCTAACACGAGAAACCTGACAAAAAGTCAACTGCCAGGGTGTAATTATACGCTAATTGCTTGAAATCAAGTAAAATAAAATTGCTTCTTTAGGTCACAATTTTCTTTTACATGTTTCTACGAGCAACTTGCGTTCATCCAATAGTTGCGCTCACTGATACCAAAAATTAAAGATAATTTATCACTAAAACAAAGTTTCTGTAGTGACGTCAGTTATGAAATTCTCCGTAAACCTCTGCGTAATTTGAGTCCGTGGAGACCTATGCCTAACGGGAACTTCGTCCGTAAACTGAATATTCAAAAAGTTATGGACAGGTGTCCTACGGTGTTCCACGTGCAAATTTCAGAAGAGAGCTAAATGTAACCCCTTAGTATGTTGCGCAAATTCAAATCTACATAGAAAGCAGTGCTCTTTACCTTCGTCTCCGGATTGGAAGCTGTGTCGACAACAACGTTGGGAAGTGTACCGCTGGTACCATCTCGGTGGATAGACACAGTACCGTTTCTATCCACAATGGTTCCATTGTTGCGCTTACTGCTTCGGACTGCTCGTCAGCAATATAAAAGAAAAAATACGCTTTTATAACCAAAGCTATGGATGTATCAAAGTTGTGTTGCATCCGTTCTTCAGAAATATGGGCTAGCAAGATTTTACAATGATGAAATGTATCTTCAGTGTCGCATAATGAGCTAGGTTCAAAGTATAATATTTCGCGGTAAAAGTATATCTCAAATCAGTCCTGGAGGTAAATTCGATTTGTCTTGATTCGATGTTTGAGTGCACTCACCAAAGTATGTTGATTTAAAAAATTCCACGCAGTAGAGGTTCAATATTCATTCACTTACTTTCTTATAATAAAATATTTTAATTTCAGCTGCTAACGCAGGCATTGTCAAAAAATAGGTTTATGCATTTTGTTTCAAGAACCTTAATAGCATATGTTCAAAATCTCTATGGCATATGTACAGTAGTTATTGCAAGCAGTAGCTTTCGCAAGAACAAGCATTGACCAAGCTTAAAAACTTGTTTTAACTTGAGAGCAATATTCGTTTATTGTCTTGTGCAAAACGTTATACATACGGCTAGGTCGACCAAATGCAAATGTCGTGGTGTTGTGGGAATTTTCGGAAATCACATTTTCGTCATGAGCAGTTGAGTCAGCAAGGCTTGCTATTTCTGAACCCTCGTCATCCGCAAAATCTGAATCGCCTGCAATTTCTTAACAAATGAGGTTACGCTCGAAGCAGGCTGTGAGTTGCAGAGAGAGATACGAATGTGCGAAATACAGTTGTAGGCCTTGCGGTCAACATTTCTTCCACGCTAAACATTTTTGAAAAAGCGCACCTCCGAAACTAATCAAACTTGCGTTGCTCTCTTTTCTCCGTTGCGTTCTCTTCTCCTGCGCATGTGACGCAAGCATGCCCTCCGTTTCTTCAGCGGCTTTCACAAACTCGCGCTTCACCACCCTGGGAGACATTCTCAGATTACGGAAGGAAGCTCTTGGTGTCGACCCTGCGCTTCTGAGTATGCCGTGAGGGTGATGAGGCACTTCAAGGCCGAAGGATCCTCTCCTGTTTTCTTCCACTTGAACTTTCGTTTTTGGGTCAAGGACAACGTCCGATGAAACGCGATTTCGGAAAATTTTTGGCGTCTGGGAACCAGCTGTTCCCACCTGTTGAAAATATTGGAAGGTAGTGTATTATGCCAGTTGTCGATACTGTGCTGTTGTTTAAAAAGAAAATTTAAAATGAAGGTTATTGAGGACGACATAAGGTGAATGCGATGTGGTGTTGACTTTGCGACACATGGTAAATTGCCTCTACGTTCGATTCTAAAGTCGTGATCATTCTCAGGGTCCACCAAACGTAGAGCGACCAGGATTAAACAAAATCGACTGGACTATATTTTCCAAACCAAAGCAATCAAGCATGACTGTGGTGTGGAAGGAAACTCAATTATAAGTAGTATGTTATTTAAGGTACAAACAGCAGTTTTTTATTCCGTATCAACTTAACTTTGTTATTAAGCATTATAAAAAGAAAGTTATGGACAATAGACAAAACCATCTCTTTTTTGCAAAATGTGATGACTTGACTTGTCTTTGCAACAAAATTTCTTACTGTGAATATATAAGCTTGCTAAACCACGAATTTACGCTCGCTAATTTGCAGCAATGAGATTTGTACATGCAGTGTGTACTGTATATGTCTCTGGTGTTGCTTCATAGGATCGGAGAAAAATGTTGCATTGGAGTGAATAACGCTTAACACCAGATCGTCTAATATGTATTCGTTAGAGTCAGTACAGTATTTGTATTTGGTGTTTGAACTAGGTTTCGTGATTATGTGCACTTATGGCAGTGGTCCTAAAAGTTTTAACGCCTCAATATACCTAAGTCAACTTTTCGTCACTCTGGATAACCCTTTTCAACAAACTTTACTAACAAAGTCAACGGGTATCGAGTCAAAGTCAATCTGTATGGAAGCAAGTCCAAGTTCGTAGAGAATGAGGACTTGAGACCAATTTGGACTTATTCCCAACACTGTTGACAACCCCAACATCTAGTTTCAATACCCCTGGGGATATTGAGGCACCTCTTCAAGAACTTATGCGTAATAACGTCTCACAAACAAACGTAAACTAATGGTTATCACATCAGAAAAGTTTAAAAGACGTAATCACGCGAAAGAGCTGATCGTTTATACTTATGCCTATCAGGCAGTGGTGCGTGTTGGGCGCGTGTACGCCCGAGACTTAGTTTCAGTATATGCTTAAAATGTAAAACCCTTGTGCTAACAAACATTTAATTATAGCGTTAGGTACGACTAATTTTAACAACAAATGGGGATGCCGTTAGCAACGAAGCTGAATGGTGGAAAATGGTTTCAGCACGTTGTGTCATCGAAATGTGCAAGGACATGCAGCGATACAGACACGATTGAAATAGGTTTTTAAAATACAATCTAAAAGTTCATTTAAGCATACTTTTGTTGGCTTCCTGTTTAAATGCCGAAACAAATAAGGCTAAGCTCGGTTGCGGAGCAGGGCAAAGCTGACAAAAAAGCAGGACTTGTTAAAAAACAAGTTTTTTACGATAGTTTAAGATTGAAACTCCTACACTTCATTGCTTTAAATTCCTACGTTTCTTTCCTTGTGCATAAACAGAAAAACGCAGGAAAATTTTTAAAGCAACTGATCATACACTTTCGTATTGACTTCCACAAACAAGTTTTTATTTCAATAACCGTTATCAGGAAAATTTAGGTATCTCTTGACACCTAGCGTGGCTTATACCTAAAAACTGCAAAAAACATGTTTCATATAAAAACGAAAAGTTCTGAATGTGTAAAAATAAGAATTGGTATGGACTTCCGACTATATAAAAAGTCCAAAAATATTAAGATCAACTTGAACCAGCTGTTGTGGTGCAGATACTCCCTTAGGGTTCTCCGTATTTACCTGTCTACGAAAGTATTCCGCATGTCTTGTTCGATTTTAGCATAATGTCCTTCCTTGCAAAATTTTGCCCGAGAATTTACTGTTTCATATTAAATATTGTTTCTGATATTCCACCTAAACTTCAAACGTCAAGACTTTTTAACAAGATCCCTGGAACTCTTTTTTCTATTGATTTCTGTACCCGTTTTCAGAAGGTGGTGTTAAATATTGAAACGAGACGAACTAAATTGCACAAAAACCCGAAGAACAACTTTAAACCGAAAGCTGGTTCGCTGTATTTTTCTGCACTGAGTTTGAACTTGAAGATACCCGCTGCACACACACAAAAAGCAGAAAAACAATGCTAGTTTTGAAGTCAAAACTTTTACAAATCAAACTTTGAAGTATTGAAATTTTTCTGGCGTACCTCCACATAAGCTGTTACTGGCTATTATTATTGGCATTAAGTTTGACCTAACGGTGTTTCCAAAAGACTGTCTTTATGTGGCCATCAATATTAAACATACCCTGCTGCTAAGGCTCAAGCCTAGAGTTTAGTATATTGGCCATTCCATAAAGCTCTTCGGAGCCTTGCAGTAGGTATCCCAAAAATACATAGCAAGACTCTTCCTACTGCTCTTAAATAAAAATCATTTTTTAGACCTTGAGAAGAGCCACATGCATTGAAATGCCTCACGTGTGCCAATAGTTTTAACTTCTCAATAAATTTTCGAATAAAAGAAACGATGCGCTGAAGTCATTACCTCATCAGCCAATTTAGAAGCTGCTTGCCGAGCAGCCTCTTCTTTTTCTCGTTTTTCGCGCAGTGAGTAACTCCTATGGCGAATGCTTTCCTTGTCGCTTTGGGTGACTGACGGTGTACGCGACCGATCGGGATTTTTAAACGTGCTTCCAGGCGTGGATGGGTTCGAATCTTGGGTGGCGCGACTCGCCTGCAGATGGAAACAGTCACGTGAGAAAGGACAATCGGCATTGCCCATACAGTTGAAAATTTTTTGATTTTTACATTTCAGAAAGCGTCATCTCCTGCAGACTTGTCCCCTAGATAAAAATCTGTAAGTTCCAGAATGGTTTTCAGTTTCATTGCTAAGGTGTAGGTTCCATAACATAAGCATATGCCGCATTCAGCAGAAACCTAAAAATTCATGTTAGCTTACCCGTCTACTTTGTACTCTGCTAACTTCTTCAACAATTGCCTGCAGTTGCTCCTTCTTTTTCATCATTTGCGCTCGCTTTCTTTCTTCTTCCGCTGCCACAATCTAAAAGGAAAAACAATTCTCTGTAAGAAGTTGAATACTTGCGCTGAGCTGGCAAAAAGCTTTTTGAAAAGACTGCGAGTGGACGCCAGATATTGCCAATTTTTGCATTATGGCAGCTCCATCAGAAAGCATCAGAAACCAAAACTGTTTCTGCGTTAGAACGTGGATGCTCTACCGTAACATCATTGCAGAGAGCAAGCTTGAGTTTTGTGAAGGCATCACTAGCCACCTTAGAGAAGTCAAAGGGGCAAAGCAATGTTTTTCCCTTTCAATAGTTTGCTCAGTGGCGCAGCATTGAAAATTCGATATAGGCGGTCTGCAGAAGTTAATTAAACCCAAGAATGATTTCAAACCTTTTACTGTAGTTGGTTCGGGATAGTTTTTGATGGCTTCAAGTTTCTCTGGCGGTGGCTTTATGCCATCCTCACTGATCAGGTAACGACAAAACTTTACCTCTGAACAACCTACGACTGCCTTTTTCGAATTGTTTTCAAGACCAGCATCATGGAACTTTTGAAACAATTTCCGAAGGTGTGACTTCCAGCGTTGTCGAGAAACAAGAAAATCATCTACGTATCCTTACACGTTGTCAAGGTCGGAGGTCAACTAATCTGTCAAACGTTGCATGCTTGAGTTCCGGTCATGGAATGAGGGAACCAATGTACGGTTCTGATGTATTGCAGAATCGAATGCAGTGTGTCGTCAGTTGATTACAATTCCACAGAGATACACACTAGTTGAGGAGACAACGTAGTTGTTGCAGGAGCACAGGTCAGTATTCCAATACGCGACCTGACGTCATGAAGTTGCCAAGCCAATGTACGGCGAATTAAAAGGTCTCACCACTTTGTCCGTTAACAAATCTCCAATAATGATCTAAGTTGATTGCGTTTTCGATTATTCAGATGTACAACAAAATCTTCAAATACACTTGAATGTGAAGTCAGGACAACGTATCGTACGGTTGGGTGTAGACCAGTGATTCTTAACGTGGTCCACCTGGAATTTCTAGTGGTCCACAGGACTTTCATTAAGGACTAATTTTGAGCATGCGCTTGAGTTCACTGACCTATGTGCAATAAAGTTTCAACTAGTTGTTCATGAGTTGTCAGGATAGCAAAGTGGTCCATCGAATATATTTTTAAAAAGATGGTCCATGGGCCGAGAAAGGTTGAGAAACACTGGTGTAGACAAACGCTTAACAAGAGCGTTGAGCGTTCACATGCGCAGCAGGAAACATAAACCAACAGCGGTAATGTAGATTTGCAGGATATCGTGTCAGCAGTTAGACTGTCCGCAAACAAGCACAATGCGTTGAATCACGAATGGAATATTGCTTGAAATCACGCATTAAGAAAGCACAAAACATTAAAGAACTAATGTATCCACCATAGTTTTATGACAATATTGCTTGTTGCACCAGCTATGCTTTGCAACGGATAGCGGTAAGATAAGTACCAAAAGTGATCTGTGACACGTCGCTGAAAACATGTTACTTATTTCATGTGAGAACTTCCAGCGAATTGAAATGACCGGTTTACCTGTTGGTTAGAGCTTTCGTTTGTCAGAGCAGTTTATTTTTCTGTGTAAAACATTAAAGTAAGAATCGCTTGTGCTGCGCATGGCAGATAACAGATTGACTGACGCTCGAAGAGCCTCGTTCCTAGAATAGTGGCATATAGGAATTGCGTGCTGTCACCAAAAAACTTCAAAATGCAGCCATGCAAATATGTCGAATAATCCTTTGCATAGCATCTTTGGCAGCTGTTTCAACATACGAACATCACTCTCTTGCTTGTGATGCTTTTAATTTTTCAAGTAGATTGTTTATTAAAGTGTTAGGAAGATGTCCTTTCGGAAGCATAATTCACTTAGAGCAGGGGTCACCAATGTGGTGCTCGCGGGCACCAGGTCGCCCGCAAGGACCATGTAGGTCGCCCGCGGGCCTGTTTGAAAAATGACATTAGCATGATCAATGTCTTCGCATTAACGAATATCAACACTAAAATAATTGAAGGTAAATTGAACAAAATTTTCATTTCAGAAGTGTATGTCAAACTAGTAGCCCTTCGCATTAATCGGTACATAAGAAGTAGCTCGCAGTGTCAAAAACGTTGGTGACCCCTGACGTAGAGTGTTGGGTCCCAACAAAACGGACGCTAAAGAGCTCAAGACGTTGGTTTGTCTCCCCTGCTAAAACGCTTATGGGCAGTCTTATTGCCATTTCGGACTACTTTTACGGACGGACGCACTTTGGCCCATTTTTACTCTCAGCTTGTCTTGATTCAATTTTTCAGTGAATTTACCCGCAATCCAAATGTTTTTCCTCTTGTTTTTCTCCGCTGCTTGGGTCGTATTGGATATTATCATTACTCGTTTCCACTAGATTTATTTTTTGCGTATGACGACCGTTGCTTTTCGCTTCTCAGGTCAGTTTTGGAAAACCTTCGTGGACCATTTTATGGTTTCATCAAACATTATTTGACTACCACCGCGCAAAAGTATTAAGTTGCCATATGTACATTAAAAATTCAGTTTAAGAAATCAATAAAGAAGAACGTTTGATATACTGATACTTTACAAAAGTGCTTTTCTTTGCACAACTAAAATAACACTTTGCAAATTACAGAATCAGATTGTTTCGAAATGATAGCTTCAAGGCGAGCAGCGTTATGTATTAAAAATATTTCGACGAAGTCGTCAGATATGCGTTTATGGTGAGAGATCAGGAATGTACAAAGGTCATCTGAAGCCGTTCATTGGTATACGCTTGACGCGTTATAATCCTGGTAGGTGGATGGTAAAATCTTTCAAAATATCAGTGGACTTAACTCTGTCCTACTATGATAATTGACTAAAAAGCAAGTGACGGTACATGTCTTCACATAGCCTGTTGCGGAGCACATTAATGTAAGTATTATGTCAACGAGTGTTTCTTTGCAATAAGTAGGACCGGTTGCAAATCCTGCACGCGCAGACTTGAGTAGGCTTACAATTTGTGTCTAGTGCAAATAATGTGGAGCCTTCGAGATCACTGCTGTATGTGCGGTGCAATGTAACGGCTTGTGCTTAATTTTATCATCAGTCCAGCGAAGGCACCGTGAAGGACACAATAACACACTTAAAAGCACGTCTAAAACTATACAAGTTTCACGTCCTTTGAAGAATTTTTCAGTAAGCTTAATTATTTGCAGTAGCTTGGTCTGCGGTAATTCATAACATGGCGAAGCTGATCGAAATATGATTAGCATCTATTAAAAATATGATAGAACTGAAAAACAGAATCTAAATTGAACTTTGAGCAGTGGTGCCATGCCTACAGCAGGCAGACCTTCAAATTTTGTAAACATTATATAAAAAAGACTATGATGTTTTTCGATGCTCACTGACATAAAATTCGATACGAGGTCGAGGGGTCTGTTGCTAACGAGTTTTGTTAGTTACAATGAGCAAAAATAAATGAGTTTTTCTTTTAAGTTATCACTTCAAAAGATTTCGTTATTCGCTGCCAGGGCGCCCTTGAGTATAGGTGAATAACATATGAATGATACGAATATGGTGAAAAAAGGAAGAACTAATTTTTACAACACAAGAAACAAAATAAAGCTACATCTGTTTACAAGACACTGTGTGCAAATGCTTCAGAAAAATTGACTATGTTTATGAATCTTCGCCTTTTTGCAATTGTCCCCTTAAAATACCGGGATCTATTTTGGATTGGAAACTGTTCCACTTTTGTTGGATGTATCCCGTTCAACTTGCAGGGGCCAAATGTTCAGTTTCGTTTATGCTCGGTTATTATACTCCTTGCGGAGTGTCACTAATGACCTGTGGCACCCATTTTCACTATCTTGCGCCGCGGGTCAGGCGGCTGCTTTCGCAGTGAATGCTGCACTGGTGGTGAATTAATTGCAGCACGGCGCGCGAACCGTTCCTTTGAGCATAGGCAGGCCGCAAGTACAGCAAGCAGGGACGCCGGAACGGGGGTGCATTGCGGGAGCACTGCCCCCCTTGACCTTTGAAAGGGGGGGCAACGGGGGCACAGGTGCCCTTACACGCCAGTATCATAAGTAATTTCATTAATTATCAAGATCAATTTGAAACAATTTTATTGAAGCTATTCGCGCACACCTAAAATTCAGAATGGTTTCTATAATTCTGTTATTAGTTTTGTGGTCAACATTGTAGCTAAACATGTAAATGCGAAAAGAATGACCATTATGGATATGGGCAGTGTTTTTTAAGCCGTTTTTGGGTGTCAAAATGGCACCCTAAAATTTTGCAATGACACCCTAAATTCTGAAAGTCAAGATATAGTTTTGCTTTGTATTGAAGTACAACGATCTGAGCAAAGCATGTTTTCCTGCACGTGGCGACTGCAACAGATGGCTGCAATTGTTAGTTGTCTGTGCATTGTCAAAGGCACCGCCCCGTTTCGGCCTCTAACTATTCTGCCCCAGATTTGTACAGTACGGGGCACAAAACTGCGACAACACTTTATTGCAATTATGGAAGTGTTTTACTGTTTCACCGTTGCGATCGGATCGCCTGGCGATGCATCAAACTTAGTGGTGCAGGAGGTGGGTGTGCAAGCGCCCCCCAAAAGTTTTGATTTGTTGAAAATTTTGGCCAAATCCCTGAAAATCTGGGTAAAATCTCTGAAAATCTGGGCAAAAACGGCGCCCAACGTTTGCAGAAAAACACAAATAAGACCTTTTTTTCGAGGTCACACCAAAAACAGGACTTCATGCTCTTTGCAGGAGAAAATGGAGAAAATATGGGCAACAGGCGCACAAAAGCTATTCGGGCAAGTTTGGGGAAATTCGGGAAAAAATCCTTCGCACCCCCAAACATTTGCCTGCTCCTACACCTACGATAAAACTACAATAAGGACAAAAGGTCGGCAGTTGCAGCGCGCATGCAAAACAAGGTAGATTGTCTAGTGAAGGCAGGGGGGAGATTTTGGCTATTTGGGCCGCACTGAAGCAGCTGTCAGAAAACAAAAATGATGCAATATTCGTTGTTTTACTGCGACTTATGAAAACTAAAAATTTGAACACGTTGCTTTCCTTTTGTCAACATTGGCACCTCACCTGACAGAACTGAGCAAAGTTTTTAGGCAGGATGTTTTAACTTTGCACAGGTGAAAGCTTCCGTAGAACTGTGCATCAATAAGTTTTCTGATGCCGCTGCTAAATCCGAGCTTGAAGCTGATTGTGGGGAACTTACTGCAGAACGCCGGATGACAGCGCGTCAAGTGGCATGGCGTTTTGGAAGGGCATCGAAAGATTGGCAAATTGATCATCCCCATACACAAAAAGGGAGACAGGAGTGAATGAAACAACTACCGCGGCATCCCTTTGCTTAGTCTCCCAGGAAGAGTGCATGCCAAGATGCCACGAAAATAATTTCGTTGCTGCCGTATAGCACTACAGAACAAATTTCCACTCTTCAGCAATTTTCGAGAAATCCTAAGAGCATGACAAAGACGTACACACATGTTTTGTTGACCTCGGGAAAGTATATGGCCGGGTTTTCGTGAAAAGCTTTGGGGGTGTTGTGGGAGTACAGTGTTGACGGGTGCCTCTTGCTAGCCGCCAAGTAACTGTATTCCTGCTCAGAAAATTGTGTCCGTGTCGACGGAGGTAAATCACAACCGTTCAGCTTTGGTGGTGGACTAACTCGTCTGTCTATATCAGGGCTCTCAACACAATGGCTCGCGGTCCAAATCCGACCTGTGAAGCCATTGCACCGCCCGCAATACATTTTGCCAATAATGAAAAAATATTATATTTACGAAAAATGTGTTGATTTGGTAGAATGTAACATGCCGAAAAAATCGCATTACGAAAGATTTCCGGCCCTCTAACTGTTGTGCAATAGCTTATGTCGTCCTCTCCCATACATTTTGGAGAGCCCTGGTCTGTATAAATTGGATAGACAGTCATAGACCCGTCGACGAGAGTGTGACTGTTGGGAGCTGCAGGATGAACCGTTTGCTTTTTGCCGACGAATTGGTACTGCATGAGTGGATCTTCTCAACAGGGTCTTCAGCACACATCTGATCGGTTTTCTGCTGAGTGCGACCAAGCAGGAACGAAAATCAGCCCTAAAAATTGTGGTATTGTGTCTCTCAAAACGAGGCAGTGTATTCTGCAAGATAGCGGAAATACACTGCAGCAGGTTGAAACATTCAAGTGCCTTGGGGTGCTATTAACGAGTGACGGAAATCGGAACAGAGGGATTGATACACGGTTTGGTAAAGCTAACGCAGTTCTGCGTGAGCTTTATTGCTCCGTGGTGACGACCAGGCCCGTAACCAGGTTGGGACACCAAGAGGGGCGAAGAGTTTTCTGAGAGGGGCCCAAATTTTTTTAACTGTGTCCAGTAGTTTTAAACTACATCCAACACATTTTTCCAGGGGGGCGAAAAATTTTCTAGGTCAGGCTTCGCCCCCCCCTGGTTACGGGCCTGGTGACGACACGGGTGCTTTCAAAGACAGCAAAGCTTTTACCCTTTAAATCGGTCTTTGTTCCAATCCTCACCTGTGGTCGTGATTCCTAGGTGACGACTGAAAGAATACTGACAAAAGAACAGATGGCAGAGATGGGATATTTGCGAGGAGTCCACAGTGTGACACTTCGTGACAAAGAGCACAGGTCTGAAATCCGTGAAGCCCGGAATGTCAAGCCACTTTTCCGAATCGAGAGATCTTAGCCATGCTAGTTCAGCCATGTGTCTAGAATGTCCCAAGAAAGAATGGCGAACTAAGTCCTTCGGGGTACACTCTACACCCACGGGAAAGCGACCCAGGCGGCGTGACTACATCTCCGACCTTGTTTGCTCCCGTCTTGGAGTGGAAACAGCAGAACTATCTGAAACTTCTGTTGATCGTGAGGTATTTCGGGTCCTCCTAGAGCTGCTGCCCCGCGATTCTTCCCAAACGAAAAGCGGGCACCAAAATGAGTGAATGAATATGCAGGCGGCTTCGAAAAAACACGAGTTGATTTTGAAGTTCCTGAACAACGGCTTATAAAAAAGTTGGTTTTAAGATTTTTCAGGGATAATGAATTAAATATTATACTAGACTTAAACTCATTTTATTCTTTCATTCGTCTTATAATCAACCTTTCCCATCAGTGGAACCATGGGGGCACTAGTCCAGGTTTTACGGCACTCACATTTCGTAGCATATTCTGGTTGTTCTGCTGTACAAGATCCACACCAAAAGCGCGACAAACCAAGACAAGAGATGAAATCATACACCCGATCCGAAGCCAACCAATGGATGACTTTCTAACTGCTGTAGAAAGCAGAGCATGTTTCATCAACAAAACGTGTTTTGCTAACATTTTTGAGGCATATTAGCCACATGGCCAAACCATTGCAAGTGGAGTGTCTCTGTAGTATAAGTGCTTTGACAATAACGGCATAAGGAATTTCATTGACACTTGGCTTCGTAGCGTAAAGCGTTATGCCGTGAACTCATACCTATCCCTTCGGCTTTGACCCTGTGGTAGCACTCTTTCGTGAGTTGCGCAAGATTCTGCTCATAAATGGGGATCAGAATCAATATCGATTTGAAAACAGCTTTCTGAAATCTGAAAGCTCTCATTTGGAGTCATGTCAAGTTATAACTCACGCATTGCTGCTTTTGTTTTCTCCGATTGGTGTGTCAATTTCTTCGCTATTTTCATCACTCAAGAATGACACTATATGGAACTTGAAGTGTTGCACCTCATGTAGTGCTTTACCTCTTACTGCAAGGTATATTGATTGGGTTTTTGAAAAGGCAATACTCGGCTTTTTGGGTTCTCATTTTCACGAAAACCTGATTAGATGCAGCTGCAAACCGATCAGATGCATGTTGGGAGTTGTGTTGAAAGGAACCATGCAGCAAAAAATCATCTGCGTCATCTGCAAAGAGCAACGATAGTCCCATAACCTCCAGCAGTGACCAACTCGTCGGCACTGCTATAACCGCTTCCCGAATTCATGTAGACTCTAAAGAGGAGTGTTTACGCATTCGTGCCAGACCACCTCACCTCATGAGGACAAAAGCTAATCTTTAACTTTACTGCTAGTTTTGATACCATACTTCGGATGAACAACTGCACTCTGAGTTCGACTCTCTAATCTTCCTAGACCTAAATCTACGCCTATTATGACTTGACCCACAGAAAACCTCAAATTCAAAACTTCCCAACCTTTTTCTAATTGAAACTAGAAGACTTGCCGCATCTTCAGAGGGTTTGAACACCTCTCTAGCTCTATCGGCTGGCGAGTTGTGGCTGAATTAGTACTTGACGATAATCGTCTTCTGCGGTCCCTAAAGGGTTGATGTATCTGCGATGAGGCAATTTCTTCCCCCCACAATTTTTCTTCAGATGGGCTATTAGGGAAAAAAAATTATTTGAACAGGATGCTTCAAACTACAATAAGTCTCTTTTCATCATTTGTAGCAGTGTTTTTTAAGATGTTTTGCACTGCTTGGCAGTTGATTATAGAATAAATAAAAGATTGTCAGTCAGCCTGTAATGGACCACATTCAGTTCGCGAACTTACACTTTAGTAAAGAAAATTTTAAGCGGCATTTCATGTTATAAATTCAAGTCAAGCGTATATCAACAAACCAGCCACCGTTAGACAACCAAGCAAACCTTCTTTGGAGCAATGCGTACATCAAAATCGATGTTTCCAGATCGAACTCGGGTTTAAATTGACTTTCTGTGTTATTTTACGGTTTAAGTAAACCTAATTGGATTTCAGCGAAACGTTTCAAGTTTCAGCGAGCAGTTTGATACGCAGCGCTGTGCCGGTTCCTCTGTTTAGCATTAACCGCTAGAGTGCTGTCAAGTTCAACGCATCATGAAAGTCAAGCCGAGATCAAACTTGATCTTCAAAAACACCAAGCCCTGCTTCACAATCCAGACGTACAAAACATTTCCACATCACAGAATCAAAATTTATATGAAGCTCGTCTTTCCAACAATGTTTCTTTTGTAATCAACTGCAAATGAACAGCACGTCAGACGAACAGAATGGCTTGCAGTACTTAGAGCAAGGAATGATATGGATTTCGTGTGGCCAAAAAGAAATGAAGACCCCCAATCACTCTACTAGACTTAATAGGGATCTAATTGATGAAGAAACCAACGCGTAGAGTAATCTCCCGGTTAAGTTCGCAACTTGAATCTTAGCTGTTTGTGCGTACTTGTGTGGTAGGTGCAGACTTAGCAGTTGTGCTTTTAACTGCATCAGCAAACAGATGCTGATCATTAGGGCTGATGTTTGGAGACTGATTGATGCTTTGACTGAAGCTAACTATTCTTTTTAACAAGGCATATAGTTTTCACTTACATTACGATATTCACTTCACAAACAATATTAGGCAAAGTCAAGCGTTTAATACAGTCACAGAGATTGGAATTAGACTCGAAGATGAGACAGCCAAATCATCCAACTGATCCAAGTTAACGAAACATTGCACGACAGTACGGAGTGAAGCTACTGCGAGAAAAGTCTGTGCGAAGTTATGCGTAAACGTTCTGCTCTAATGTCTGAAGACACAAACAAAAAAAGCTAGTGCGTCTGTCCGCAGATTTACAGAACTGAATGGTAAGATATTTCTTTGAATTGATAATATGCATCGAGCAAACTGCCTCTTCTACCTTCACTCAGCATTTGGAAAACAAACAAAATTGCTGAACAATTATATCAAATCGTGAAATTAAGCAACGTAATGTTCCGTGTCTAAAATTTTTTATGACAAATTGTCACGTTTGATTTGCTATAAATACCAATAAATTGCGGAAAAAGTTGAATCCAGATTTTTCATAATATTGTGCGAACTTAACTCGGATGCGAACTTAAACGGTGCGAACTTAACTGTGATATTTCTGTACGTGGACATTGTTTTTTTAAACTTAAGGATCCTGAATCAATTCGTATTGGATGCATACCGAACCGAGAACAATTTACCGAAGGAATAAAGACGAAGTTTAAGGAAAGTGGGGAAACTAACAGATAGAGGAAAACTCTGATTTGCCGAGCGGATTACGATGGGAAAATTGTTATTCTTAATTACGAAGATTGCAACGGTGTAATGGTCAAAGGGCCACAGCAGTTTGAAAAAATGGACGCGCCGGTGAATGGATGCGACGCTTACCTTAACCGGTGATAACCACTCTGTTTCAATGACAAGCATCGCTATGCATTGCAACCTACAGCCGATGGTAGGTGAGGCAGAACTTTTCCGTTGATTCATCGATTACATAATTTGGATAAACCCACCAGAAACGTCAGTTGAACGCATTCGACATGCGCTTTCTTCAGCGTTTGGGTCACAGTGGCTTGGAACTAACGTTTCGCCAAGCGTGTACAGTCGAACATAACGGTCGAAGTCGAATCCCTTGGCGTTATTCATTGCATACTACTGAAGATGATTTTGCGTAACTTGTCACTAAGGACTTTGTAAAACGAACAGCGGAAGGAAAACAGTTCATTTAATGGGAAATCACATCAGACCACCCAAAGAAAAGATTTAAGTCAATCTGTTTTGAAGAAGCAATAAGATTGGGGAGACTTAACCAAAAGAAAGAAAATTACCTCAGCACCTTAATTAAACTGACTTCAAGTAAACTGACGATCAGTTCAAACTTCTCTTTGGACATGACAAACTACATGATAGCAATGGTATCAAATTGGTTAGAAAAACTACGCCCCCAAAATGTGACAAGAAAGATGACCCACACGTTTGGGCTACATCACTATAAAAGGCCTACCACATTTGGACAAAAACCAACAAACTAAAAGTACCTGGCTTTAAGTAAGGCAAAAAACAAACCGAAGGTGCGTCAGGGCCGTGCAAGCACTGTGGACTTTGCGGTTGCAATGGAAAACACAATAAATCCACGGTCCCAACTGTTTCACAAACACTGACAAAAATAAATCTTTCCAGCTGAACCAAAACTTAACATGCGCAAACTATTGTATGCAGGTTGCGATTTGTATGATATGCCATCAACAGTATGTCGACCAAACTGTGAACAAATTTTACATGAGATGGTCATCGCACCATAGTAATTGGAACACACCAGATAAAAAGTTGGCAGCGACCTAATGGCCTTATCGCGTATTATTCAGTGTTCTATGGCATCATAAATAAAACCACCTATCGATGAGGCTTGCACTGTAACTTTTGTAGAACTCAGTTTTGATTCTCTGGATATCTGTGAAGATAAATGGTTAAGCAAACTTAACGCACAAATTAATATTCAAAGCATGATCCTCACTCTTGTGAAATAATTCTTGTACCCCTTTGCGTTGTTCATTGATTTTTGCCATTCCGCTTTGCCCACTTGTTTGACCATTTTCACCACACATGTAGGTTAGTTACCGATTTTGCCACCTCCCTTCACAACGTTTAGCATTTAGGCACTCTCCGGATTACGTCTGCCAACCTCACGAATACAATTCTGCTTGCGCATTCCACCAACGCTCTATTTTGCATCATTGCGGCCATGTGTGTTTGTTGCTCTGCAATTGGCGCCAGACAGTTTTCCACTTTTAATTAAAGCAATTGTTAATTGAGTGCAACCTATTTTCCAGATTTATGCTTGCAGCTTGGGTTTTGATTTATTCATTTCATTCATGCGTTTGACCAACTTGCTATCTCTGCTCTTGCTTTAGCCTTTCAACCTTTTACCCCTAAGCATTGCTTGCAAATTTGAGGACTGAGGATGCGTGGGGTTACGTGAAATCGATATTGCGGATTGATGAGACTTCTTCGCACTTGTGTAGACTAGCTACTTCCATCAATGTTAAATCTTATTGGTTAAAAAATCTAAAGAAGACTATTAAATCTTAGTGTTTGGCACTTAATAGTTTTATCTGCAAATCTCATCGGGTAACAACTCTTCAGATTTATTCCCAATATTTTTTAAAAATTGTCTCAGTAAGCCTACCTGTAAGTCAGATTTTCAGGAGAAAATGCAATACACAAAACATTTCTAAACAGTTTTAATACTTCGTTACGTAAAAACAACTCTATGAAACTCGTGTTAAGTCATAGTTTAGTAACCCGAACAGTGGCGTAGCCAGCCCAAAAATTGTGGGGGGGCAAAATGTTTGATTTTAGGCGAATAACACAATATTGTTTAGAAAAACGCCACTCAAAGCACAAAATGACTATATTTTCTAGAAATTTGGGGAGGAATGGCCCCTTTGGTCCCCCCTGGCTACGCCTATGAACCCGAATGAAGCTTCGTCAAAAAATGACGAATATTGAAAGGAATATAAGATGTGTTTGATCGCAAAAAAAGATAAAATCACGAAGAAGTGATTTTGGGTTTAGCGACAGTACAAGACGTTTCGCGTCAGTGTCATTACAACGTGGTGTTGTAACAACTACTTCGATAATAATTTGTTTGTGTTTGGCATCCATGTTGCACAAATACCGAAGTTTATCTGAAAATTTAGGATGATCGGTAAAAGAAATGACAGATGATGGATGTACCTTGCGGACATTGGCTGCACTGCAGCTGTACACACAAGTTCTGGCTCTGCTTACTTGATGTTGCTCTTCATAGGCCATTGCCACCACAGCAAGGATCAGGTTCACAAGGTAAAACGAACCGATGAAGATGACCACCATGAAGAAAATTATGTAAACCTGTCCATTAGCACGAAGAGTCTGCAATGCATAATTTATAGTTTAGATCCTTGGAAAGGCAGTAGAATCTGCTGAAAGTTTAGGTTTCCTAGGCAAGAAGCCCGACTGGTTGTCTTGCTTTCGGCACGTAGCCAATTCATGTATTATGTAAAGGTCATTTTACTTTATCACGTACAGTGAATTGCTACCGGAAGTTTAGATGTACGCTTGAAAAATGAAACTTAATCATCGGAAAAATCACCTACGATTGAAAAGATAAAAACAGTACCAGTCAATCCCTGCGATAAGGAGATTGGTACATAATTGTTATCACTCTGATAAGATTCCGAAGCAATGCACTGTATTTGCTCATTTGGTTGATAACAAACACTCAAACATTTCCAACAAACTGTTTGTTGAAAGGAATCCTTTCACAGCTAGGATTCAGACACTAAGCTTTTGACTAATTATATATATCGCCTACTAGGTAGGATTACCAGCCATTATATAAACGGAAAGCAACAAACCAAATCATTTCACAAATAAAGCAAACATTTATGCGTATCAACTTGGGTAGACTAGAACATGAAAGGCTTCATTCAAAGTTTGAACTGTTACCTGCACAGTGCATGTAAAATCTCCACCCACTTTAATGAATCTTTTGTAGTTCGGTGATTTTCAAATGATTATAAATAACGTTAACAGTCGATGTTTTGTATCTACTATCTGTTCGGATAATAAAGCGGAAGAAACACTCAATTTTTACACTACCTTGAATTTACATGTATACTATAACTATGTTAAAGTTTTCATTGGTGTACTCTTCTCAATTAGAAAAAAATGCTCCATAGATACCCTATTATTGCTTTACTACATCGTTGTGTTTTAGAATGCTGCATTTTAAACAATTTGTAAAGATAAGCCATTGCACAAAGCAACAAAAAGCCAATTAGATTTCCTCTTAATTTTCTTAAGCTGCTAAACTCAGTATTTGTTTTCACCTTCGCAAGCACACTTCGTAGCATATCTAGCAACTAGTTATGAGCCACCATAAAAGTATTTTAACTGCGCTACAAACGTCCCTAGAATTAATAGTGGAGATATGTATAAGAAGGCACGCAGTTCACAGTTAGCTTTTCAATAGATAAAGCAATGCATAGCTTGAAATTAAATCAATTTCTGATTTTCCGGTGCCGTGGCAAACAGTTCATTCAGTCTTGGTTCATATAGCAATTCCACCATAGATTAGAGTGGCTGATCTGCTGCAGTAAGATGTTAGGGAAATAGACAATAAGAAATGTTTCCAACCTCAAAGCGTTGGAAATGATGTGCTTTCTAAACCAAAAACGTGTCGACGCGGTGTCTTTTGGCGGGCTTGGCTAAGTCGAGAAGGGTCGTGTCTTATCAGCTGACTTATTCTCCTGAAAAACTTGTTTCGAGTGTAAATAAGGATGAAATTTTTGTAAAACTTCCAGTGCATTCTTTACGCTTTGCCCTGCTTTCCCCTTGGCTGAAAATAAAATGATTTATTCCAAAAATACAAATTTCTAACTTTTTAACACAGTTCCTAAAACAGCAGAAACTCAATTTTTTGCGTTTACTTTGATGAATTTCCTCAAACCCTTAGGCTGTGGATTGGCAAATATTCAGAGCAGGGGTTATTTACCGGGGGGAGCCCCCCAAGGGAGGCGTCAATAAATTTCCAGGGGGCGCGAGTCCTTACGCACCCTACACCATGGAAAGTTTGATCAATAAATTTACCAATAAATACATTTGTGTTTACAGCTTTTTTAAAGTCAGGTGGGCTTGAAACAAATGACAATTAATTGAGGGAGGCGTGGTAAAAAAAGGTTAAAAACCACTGATTTAGAGTGGAGCCCTCCAAGGCTTATGTCTCAAAATGTAGAGGTTTCAAAGAATTCCTAGTTTTCCATGACCTATCGTTTAATGCAGACTTGCAGCAGTTCAAACTGAATACTTATAGCTGTAGCTTTTTGGGACTGACAATACAAACACATTTGCGAAGGGTTTCCATTTGGTAGTAGATCACAAATTTACGTGAATCGCTACAACTAGCTTCAAACCACATACGACTTGGTAATCGACTGTTGCGTTTTACCATGGATATCTAGCAAGCAGTCTTTAGCAGAAAACTAAGCAAAAATTGAGATATATATATAAGGAAAAGTTGTTTTAATTACATGCTATGAAGATTATAAAACAATTATAAAAATGTTTGCTTCGTTTTAATATAATACTCCAATTACACAAAAATATGAAGACTCTCACCAGTTGGTACAGATTTTCCCAGTAATCTTGAGCCATCAGTCGAAAGAGGGACAAAAACGCGTAGCCGAAGTTATCAAAGCTGGTGTATCCAAAATTCGGATTATCTCCGGTTTCAACGCAGGTATAGCCATACCAGCACTTGCTGTAAACAAAATTAAGTTGAAACACAAAGCATTTTGACTAGCTAACTTTGAAAGAAAATCATATCAGACTGGCAAAGCAATGCAGTTTGGTTTGTCGGTATTTATGAATGAGGCTTTTGTTTTGATGCGCTTTGCAAAGCAAGCCGATGTTATTCTGAATGAAAACAAAGGTAAAAATCATGTACCATTATCTACTAATATCTTATGAAACATATGCAGGTAATGTAAGATCGTTGTACGGCATACTATAGTGTACAACGTTGGTTGTGCAAATAATGTACAAATAATGCCAAACATTTTTCTGCATTTTCAAGCGTCAGTGCTTCAGTAGCTTGGCTTCATATGTGTTCCAAGTGTGCTGCTGCTTGTGTAAAACTCTTTGTAGTGAAAGCTCACCCGGTTTGCGATCCGTTCCCACAAAGCCAAGCAGCGTCGTTGACGAAGCAAAAATTGCCTGAAATATAAAAACTGAAGCAATGACGTGAGGCGCTTCTAAACTCGTAGTGCAGTAGCTCAGAAGTTCGTAAAAAGTAGTGTTTAGAACGGATGGGTTATGGCGTGATCAGTCTGAAAATTTCTGAGTAACGCTCTTACAGCTATTGAGATAGTATCCATGTTTGCTTTAAGCTGCTTTGATCAGTTTAAGATCACAAAGTTTTTTTTCTCGTGAAATAAAAGCGCAAATTCATATTTTTCATATGTTAATCAACACTAAAAAAGCCTTCAAAAAACTATACATGTTTTATTTTGTGACGTTTCGGATTATTCTTAATCCATCTTCAGTCAAAAAAATAAAGCAACGCTGGGCAATGTCAGCAATTCAAAACCATAGGGCTTTGTGACGCAAGAAAAGACAATGCTGTGACGCAAAAGACGTCAAACGCAAATCCAAGACAGCCAGCAATGTCAAAATCGCTGAAAGCAAATGCAGGGCCAAAAGTTATGCAGAGAATATTAAAACAAAATCTACGTAAGGCCATAATTTACGACAACAAGCCGAGG
>JGI24159J19872_10001595_pt1 | contig 25403 bp, 14 predicted proteins | sample Ectturendosymbi4_FD_19872 | JGI IMG/M metagenome (IMG submission 19872)
CTCTGCTGAGACTATTTTGCAACTTGAACTGCAATCACTTTTGTCCACAACCACATACAACGCTGAGTTCTTGTAGCAATGTGAACATAGTTGAATGGTTAGTGTCTATGCCTGCTGTGAGAGTGTATAATAGACTTACCTGGCAGGAGCAGTGTAGCACACTCAATAATTTTGTTTGAGAAGAATAGTCAGTGACGTAGTCAGTCAATGACGTCGTCCTGAGTCCAACTGTTACTTCCGTTTATTTTCAAACAACTGAAAATTGAAAGAAAGCACCAGCAAAAATCTGAGCAAGTTTGTTACGGGGGAGGCCATGGCCTCTCGGACTCAGTCTGGCTGCGGCACTGTCACCTTGCACAATGATAGTACTTTTTCATTCAACATTGTTTCAAATGTGATTATGACCATTACAGTAGTGTTGCGTTCTCCTGAGCACGAGTAACTTTGTGACGTATAAATGTGCTGTGTTTGTAAATTGGATATTTGATTGCAGTACCTAACTTGGCAGTTATTCTTGTTTACAATGAGTCGTGCTGTAGAGTTTTTGTATACGGCGCAGGTCTACCTAACTGTTGCTACCATATGCATGAATTTAATAAATGTGGTTTTGTCAAAAAACTGCATTTTATATTTCTGACTGGAAAAATTTGGAGGGGGTTAATAGGTTACATTGAATTGCAAAATGGGTCGCTGCTTGAAAAATGTTGAAAACCAGGGTTTAGATTTAGGGATTAGGATTCGGGTTTAGGTTTCAGGTTCAACTTTTAGGTGTGGGTTTTAGGTTTTATGTTTTGAGTTTAGGTTTTGGGTCTGAGTTTTGGGTTTGTTTTATGGTTTTTGGTCATGTTACATGGACCTTACACTTATCCAAGTGTATCGTCCTTGTCACTTGACCAATCCAACCAATGGCATTCTCCAAATGGTAAAATAACACAACAGTGCTTTTGCTTCTGATGGCAAAATAGACGTGCCTTATTGTTAAATTTTGGAAATGCCAAAAAGCTGTGTCTATTTTGCCTTATGAGGCAGCAGCACTACTGGTAGCATTTTGCCTTCAACCAATCGCATTTGGCTAAAGGCAAAATAGCTCCAGTTGTGCTTTTGCCTCATTAGGCAAAATAAGCATATCTCTTTTTGCATGGGCGGGTCAGGACTGGATCGGACTGATGATTTTCAAAAATTTTGCGGATCAGAACTGGATCGGATTCAATTTTCTAGGATCAGGACTGGACTTGGACTGAAAAATTTCACAGTCCGCTCATCTCTGCCAGCTAGGCTGTACGGCGCTAAATAACAACATAACCTTGATTTCGCCGTCCACTATAATTCTGACAAGGCGCATGGAATGTGGTGTAGCTCCTGATCTACATTTCAATCATTACTTCAGCTGCGTCACTGTCAACATTATTAACAGGCTGTTGAGGATGATGATGACGCAAATTCTTCGTCTGAAGACGTTTCTGATGAAAAACGCGCCGGGTGGGACAACAAAATACAATATATCTTGGCTCAGATTGGATTTGCGGTAAGTGTGTTTTTAAATGTTGTTTCAAGCTGCCCAATTACAGAAATTTTGATGTGGTATTGACCACAACTCGTTTTAGTCTGTTCCACCGCTTATTTTCTTGTCTGCTCTAATGGCGAATGCATCGAATATATCGAAACACGCCTTTTTGTGCTTTGTGGCTATTGCTGTTTTGTGTGATTGGTAACCTCGTTTCTTCTGTTGCCAGGTTGGTCTCGGTAACGTCTGGCGTTTTCCTTACTTGTGTCAAAAAAATGGAGGAGGCGCTTTTCTAATTCCATACTTCATAATGTTGATACTGGAGGGGATACCCTTGTTTTATCTGGAAATAGCTATCGGACAGCGATTAAAGCGCGGAAGTGTTGGTGTGTGGAACCGCATACATCCGTATCTTGGCGGCGTCGGTGTAGCCAGTATGATTGTAAGTAACCCTTGTGTCGCATAATTACAGCAGATATTGTTCGGTTTCGTAGCAACTTAGTTCGAACGCATATTGCTTTAGTTCTCTTATGCGTCCCAAGGTTACTTACTGAAACCAAAGCTTAGACATACTTTTTAGCTTTTGTTACAAGCACTAACGAGCAATCCTGCGTTCGCCTCGTGAGGCCATTAACATAAAAGCTGTTTATTTGAGCGCTGTGAGTGCACACCGTGACTTGGCGTTTCAATGCACTTTCTATGAACGCGAAACTCATATAATAGAAGGTCGTTGAATAGCGAAATGCGTCACGCTGGGCATATTCACGACTCATGGCACACAAACCATGTCGGAGGCACTAGCAGTTCATTCCTGCTGCGTAGATAAATGCACATTCCGTACAAGGAAAATCTCCTTAACCCCATGCGTTGCGCGCGTCATAGAATAACGACGCCTAAAGCTATTTACCAACAGGAATAATACTAAACGGACATCTGATTCGTCACTTTTTTGTTGTGATGTGTTGAGTGAATCAATCCTCCTTCAAAAAAATAACCGTTGCCTCAGCGGTCCAAAATACTGAATATTTTGCATCACTTATCGTCAAAACCTGCTTATCTTTAGCGAACGTGTAAACGCTGGAAACTGACGTAGCTAGTTCGCGACAGAAAATGCGGTCTTGTAGAGTAATTGCTAGCGAGAAGATAAGCGCACAATTTCGTTTTGTCATGACAGTCTTAGTTGTATTTGACAACTGAATTACGTGTTTTGCAGGTTTGCTTTTTAATTGCCCTCTACTATAACATGATCATTTCATGGGCGTTCTTTTATTTCTTCAACTCTTTTCAAAGCCCGCTTCCGTGGTCGAACTGTCCTACCATGCCAGGAAATTTGACAACGGACAACCAGACCAGTAAGTCGAATCGGATGCGTCGCTTCCTGTTGCATTCACGGCCGCGCACGCAAAGTTATGAGTTAGTAGCTCCTGCTGCTTCGTCCGCACACGTCCTTAATCGGTAAACGAACATCGTGTCCGGTCAGTTGTACATCTAGAAATTCTTGTACAGTACTTGTTGAAGAGTGCCGCATAACCAGCCCAACGTCGTACTTCTGGTATCGGGAGGCCATAAATATTTCTCCATCTATTGAAGAGCCTGGTTCAGTTGTTTGGAGAATGACGCTTTCGTTGCTGGTCGCCTGGGTAATCGTCCTGATTGGAATGTTCAAAGGAATCAAGTCTTCCGGAAAAGTAAATACATTTCTTTCCTTTGAAACATTCATTGTGACTCAGCAGTAACGTTGAAAGTTGTAGCTTTGTATGCTTACCTTCAAACACACCACTGCAAACATAAGAAAAGGCAAAAGGTGGAATGATTGTTTATTTTTCTGTCACATCGACAGAATCGGATTAGAGTTTGTCTCAAACGCGGATGCTAGTATTAAGTTTTGCCTCAGCACGCGTCAATCACCAGGGTTTTCAAAGAGTTGGCATGAACTGCGCAGAGAGGTTTTTGAAAAGGGCTTGAGCGAAGGCTTGTCCTTTCAGAAATGCTTCGCACTTGGCAATCTCCACTACTGCTGTTTAAACTAGATTCGGGTCATACCCGACAAAACCTTCATTCATAGGCCTATGTGTTGAACCGAACAATGCACCCACGGTGCCCACTTAGTCACCTTGTCTGTGATTCTTACGTGCTTGTTTAGAGGCTGGGTTGCTAAGCAACCCGCATTCCAGTCGTCGACGACAATGTGAAGTGCGCACAGTTTGATTATACATGCAATTTTGTACAAGCGAACAAAGCCAGTATTCTTATTTTGATTATTATTAGTTTTTATTAATAGGACGTCATACTCTTTTGCATACATGCATACCTTCAGAGATCCTAAAGTAGGAGGGCACCAGTTTCATTCTTTAGAATGACGTTTACCGCGTACACACGTGATGGAATGTGCAGCACCAGGCAAACTACCAGTTATTTTCCGGTCGCAAGAGTGGGAAAGAACCAGAAAGCGCGGCGTACATTGGTGCGGAGAACTCGTTGCACTGTTACTCTCTAATTAAATCTATGCTTTAAATTCTAAACCATCTTCGATAAACAATTGTTTTTGAAAATTCGTGCAGCTAAAATTTTTAAAACGTAAAAATTAACTTTTGTTGTAATCGATTGTTTGGTACGTTTCGTACCTCTTTTTTCCAAAAGGAGTATCGTTAATCTGTGCGGGTAAATATCGATCTGCTTATAGTGCTGATTTTGGAGCAGTGGGAAAAAATGTCTGAAAATGTTCTTACGATAAATAAGTTGTTGGACAGATAATGAGTGGATTGCAATAAGGCAGATTGTGATGGGGTTCCACTTCCGTAGTTTGAGCTTGACATTGGTTTGATTACAGATATCAATAGTAGAGTGACATTTACCTTCACCTTGTTACTGATTCACAGAAAACGCGCTTAATTGCACGGCACGACCCTTACGAGAACATCATGTCGTTTGGCGAAGAGCGCTATTATTCCTCGTTGCGGTCAGACAGTACGCCTACTAGTTTCTTGAACGTTTATTATTCTAAGATGCAAATTGATTCTTTTTCCCAAGTCGTAATGGCCAACAAACTACTCCCACGCTGCTTTGCATTTAATTGGCTCGAGCTGACAAGCATTGCGTGCACAATAGGAGGTTGATTCCACAAAGGAACTTGTTTAACATTGCGAACTTTCTCAAGGTTTGCGCACTGCGTGAATCTGCGTCACAGAACATAATCTGTTTGAAAATCCTCTTTCATATCATAAACTTGGTTTCAGTTAAATTAGTTATGATGAAGTGATATCACACTCTCGGGACAGGAAGCATCTGCTCTCAACACGGCATTGGTTACATCAGAAGCAGAAACCATAAAAACATTTCGACTTTGAAGTAGCACGGTTTGCTTGCCTGTTGACGGCAGATAAGGAGTTTCTGGAATTTCCAGATTGTTTGAAGATAGACGTATAATATTTACGATAATCTCGCACAACTGTTGTCTGAGGCATTTAGCCTGAACTTCGAGTATGTGCTAAGCGGTTTCGACCGTGGTGAACCTTGTGGTTTTACGCAGCATGTTAGTCAGACAATTACACATCGCAGTCGCTTTGTTTTGACACTTGGATGCAACGACGATGCTATCCTTCACTGACGACAATCTATACTGTCGCGTTACTTGCAAAAGCGACTGAGGTTCAAGTCGGACGGTATTCGCGTAGAACCAAGAATCACTTGGCAACGATATGCTGGGCGCAGTTTCCTAGTTTCGTTCCTACCTCCGAATGACAAAGGGCCTAACTTCAAGCACTAGTCACGTAACCGCTGAAGGCAATATTGTGGAAGCCGCTGAACGTTCAAACGGCGATTTCTATTCTAACGGCCGTCAGCACAAGAATGGTCCAGTAGTTTCCGTGGAAATTTTTTGCCTCGTTCCCGTTACCTTTTCCCGCTCCTCCCTCATTATTCGGCGATGACGCGTTCATTGTTAAAATTGTGGTATGTTTGCTCGCGGCACCTTACTCGTCGTGCTTTTCTCGTTTCTTTCGACAAGGGTTGGAACCACGCCACCACGTGTCATCTCAGCTTGGCGTCGTTTTTTTTGCGCTCATTGTTGCTGTTCCTTGCTTCACCTTATTTTTCTAATTTCTCTTCGTTAGTATGTTACGCTTGAGCACAAATTGTCACTTTGTTCAAGCGGTCGTGAACCGCGCCGTCGGGCACGGTGATGGTACTTCATGTCGACAAACGATTTTCGAGACTCTAATTTTAGGAAAACAATCCAGGGATAACTAAAACTCTTAGATAGTTAGAGAGTTCTAGATATGCCTGAAACAATCCCTTGCAGTTATGAATGGCCAATTCAGCTTAGCCATCCGAGGATTCGAATCATAAACTATCCGAATCCAAAATGCCAGTTGAATCCAGGTGATAGTGTCCGGCTTTTATCTTTCAACTGGGCGTGAGTAGTGAATCTGTGCGTGTGCACGTGACTGTGTGTGACACGTGCAGATGATAGTTACGCTTGTTTTGTTCACGGTTGATAAAATATGCGAACTAGTGGCAGAAAACCAAGAAAAAAAGCGAGAGCAATATGTTCGATTATATCCTTCGTTTTCAGTCATTCATTTGCACTGCATCTTATGAGCAATCGAAGAAAACACAAGTTACCCGCAAGCGAGGGAGTTCAAACAGAAAATGCTGACACGCTAGGCTTGTGGCGCAATAATGCTGCACTGTCGCATTTGTTACAGCGATTGGCTTTAAAATATCTTTGTATACTTGCCACATCAGCATCTTCACAGATCTTTTTCAGTGCCCGTTGGGGTGCTGTCAAACTGCTGCGGTCTCGTTTAGCTAATGGATATTTAGGAAACCTTAATATGTTGAACTCCAAAAAACTTGTGCTTTGTGTTTTTGTTGTTGCTGTGAATGACAAGCTGTCTTCACGCTGGTGTTGTTGCAATGCTACAAGCCAAAAAAATCAGTACTGGGTTCGGAATTTTGGATTCGAGTTACCTTTTCTAAAATAATTCTGAATTAGTAGGTTGTTCTGAACTACCCTTCCCTACTGACATGTTTTACTTGCTGGTTGCAGTTCCTATCCTTATCACTTTCACAGAGATTTTTCAATTTAAAACTGGGCAGCCTGTTACATAAGTGCACCGCAAAATGAATAGGCTTAAATTTCAAACTTCGTGGAATAAAGTGCCTGTTGTGCCGAATATCAATTTTCCACTTGGCTTTGCAAATGTTAACCATGAAAGGCGCTGGATCGGGAAGTTAAATGTTAGCCACTGATATGAAGATTGCATGACTCGTGGTGGCAATTTTTCCGTATGTGCCTGGCAAGGCTCAGACCTTAAGTGACTGGAAAACTCATCGTGCTTCAGTTGCAATTTTCAAAATGATTGGCTTACAATCAATGAACTTACGGTTGACATTTGCTTTCTGCAACATGTATTTCCACCGCAAAATGCAAGTATTGGTCGGAACAATGCGTTGCGCCAGTGGTTGAGGTTAACGATCGTATCCATGTTTTTTGATTAGTAGCTCTTCAGCGAACACGGATTGATCTCCCCAGTGATTCTATCGAAAACTGATTGCAGTTCCTGGTATTCACACATGTCCCACCGCCGTAACATTTTCACCAAAAACAGCTGCGCTCTGTGATTTATTTTATTTTTCATTTACGTGTTTATCTCAGACACAAAATCCATATCATATCAGTAGAAAGTAGGTCGGTAACCAATGAGGGAGAATCCCCCTAAAAATTTTTCGCCCCCCGTGGAAAAATGTGTTGGACATAGTTTAAAAAATTTGGGCCCTTCTCAGGAAACTCTTCGCCCCACTTGCTGTACCGAGCTGGTTACAGGCCTGGTTGAAAGAACACAATGGTGCAGAAATGCTCATACACAACACTTCACAGGATAGGGAGTTAGTTGATACGCGTGATCGATACTGAAGAGGAACAACATTAAAACAAAGCACTAGTAGTTTACTACTGCATGCGGTCATTGTCATACAGAAGCCTTACATAACGAGAGATAAATGGAGATTTGCAAAACGCATCATACAATTGAAGTGAGTGGATAAAAAACTTGGATGAAGATGGGCACCATTTAACAAAGGCATATAAATTGTTTCTTATCAAAGCATCAAACGTCTTGACAAAATAGGTTCCTTGATGTGGGGAACACTTACGTTTCTGGGGATGTAACGCAAAAGTCGATATAGGCAACGCTGAGGCGTTTAATGCTACTGTAGATTGTGTGTACCTGCCTCACTATTGGCATGCATACGCTGACATGTATCACGCATGAAACAGATTGTTTTTCAGTGCAGTAGAACACTGAACAAGGGTGCTTCTGAGCTTGTTCGTTACATGATAAAGTGATTTCACTTGCCTCTATGTGTCATTGTCATCTTTCAGTGAGGGATGAAGTAAGACACCGAGATATTTGACTTGGTCAGCCAACTTAACACTTACGCCATGCAGGGAAACAACCAGTTTTGCAGGCTGTTTAAACTTTTTGGAGGGAGAAACCGCACCGATTATAAGAAACAGACAGAAAACTAATTTCATTTCCAGCATAATAACAACACATGTTTAGAAGGCGTTGAAGACCACTGAGGCTGGGACCACGCACACATAAATTGTCAGCAAACAGCAGGTGATTCACAAACATATTGCCCACATTGCATCCTGCTCTGGCTGTGCCCAGCTGTACCGAAAGCTGATGAAGCTAAACAGCAAATAGATATGGAGGATTCAGAACTCACCCTTGCCTTACATCCGTTGGTTACTGTGAAGATGCCTGAATGGCAAGTACACCATTTCACTTGCATGTTCTGATTGTTATACCAGCTCACCATCTTACTATGCACATATAGGTACAATGCGCTCAATTAGTTTTTTTCTACAAAAGGTTGTGTTTATTTCTGCCAAATGCCTCAAATACATCTAAAAATGCTGAAAACACTGGGGTGCCTTTGTTTACATAACGATACAATCTGTTCGAGTAAAAGTGCACACGTGTCCAGCACACACGTTAATAACAGTTTTCTTGCATTGTTGAATTAATCCATGCATTAAACACACGTTGAATAGATTACTGAGGTAAAAAACACACACTGGGATCAGCAATGGTTTATGCACTCAGCAAAAATTTCATTTTCGCCAGCAGCACGGTTTAGGGGGAGTTTGTAAATTAGGGCTGCAAGCTATAACTGTCACTAAGGTTGCCAAACGTCCTTGAGCGCCAAGGACCTTCCTTGAGAGTTTGCGATAAAAACTGGTTGATGTCCTTGAACCGTGAAAAGAACTTTGTTGCCTTGAGTATTTTCCGGCGTCCTTGAAAATTCTTGAACAGTTGTGAAATTGTTCATTATTTAACTACTGGTTACATTCAATATTCAAGAATCAAGATTAAAAAATGTAATTGAACAGGTAACGAACAGGTTTACCCATGGTTATTCAGCAATGTTTGTTTGCAAAAATGTGCTATACACCACTATATCTAAAAATATTCAAAGTAGGCATGAAGTAAAATTTCAATAATCACAAAACGACAAATTGTCCTTGAAAAAATTTCAAGTGTTCTGGCAACCCTTACTGTCACACGTAAGATTACCAGTATATTTGAAATTTTGATGGTGGTTGACATTTTGGCTTAATTGCAATGTGAACTATGGCCGCCCGGTGAGAAATGTAACTCCACAGATATTTTCCTGCAACTTGCAGTGTAAAGACGCGTAACGACGCGTTGTTCGTAGAACCAGATGATATATAGGCCACAACGGGATGTCTAAGATTATGTAACAGAATACTTGGGAATCGCAAATATGACAATTGCATTGGTGACCGTTTTAATGGTGGTAGTTGTCAAGATATCCTTCACATTAGTGTGTGCCATGTTTTTGAATGAATATCAAAGTATCGAAGACCTGACTCAGCGGGTTATCGAGCCAGTTTCTCGCTTGCCAGCCGCTTTGCGGTCGCACTACACTACACGCTTTGTGTGAACCAAAACAGCATCCAGCTTCCATTGTAAATAGGTCCTTTTGGGACGGCCACGTGAACTACTTCCAGGAAGTGACGTCACGTCACACAGCGAAAGATGTGTGGCTTCCAATCCAGTCACACCAAGGCCTTCTTGGTCACACGGGCTCGAAACAGCGAATAACGTGCGCCACTACCACCAGGGTAATAGCGAATTAAAGCACACCCGCGGAAAACCAGCAGTGCCGTAGTTTGTGATATCGATTGTCTGTTTGCACAGAGCACGAACAACTGGCTTACTGGGAGATCACGTGCCGTTGGGAGGCAGAAACAGAAAGAGTATGTTGTTACATCACAGCTATCGACAAACAAAATCCTAAGTTCTTTCATGTTGTGCTTTTTGTGCGTTTTGAAGGAATGTTGACAGCATGATGTGGATGTGATCCACATTCCATTCTTTTTGCGAAAATTTCTCTTCCGTCCATGGATTGTTGTAATTTCATTTTCAATGCAATGGCAACTAACAATCCCATGTCGCTGCATTCCACGTAAAGCCTTGTTAATTTCAACTGGCTGACATGATTTTGTTCGGGTTATTTCATCCCACCGTAACGACTGTGATAAAAAGCTCACTAGACGCATCGTTCCGAACCAAGAGAAACGAACTAACTATTCACTACATCAAAAATAATTCGAGAACCCCTGTGTTACGGACATCACGTGCGTCACGCTTGGTCAGACGTTATCCTGTTCAGCCTCAAATCAACACAGGTATTTTTCCGCGGCTCACGACAGACGTAGTTTTTCTTAAACGAGCGCGCGAAGAGTATATTTTGGCGCTTGTCGAGCCACGTGGTGCGTGGGTTTGACGTCAACGGGCTTTTCACTTGCGCTCACCATTGATGAGTTGTGGCGTCTCGTTTCAATAAATAATGCATACTACGCAACAACCCAGCGAAGCAGCGATGTGAGTACCGGATCTTTTCGTTTCGGCTGTTTCGTGAAATATGGAATGGAAGTAAACCTTACTGTGGCAGATGAATACGGATGGCAGTGTTGGTTTGTTCATTTGGTTATCAACCTGATCAGAATTTCACTCCAAACCGAGTATAAGACAGACCGGGGCAAGGACACGAATTTTACTTTGTACTCTATTGTGTACAGTGTACTAACAGCGAAAACTGTTTGCTACTGCTTAGAAGCATATACTCTACGTGAAAAAGCAATGTTAAGAAAGATTTTCTCTCGTTAATTGTTGCAGCATAACACTGGCAAGAAAAGACTTCGTCCGATTTAGTTTGTTACAGTTGCCTAACAACAGGCCGCGATTTTGAAGACAAACGTGCATTTCTTGCGCCTGAGGGCCTTCACTACATTATGCTAATTTCGTCTGCCAGTTTTCCGTATCGGCCCCGCCCCTTCCTGTCTTTGGTCATTTCCGTAGCTGGTCGCAACCTGCCTACGGGCGGTAGCTTACTACGGTTCCGCGTGACGGGTTTGTTTTTGTTGCTGTGGAAAAATACAAGTCGCGTCGCAGACCTGGCGTGGCGCTCCACTGCCTGGCCTTAGAGGGGCGTGTGCTCGTGCGTGGAACACCGTTTGTCACGTGCTAAATTGAGGAGGAAGTGAATAAAATTCATGTCTTTGTTTCTCTGACACGTGACTGTGTTGTGATGGCGCGCGAGACGCCACTGCAAAGGACGTCGAAGATACTCCACCCACTCTAAGTTTGAAATCACTTGCTTGAAGTAATCCAGACGGTCAACGATTGACTGGACAGTCTTCCGTACATTGGGTTCGTTCATCGGGAGATCGTCGCCTGAGAGGAAACCAGTCGCTGAGCGGCGCCACCTTTGTGGGGCGTGTCATGCCATGCGAAGCCCCAGACATACTCGATCGTACTTCCAAACTTCTCTCGGCCTTATCCTCTTCCTTTGCGCGCGCGAAGTGAGTTTTTCGATCAAGAAACACGTCCTTGACCCTGTGCAAGCGAAGCAAGGTTCCTTAGCAGTACACGTCCGACTGGTCAGATTTTCACAACTAAATGTGCAAGGTTGATTAGGTTGTTTATCGCAAAAATAACTTTCCACTTTTCGTCCTGGACTTAAACTGTGGGATACCGTAGAAAATGAAGTTAATAAAATTTATTTATAAACCCCTCAGGCTTTTTTGTGTATGGCCTAATACAGCCAATGGTTTGAAATACGCCAATGTCGAGACTAGCCAGGTCGATCAGGCCTAAATTGAAACTGCCAACTGAAAATCAATTTCGACAAAAATGATGAATTTTTCGAAACGATTCCCGAGGCATTGGCTAGGATTCTCAACTTTTAAGTCAAGAATCTCGACCGATTCATGCGACAGCCAAACACTATGCAACGGCACCAGAATTTGGTCTGATTCATTGATTTTGATGTCAGTTTGCGCCCAAATAGCAACTGCAGCTTTTGCGATTTGTTTAAAATGAACTTTTCCGGATATTTTTAGTAATGGATAATAAACGGATTAAAATTTGAAAGTCTTGCGAAGTTGTAATAGAAACAACAACGCAAAATCCAATACTAAAAATTAACAACTTCCGGAATGTTTTCGATTGAAACTATTCTATTTTTGTGTTTTTTTGGTCAGTTCTCGGGACGATCGTAGCGCATAGTCTGGGTAAGCAGCCATGCTTCAAGTGGGAAAAAATGTTATAGTTTCCTGTTTGTTGTTTTCTTCCGTGTGCAGATAGAATATGGGATTTTTAGCTGACTAGCACTTTAAATTTTTTGCGCAAACCTCCAGATGATTTGCATTTTAATTCTGGCACGGGAACAAAAAAGTTTAAGATTCGCGGCCAAAACGTGAGCTAGGAATCACTGCGAAAGTTTGTTTCATGTTATTGTGGTAGCATTTTCCAACTTCTTTTTTTCTACAGATCATCTACTTCAGCGCAACATTTCCTTATCTGGTTCTTCTGATCTTCTTCTTCCGAGGAATCACTCTTGATGGAGCTAGCGATGGTTTGAAATACATGTTTACTCCTGATGTAAGCCGTTCCGCTTGTGCTTGATTACTTTTAATTAAATTCCATTTTGATCGCGCTTACAAGTTTGAAATTCGGTGTGAGTATAACGTCAGATTTTCGCTGCAATAAAACTTTTCGCCGTTTTGGAATTAACACGTTACAATTGTCAAGTGCACGGGTCAAGTCGTCGTAAATCGCATACCCGTCCCGTGTAATATTTAAATTTAATTTTTATCGATTTGAAACATGTTAATGAGGTTGTTTTGATTGAATCTTTGTGTTAGTTTTCAAAAAACTGCGATGATTTTTATCAAGGGGAGCATGTGAGGAAGTTTTCAACGGTTTTGACGACATCCTTTGCAAATCAACCAAAAGCGTCTTTATCAGCGATGGGATATTCGAGTGTTTTTCAATTTGCTATTTGTGTCACTGTGAGACAAAAAATCTTACTTTTGTCAAAGCAGGCACGGTGTTAATGCTTTCTGAAATGTAAAGGTGAATTTTCGGCACCACTGTCCTCAAACAATTTGGCTTGTCGGTCACGGTAGCAATTTCACAGGTGAAGGTCATGTACTGGTAATATTTGCATAGTTTTGGCCGCCACATGCACAAGTTTTGTGCCTTGAAAGTTTCTAAATCTTTTCCTTCAGATGTCCAGACTAGCAGATCCAAGCGTATGGCGAGATGCAGCGACGCAGATCTTCTTTTCTTTGGGTCTTGGCTTCGGCGGCGTCATCGCGTACTCGTCTTACAACGATGTTAAGAACAACTGCAAGCGTGACGCCCTCACAGTTTCCACAATTAACTGCATGTCAAGCTTATTTGCATCGCTCGTAATATTCTGCGTGCTTGGCTTTAAAGCTCACAATCGATCACAGTTCTGCATAGACAAGTGAGTACAGTTTTGGTTTTCAGAATTGCATGTTCTGTTCTCTTACCGAAAAGAACTCGATTAAGAACAGTGGCTCAAAACGTCTTTTGCTGGTGCGTGTTGTTTAATTACGAATTGTTCGTGTAGTGAACAACTTGCGCAATGTATAGAAACATTTTTTTTGTATAAATATCAGTAACATAGAAGCACTGCACGACTTCTTCACTTCGCAACACCCGACTCATGCCATGGCCGAGCTGGTCAACAGTTTGGATCGAACGAACTACTTTCACTTGTTTTCGGCGATCGAAGACTTTCTCGAGGCTAAAAACGAAACCTCGCCTGAAATATGGTCGGTGAGTATTGCTTGCCAGGAGTGGAGTTTTGTCGAACGCATTCGACCGCCAAGCGCAAACTGTACGGTTGATAACGAATGAAACGCGATCTGTAACTATGAAATTTGTTTCAAACTAAACAAGTTACCCAACGATAGGTCTTGCGCAGTGGTTCTTGAAGTGCGTGCTTAAATTTTTATAATTTCAGTTTTGTACCACGTTTACTTCAACGTGCATAACAGAAACGGCCGCTCCCATGCAAAAAGCAGAACAACGCTTTGTTGTACGTATAGGCTGAATATCTTCGTTCTGGCAAAAGTTAACAATCGTTTTTTTTCCAGAGCTGGCTCAACTTCACAAACAGCAGCAGCCTCAGCGATTGCCGAATTGAAACTGAATTAAAAGAGGTGCGTTGCTGTATTTCAGGCATGAGTTGTTGCTAACCACAATACAAAATCTACAGACGTCAATGAGTATCGCTTCGATCGGGTTTTGGCATCCAATCGCGCTCGCGCATCACGTCCTGTGTAAAGTACCTTTGACTTGCCTGTACTGCACATCGGAATTCCCGTGTAGAACTGAAGTGAAATGCATATCACGTGAAGCATTAGGACATCGGCAGCCTTTTATACTTTTATAGCGACGTGGTTCTTTCGAAAAGGCTTACTTTCGCCTCATCATCTCGGTCTTCCGCCCGCTTGGCAGTATCGCACTCACCATCGAATCCCACAACCACGCCAGCATGCCGCCTTTTTGATGTGGCGATGCGATACGCTCACCGCAGATATGCTGTGACGTCGTACATAATAAGATGCCTTGAAATTGGAAAAAGTAGTTGTCAAAAACGTGTGATGCTGACGTGTTATTTGTCTTCAACCACAGGCTGTGTCCGGACCTGGCTTGGCCTTCATTGCTTTCACGGAGGCAATGATCCACATGCCTGGCGGGCCTTTCTGGAGCGTCATGTTTTTTTCGATGCTTATAAACTTGGGCTTGGGATCGATGTTTGGCACGTTGGAAGGCATTGTCACACCTCTTAGAGACATCGGCCTAAAGATCAGAAAAGAGCTGATTGTCGGTAAGTGTAAAGCCCCGTACAGCAATTTTATGACTTGCGTATTTTTCAAACGTAGAACCATTGCTAGTGCAGTGTATATTTTTCCGAAGCCGAGACCTTGTGCCGTTTTGAGCTGTTTCTTCATGCTTGCAAAGTTTCAGATCAAAACCTTGTGTCAAGTTGATATAAGAGAAAAAGGTGTATAATCTTACTGATGCCATAATACGCTCACTTTGGCGTTGTTCACATTACTCGAAAAAAATGCTCAAACAGTGATCTTCTTTCGTATTCTTCTGACAGTGCTGCTTGTCCTCGTTTCTCTCGCCCTCGGCCAAATATTCACCCTGGAGAGCGGCATGTACATCCTGGACATTTTCGACACGTACGCCGGTACTTTGCCACTCCTCATGATCGCGCTCTTTGAAACGATAGCGGTCGCGTGGGTCTACGGTTTTCGAAAGTAAGTCGCTAAGTAACAAAGGTAGAAAGGCGTAGTTCCGTGTCCGTTCCGACTATCGCTGGCGCAGCTTTAAGCAGAACCACTTCGCTCAAGCCTGTTGTCGCGTTTGTGCATTTCTTGGCATGTTCGACGTTGGATTTTTCTTCCTGTGGCTCGTTGTCTGCGTAACCGCTATTGGCCTGAAATGAAGTGTTTGACAGTTCGAATTAGTTAGATTTCTGATCTTCCCAAGCTGTCAGTCAGAGAACAAAAAAGCATTTGTCAACTTAATGAAAGTTCGAAATGGAAACTCCAAATCTTGCGCTTATGTCAACAAAATGTGTATTATACTTTCCTGCGTTGACGTCAACGTTTTCAACCTGCTTGAAAAGCAGACGACTTTTTTCCACTTCAACACAACGTCTAGCTGCAAATATTAATAAAATACGTACTTCAAGGTTTTCTAAAGACATCAAATACATGCTGGGCGAAGGTCCTGGTTGGTACTGGCGGGTGACATGGTGCTTTATCTCTCCTTTGTGCATGGCGGTCCTTTTCTTGTCTTCTGTCGTTTCAATTATACTCAATACTCCGCAATACAAGGCATACGACAAGGCAACTGGTGAGTAACGAAACTCCCTTGAGTAGTTAGGAATTTTTTTGGCTTATGTTTGACGAAATGTTTGTTGACAATGTTCAGAGCCGCAACCAGCTGAAATTATCGGGTGGAAAAATGATTGTAATCAGTTGTTCTATCTAACAGCAAAAAAACTTATTGGCCCTTTCGCACTGTTTTTTTAAATTTTTGGGGAAATTTCCCGGTTGCCCCTTGGTTGCGGGCTTGACAATGATAACGCTCCTTTGAATGCAGCTGGAGTCTTTTAAACGAAAAATTTGTTGCGTTAGCTCTGTTTAACAGTACTCTAAGATCTTCAACCAGGCCCGTAACCAGGGGGCGTGAAGCCCCCCCTAGAAAATTTTTCGCGCCCTACTGGAAAAATCTGTTGGACATGGTTTAAAACTATTGGACAATTCAAAAAATTTGGGCCCTTCTCAGAAAACTCTTCGCCCCTCCTGGTGTCCCAAGCTGGTTACGGGCCTGCCTACAACAATTTCGGCGAGGGCAGCATTTTGCACTTGCCGAAGCTGTTTGGGACCGATGCCATTTCGTCGTTGAGCGACGCAATGTCTTCGTCATGTCGAAAGTGTTAAGTTTCGGCGATAAGTTCGTCAGCATCAGGTTCAGTTTCATTGTACTCGCTTTTGTACTTCCTTTAGAGTGCCACGAGTGGTCAGTGGCGCCCATCGCCGCTTGCTTGCGCCGGGAGCCACGATGCTACTCTAGTGGTGAAAGCTGCAGTGGTGGCAAGTCACTGGCATGCCACTGGTGGTCAATAGCAAGTGAATATCAGGGGTTTTTTTAAGGAAAATGTTAGGTATCCGGTATGGACCTGTAGAGACCCAATTTCTCTGATTCTGAATCGGGTCCCTAAAACATCTTAAAAAACCCTGGAATTGATAAGTCTATGCTGAATACAATTTACAAAGTTGAGAGAAAAGTTGTTGTGGATAAAACTTCAAAACCGAGTAAAAGGCTTTTACGAACAATTACTTGTCGCTACCCACAAAAGCATAAAGTGTGTCCCGAAAATACACACCTGCAGAGTTTGATTTACCTTTTAAGAATTGCAATGTCTCCGATATAAGTTGAAATCTTCCGTGTAACCAACCATTACCGCGTGTGTTGCTCTTTGAATTAAACCCTGGCTGAGTTCTGACTATTCTTGTGATTATTTTTGTGTGCGCGCTTTTCAAAACAAGTGTTGCGGAATTTATAAGCAGCAAGGATTTTTGCTGATGGGTTTTCGAATACCGGGGCAACGTAACACTCAACGGAACAACTGCCTGAGCTTGCATTTCGTATCGAAAGGATTTTGTATGAACACTACTGTACAAATTTATGAAACATTTCGAAAAGATAATTTTTTTGCCTCATCTGGAGGAAACTTCCTTTGGTTACCGCTGTTGTTTGTGCAGGAAAATTATTGAATTTTGTGTGCAAAAAATTTCTTTAATATATGATCTAACAACAATTTTTTAGGTGACAGCGAAGTTAAGACAGATTATCCTGGGTGGGGAATTGCCTTGATCATCTTCCTGATATTTTTGAGCATTTCGTGGATACCTATTGTGGCATTTTTAAGATGGAAAGGTAAGAGTATTACTTTAATTTTGACTCTGACTGGTATTAACGTAGAGGCAGCTCTTTCATTGAGAATTCTGTATCTTGAAGATACATGATCATATCAAGATGCGTTATATGTGATGCTTTAGGAAAGCTCTGCATAAATAAAATAATGCTGATTGCTGCACACAAGCTCGTGAAACTGCTTCAGCAATGCCCTTTATGTGCAATTTGTGCACGCATTGCGAGTCACATGGTGGCAGCACAAAGTGTTTACCACTTAAAGCATTCTAAGAGTTGTGCGATGCGGTGGTATTCGTGTGGTTAGCACAAAATAAGTCAAGTCTGAAACATTCGGTTACATTTGATGACAGTTTCCATTTGGAAGCTTCTGTTTTAAACATGCCTCTTGGTAGTAAGAATTTATCTGTTCAAAGTACAGTTTACGGGTAGGGTATGAATAATGATGATTGCTTTAAAAGTCGCAGTACCAGTTCATTTCAGTTTCATTTATACTCGCTTTTTGCATTGTGCACCAGCCGCTACTTTTCCGATGTTTAAACAACAGCAACCCGCGTTGAGACCGGGACACCTTTAGAATGTACACAGCACATTCTACCGATGGCTTTCAACCAAACGGTTTGTTTCTGTCACGTTCATCAGCCACTTAACCCTCTTGCCCGCCTCCGCCTCTGAGTGTTCATTCCCATTGTTACGCGCTCTTGCGCGCACCAAGCGTCTGCTGCGCCAGCCATTTCACAATCAAACAAAACTTTACCGTTACAAGCCACTGCATCAAAGGTCTAAATGAAAAATGATTAGGACTAAGGCAGTTAGTTTGGTGGGCAACTGCAACAGAAGTCTCTTGAGGAGCTTGAAACCAACGTTAACTCATTACCTTGACGTGATTTATCGATTCATGTCCTAAAACTGTTTTACAAATTTGTGCCCTTTTTTGCTAAGGATACTTGAAGTACATGACAGTGGATTCTTCATCCAAAGCTCCACCGGAAAACGCACATGCCTAGAAACAACAGTCACTTTCGTCGCGAAACAGATCGCCAAACTGAAACGCAGCTGACTGTTCGGCACGCTTGGCTGCGCGATCTTAACGTGCGTGCCAGCTTAGTACTTCGCGATTGTTCAGACAGTGAACGGTTGTTGGTTGTTGAGGTAAACATAAGACAAACGATACCTTAACTTTTTATGATGTGTCTGTGAATGCGTTGACGTCTCTCTGCACACAACTTATCGCTACCTACTGCCAATGTTTTACTTTTGCTATTATGTACCGGGCGAGATGCTGTCTCTTGGCTCACCAACTGGACATACAGACGAGGCTCGTGAATGTTTCTCGACCCTGGCCTATATGTGGCCGGAGAGCAGCTTCTTGTTCAATCGATTTCTTGGTAACAAAATAAATGTAGCAAATATGAACATTATTGCAAAAATTATCAAAGGCCTGAATGACGCTTTTGCTAATGAAAAAGAAAAAAAAACATTTAGTCTAAATTTGCAACGTTTCCTCGACTCTGTTCTTGGGTCTATTCTTAGTTTCATGGCAGCCATGCACATTGGCAGAATCCTCACAAAGGTAAGCAAATCCGAGTTCAAGCGAACTGAGAACAACAGAGAGACGTCGTTATCTCTCTGCCGTGTTTTTGCCTGCCTCTCGGTGCATTAATGTGATAATACGCGTTTGTACGAGAGCATTGAAGACGGAATTAGTAGTTGTTGGTCATTAAAGATACAGAAAACTCGCTTGCTGTTCGACACTAATTGCTACCCCAAAAATCTTGAAAAGGCAAAGGTGAAACTTGAGACTTGCTAACGTTCCGATTTCGACTGCAAAATAATGAACTGAACTGACGTTCCTGGCAGATGTGATTTACTGTCGTCATTACAGTCCTGTTCACAAATATGCTTGATTTTTTGTGATTCTATTCACAAATATTGTTTTCTTGAATCATTTCCACTTTGTGCGGTTTTTATCTCATAGTTCAATAACTGATGTATCTTGTGTGCCGTTTGATGTATGAGTAAAGTGCTGTGCTGACATTTAGGGTCTATTTTGCTCATTAGTTTATCTTTTTTTGCTTGCTTAGAACTGTTTTTTTCAAACGTACTGTGTCCTGCGTAGATTGCAAACGGTCGTACACATTAGTGTCGTTATGAATGTCGTGTTTGGATAGTCTGTCTGTTTTGAAAGCAATTGAAATAAGGTGGTCAAAGCGTTTTTATATGTAATAGTCGTTTCGGTTAAAAAATCTAAAAAATGCGAGTCAGTGCTTCTGTTTCGGTGGTTTCAAGGCTTTCATTTAATTCGTTTTACAGTTTGCTCTATATTTTTCAACGTCGCTGCTGATGTTCAATTTCGAAATGACACTTGAACGAATTGACCCGCATCCAAAACTTGTGGCTCTTACTACACCATTACTTCTCGCCTAGGGTGATTTTAGCTGAACACTTCGTCTACCTTTCATTTCAGTGAAATCGTCTGTTTCCAAAATGCTAAAGCTTGGTAAGCGTCGTTCCTAAAGCATGTGCCGCATAACATCAACTGTGGTTGAGTGTCAGCCGAAATTTACAACATGTAATCAGTTATTTTGCATACGGTGCAGGGTGCAATTTTTTTGATTTTTTGTATTTATTTATTTATTTGTGTTCGTGTATGAGCCTTTCGCCGCAGCTTGTCGGTAACACAACCTAATTAAGCTGCGTTTTATCTGAGTCTGCCTTGTGGTCATGTTTAGTTTGATAGCACAGTACCAGAAAAGACGAAACGGTTTTTCAAATATTGTCCTCGAAGCAACGGGCGTGCAGCAGCTGCTAATATACATACAGGATTCGAAACTCATTTGCACCTCAGACGCATTTCTCATTCACGTGACCACTTGTAATGAATGGGCCTCGCCGACGGAAATCTGACGTGTGGAGGACGAGCGATCCGGCTTGAAACGCGCCAGCCACGAGCGTACCTTCGTCACTGCATACTTTCGCTGTTGTGTGGTTAATCTGGACTGGCAGAGCTTTGAATAAGAGTTCCTGGTGCAGGGTCATAATTCATCTGGACATGACACCGATTCGAAGCTGAACCAATCAGTTATGCAGAATGTCAGGCGTTCACGCAGGGCGGCGAAACGACAAGCCCAGTTTCCGATTAAAATAGGCTGACTGCTTTAACCGAACATGCTTGCGAGGTCATGAGAGAGCGCTCGGTGTCCGTTGAAGAAAGAGTGCGGCGTCATATAAGAATACAGCAATTCGACGATTTTATCGCTGTCAAAGCCGTCAGTAAGATTGGATGTAGACTCTTGAGTGCACATCCAATTGCAGTCGTAGCACACACAAAAATTCGCAAGGACGCATCGATCTCTTCCGTTCGTCCGAATTCAATTTATGTGCCACAAGGGTAGGCACGGGTGGGGCAATGCCCCGGGGCGGCACGTTTGGTGAAAAGAAGGTAAAGCAAATGGTCTTTCACAAATTAACCTGAAGTTGATTTAGGTTTTAGATTTTGGTTAAGGTTGGACCTACCATACGTCCCGGTTTAAACGCCTGTCCCGGTTAGCAAAACAACCCGGAATTTCGCTTCAGTGAATCTTTCAAAATTAACTCCAGCCTGATGATGCCAGTGGCGATTCTGGAATGAAAAAAGTGGGGAGGCCAACATAAATGTTTATCTTGCATGGTGATTTTTCATTGTTTTGAAGATAAATTTGCTATAATTAACCCTATCAAACCCAACTTGGGCTTGTGAATATCGTTAAATATGATCTGGCGTTGTTATTCACTAGAGACACGTAAACGCCACTGTAGATGCAATTACACACATGTACTGCTATGTCGAAAATGATGTGCTAACCAGTGGCGTACAGAGGGGGGGCGCCGGCCCCGGGCATCCAGGGCAGGGGGGCATCCAAAGAGTGAAATTACAAAAATGTAAATGTAAGTAGAAGATTTTTCCTATTGTAAGTCTACTAATACATGCTGAATGGATTTATTTTTTTGAAGCCTGTTTTGTTGTCAACACTAATTTTTACGTATTCAAATGCTAGTGATTCTCAGCTTCTGCATTACCAGGGTCTTTACTCTAGGTCAAGGGTCTCCATACTTTTTTGTCCGAGGGCCACAAACTATTACACAACAGTTCGAGGGCCGGACATCTTACATAATGTGATTGTTTCGGGACGTGTTACAATTCTACCAAAACAAATTTTTCGTAATTATATTATTTTTTTATTATTAGCAAAATGTGTTCGCGGGCCGGATGAAATGACTTCGCGGGCCGGATTTGGCCCGCGGGCCGTAGTTTGGAGACCCCTGCTCTAGCTGTACGGCGCACACCCAATCAAACTGATAGTGACGTGACTTGTTCCAGAACGTGCGATCAGCGGAAAATCACAAAAAAGAATTGACAGATAGTCAGGATTGAGAAAAACCCATTTTTTAAAAATCCAGCCCTCGTGTTTTTTTAAATCCGTCGTTTTGTTTTTTTTGTAAAGAAACAAAATCCGTCGTTTTGTTTTTTTTGTAAAGTTTTTTGATCTTTTTCAAAAAAACACAAAAACCCTATTCTGAATTGTTTTTATTGCATTATTCAATATCACCATTTGCAGAATCACACAATAATAAATTGTTATAGCTGTTGTGGCATTATAATTCAAGGGTAAAGCATGTACACATCTTTGTTTTCGCAAAGTGTTGTTGGTCAATTCACTCCAAAGTGGTAAAGCTTAGCAAGATTGCGCACAGCAAACAGAGAAAAGCCACTTCCACACGAACTCTGCAGTTTCACGTCAAGTTTATGTACATGTCCTGATAGTTCAACATCTATACAGTGTTTTTTTTCAACATATGGTTTGGCATGGTCCAACATCAGAAACAGGTTGGATGCAGAGAGGGCAGAAAAACTGATTAAAATATACCGATTTTACAGAGCTGAGGAAGATAACTAGTAGAATTTACTCAAACTATCAGAATGATTTTCTTTTTTTCAAATCTTTCAAATTTCGTAGCTGTTCGTTCTCTTTCATTAAAACAAATTTGCAGTTAACTGTACAAGTGTGCTACTTATTTTACTTTTTACTTCATGGTTCATTTTTCAAAGGAAAAGTCAAGAGCTGGATTTTGGTGGGTTTTACTGTATTTTTAAGTGGGTGTTTCAAAACGGGTGATTTTTTTGGTTGAGTCCATCAACGCTGAAGATAATTATGAACGTTTAAAATTGATTTTCTGAGTCAAATTTCAAAACAGTCCAATTTCATCGTGCTTGACTTAGCTGATTTTATAATGCATCACTGGTTTTCCGTTTCGTTTTTCTGTGCTAGTACAGTCTCACACCTGTGCTTGCAATATGTGCTTCGTTTCGAGCTTCGTCATCAATTGGCAGTTCAGGCGGATTGATCATAATGGATCACACAAGCCCGTATCTGTTCTTTCTGCTTAGTAATTGTACATATAACAGCCACATAATAAAAAACGAAAAGTTTCTTGCGTACGTATGCGCATACTCGATTCCTGTGCAATCTACAAGTTTCAAACTCTCAACCCTGGGTGTCCGCCATCCCAGCCGCATACCTTCTGATTGACTGCTATTCGACGACACATTCGCGCAGCCTTGTATTTTTGCAGTTGTGAACTGCGCTGACGTACCACTGAGTGTGTTCTACTCCCCTGTTTTAACGCGTTGCCGGATATTTTTGCAGTTATGAACTGGGGACCATTTTATGAAGTCAAGCAACGTTCCGCCTCATTTTTACGCGGATTTTCAGGGATGTTGCCCAGATTTTCAGCAAATCAAAACGTTTGGGGATGCGCTTGCACCCCCAAATCCAATACTACTGCTGTTCATAACAGTATCATAGGTAATTTTGTAGTTTATCAAGATCGACTTGAATCACATGGTCATTGCAGCTTTTCAAGCACCCAGAAAATTCATAGAATAATTTTCTATAATTTCTGTTATTGTTTTTGAGGTCAACATTGTTTGAACAGAAACAAACATAATAGGTAACGATTTTTTTGTTTTTTATAAATTTCCACTGCTCTAAATTGTTTTACTGCTCCCCCTGCCCTGGCGCTGCTTCGGCGTCGCTAAATATACAGGTTGTGTCAACAAACTTCGCCAAAACGTTGGTTGCAAACCTGAATATGACGTCATATTGTAACGTCACAAACAGCGTATATCCAGTAACAATGACCACCATACGCCCCTGTTGAACACTGGAATTTGGTAGGGGGCATCCAATCAAGCAATCGCCCCGGCCCCCGGGCATCACCAGACCTCCGCACGCCACTGGTGCTAACCATGCAACTTCCACAGCACTGCACATTTAAATCGAAACACCATTTTTCGTACACAATTGTGCCGGCCTCACATGAACGAAAGCAGCTTTAGAAAGTCAAAACAATTCACATTAAACCGAAATGGTTCCAACCACGACTTCCAAAAACCACGGTGAGGACTGTTCAATGCAGTATGCAGTTATCGGTGTGCACCTGATAGTGTTGCGATCGGAAAGCCCGAGCGGCAAGTGAGCAAAGCTTCACACTGTGGCAGCAAGCAGCAATAGAGATCACATGCCATGATCACTCTTCGCGTACGCTAGTTGTTACGTTCACATGTTAGTATCAGCAAAGATTACACGCCACGATCACTCTGTTATTGCTTGTTCGCGCCACATATATATGGGTGTTGTTCTTCGCGCACATCTCGTTCGTGGTGAATCGCACATTCAACGCAACGCCAACGGAGAGGTTGCAACAATAGCAAGATGTAACAGCAAGGGTAAAACTTATTTTGCAGAATATTCCCAACAAAGTCGTTGATTTTATTATTCACACTGAATTTTCCTCTGATTGCTACTCAAATGCTGACTTTTCAACCCTGCGTTGATTTATGACTGTCTTGTCGTCCGCGAAATAGGCACTACCTCTAAACCAAAAAAGATCCAGACAAATAGACAATGAACCAATAAAATTCTTACACAGATTCCTGCACAGGCTACGTTCAAATTTTATATCATCATCACCTCAACCTTATCCTTCGTTTATCATGTCGACTGTCAAATTCATCAACGAAATCATCTAAATCTGTTTTTCAGCTAGTACCTTTCAATTTAAACTATATCAATATTACCCAATCCTTCACTGGTAATGGAATTTTTCATTTTTGAAAAATTTCTCTCACATGAAGCACTGGTGGCGGGAAGAGTTATAGCTACCAGTAACAATGAAACGCAGCTTTTCAAGTAGCTATAAATGACTTAAATTTTTCGAGCGATATACGCGTCTTCGACTTTTTCCAAAGCTAATTCTTTGCCAAAGTTTTTTCACGTTTCAAATCATTTTCACTAAATTAATATGATTTGTGAAATCTTTCAAGTATGTTTCTGATGGAAATGTCTGACCTCCGGGCAAAGAGCTGAAACACGCGAAATAATTGGCTTCTGAATCATTACAGAAAATCCGTACAAAATTCTATGAGGTTGCAGGACGTGTGAATAGAGTTAAAACTGTAGTCACAAACCACTTACGTAAGATGTTCTGAAGTCGTATACACAAGGCCGCCAATTGCAATACCACAGCCAGGATAAATTGAGATAAATTAACTGAAACCAATTCCTAATGCTTTCACAAATCTTTTGCTACTGGGACAAGCAACAAACTGCTGACCGTAATATAATCCAGTTCCATCTCACACTAAAATGCACGAAAGATCAATCTTCCCACTTCTGTGACTGTTTCTTAGTTTCGAAAGGAGTTTTTCAACTCTACGACCCCTGTCCAGGGGCGCACGCAGGAATTTTTTAAGGGGGGGATGAAATTTTGAGAAAAAATATTTTGCTCTCACTAAAGTACAGGCTACCTTATTTACAATAACATTTATGTCATATATGCCATTTCAATTTTAACACATCAACACTTTTCTTGACCAGGTCCAGCCGCGAAATCTGTTTTTCTTTGCCCGTTTTCCCCCGTTACCGTGATTTTGTTAATCTGTTAAAGTACGATGCGATGTAGTGTGGCACTTCTCTGCAAAATTTTGA
>JGI24159J19872_10001596_pt1 | contig 25402 bp, 23 predicted proteins | sample Ectturendosymbi4_FD_19872 | JGI IMG/M metagenome (IMG submission 19872)
ATAGTGCAACCTAGTAGTAGCAGAGTGAACTCAGTGAGGGAGCTCTATTGCTGCTGGTTGCTTTCCTGTTAGTTAATGCCCCGAATTGCCATCTTTCCCTTGTTCTTGCCTCAGTAGTTCAAGGCGATGCAGTCAACTGCAACATCTTGCTTCAGCACATTTCAAACATTGATGGAAAGGTTTAGTTAACAGGGATTTACTCTCCGTGTTGTCGAGAATTGAGGGCTCATGGTTTGCTGTGTGCTTTCGAGAAATATCATGTAGTGAAAGCAGTAGTCACGTGGTCCCATTATAATTGCTTGCCCTAGTAAGGGATCACGGACATCATTTTGAGAACCACTAGTTAGCAGAGATGAGCGGACTGTCTGATTTTGCAATCCAGATACAGTCCTGAATTTAAAAAACTCTGTCAAAGTCCAACAATAGTCCAAAAAGTATAAGAAATTTCAAATCCAAGTCCAAACAAAGTCCAAAAATTAATAGAATACATCTTTTTATGATAAAAATAATGCATTTCTTTTCCATAAATCAGTCCAAAGCCGGTCCCGGTCATACTTTATGAAACGTTTTACAGTCCGGATCCAATTCAAACTCTACAAAATTTGTCATAGTCCGGTCCAGTCCAATCCAAGTCCAGTCCAATGCTCATCTCTGATAGTTAGGCCATCAAGTTTTTTGCATTTTAAATTTCTTTCAAATTTGCTTTTTCTTGTTTTTACAGTATGTTGAAACCATTTCACGGTTGATTTGTTCCAGCTGAGGAGTTTAAACAACTTATAAACAGGGTTGCCATTTGTAAAGTCCGTTGGCCATGAAGAAAGGAATTTGGCCATTTTACACTCTATAAAAATTCGGCCGTTTTTTCAGTTTCTCACTGTGCAATTGAATCTTCGTTAAATATTCTGTTTTTTTAAATATTTTTTGGACGGAATTCATGTCATGGTACTTCAACCGAACCTTACACAGTAGTAGCCTATTGTATAATTGTTTTTAAGTGTCGTGTGTAGTTCGTTGCCTACTTAGTTGTTAGTAGTAACTTACTAGACTAGTATAAGTGTAGGCTAAAGCCAATTGAATGATTAATGAATGAATAATTTAGCCTCCTTTTACACTGTTGCAGTCAGTAGGTTTTGTACAAGTGTTTCAGTCAGTGATAGGCTATAGTTATGAGTTACCTGTAAGTATAATCAGGGCTACCATACCATCCTTGTTTGTAAGATTTGTCCTTGAAGAGGACTGTCTTAAGAAAACTTCATTCTGCTTATTTCTAAGAAATGTACTTATTTTGGACTTGCGCCCTTATTTGATCTTATTTTCAGCAGTAATGTCAGAAAGTGACTTAAATTAAAGCAACAAATAATTAAGAGGTTAATTCCTACTTTCCCAGCCAAAAATGTAGGACCACCACGTAAAAAGTGAGCTTTTTGTGTTGACATGTTGTTGATGGCTGACATATTCATCTGCTAATTTGTTTTTCTCAGTTTTATTTGCTCACAAAGGTCATGAATACAATCTCATATATTATTTTTATACTTATGCTGACGTTTAAATAAAAAATATGCCAATAAATGTCATTTTTTTCTGGTTGTCTGCATTTATGAGGCACTATTTTTGCACTACTTTCTAACTCCATAACTCAGGAGTCGATTGTGCTACAGAGCTGTTCAAACCTTTAAAAGACTCGTGAGTCTTCTAGTTCGCAATGGAAAACAATTTTACTTTTAGGTTTTGGTTTCAGTTTCCTTGTGGCTGACATCATAAGCGGTATGGGTTGAAGCCATTTTTGGATGAGGTCATCGGGCCCTAGGCCACTGCTGCAAGAGGGTAGTATCTGGCTCAAGATTCTAATAGACACTAGGCTAAAATATTAGTCTTTTGAGCCTTTGATTGACTTTCTAGCATTTCTGGTTCAAAAGTTATGGCCAAAAAAGTTGGATAAAATACAACCTTTAAAAGACTCGTGAGTCTTCTAGTTCGCAATGGAAAACAATTTTAGGTTTTGGTTTCAGTTTCCTTGTGGCTGACATCATAAGCGGTATGGGTTGAAGCCATTTTTGGATGAGGTCATCGGGCCCTAGGCCACTGCTGCAAGAGGGTAGNATCTGGCTCAAGATTCTAATAGAAACTAGGCTAAAATATTAGTCTTTTGAGCCTTTGATTGACTTTCTAGCATTTCTGGTTCAAAAGTTATGGCCAAAAAAGTTGGATAAAAAATCTCTTTACCCAATCTTCGGCTTTTGTTACCCAAATTTATTTTTTTTGGCTGGAACTTTATTAAGAATAGCTTTTGCATCTTAATTCTTGTGAAAGGTATTATTAGTTACTGGCAAATCATTTCCACCTGTCTCTATATTCAAACTTGTTCATTTGCTGGCCAAGCACGTTTAAACACCGTTGAATGAACTAAAGTAAATAATATGAAGGCTAATTGCTTGAAAATTCTCAAAAAGCATTGCATCCTGCATAAAAATGCTCTCATGGGCCACATGTGTCCCACAGGTGACATGTCTGAGACCCTTCCTTTAAAGTAACTTCACTCCACAGATGAGACAAACAAGGAATCTTGGATTCCATTTGAAAAAGATGTAAGGACTGACTGTGTTTAGGGTTATGTGAAATAAATTTCCTATTAAAATTTGCGATAGATTCTTTGCTTGTTTCACCTATGGATTGAAGTTACTTGAATACAGATATGTGCAGGTTTGAATCATATCAAAAAAATGAAAGCAGAGCCCAGTCGGCTCAAATGCCTACAGAAAATGTAGAGCTTTTAATTGTTGTCCCCTGCTTTGAACAATGCTTTCTATATATATCTTACTAAATACTAACAACTTTGTTATTCAGTTGTGATAATACTGCTTTTTTGACATATTTTATGCATATGAGAACTGCCCAGTTTATTTAGGTAATTACAAATGAAGTCGCTTTGTTACACTGACTTTATTAAGATTTTCTAAAACTTCCTATTACTTTCAATGTCCCACATCTAAAATTCGCATTTCACATGGGTCAGTGAACATGCAAAAGTTATGTATGTCATAAAAATTTTGTCTTTTGTGCATTTTTTATAAATAATATCATCAACTTATGAAAAACCACCTAATAATAAACAGGTTCTTCACATTACGTGTATGCATGTAGGTAAATGAAACAGGTAATTTTTATCTCAATGGATTATAAAGCTTCATATAAAAATTGTTTGTAACATCTAGCTTTAGCACAATTTATATCAAATCAAAAATCCTTTTGAAAACTTGTTTGTAAAACAAGTGATAGAGATGAAGTCTTACTTTCATTGTAGAAAAGAAAATTTTCTCTTTGACATGACAGTGTGATCTTTGCAAACATAATTGTTAGTGAGTGGAGTCATTAACTAGATTTATGGTCTTTCATTGATATTTGAAAGAACTGAGAAAGGTAATTATCCTTGGTTGATTTCAACTCAACTCAGTTCATTAAAAATTTTGAATCCCAAGTTCAAACAAGTCAGTTACTGAGATGAGCAAAATCTGCCAGAGATGGTGCTCAGAAATAACAGCCAATTAAAAAAAGAGCAACCGTATTTTCAAAGCCAATGGTGGCGATTTTGGCATATGACCAAATTTGGACTTTCCAGTAGATGTTATTTTTGCAGCCATAGGAAAAAATGTTTGGTGAATATCTTGACTAGGATGTGTTTGAGTTGGTTTAGCTGTCCAGTGTCCAGACTACCTAATCTGGCAGTTTCATTACAGTAGTATGAAACAAAGCATCACATGATAATAATGCTGTCAATAAATTAGTGCATATCATTTATAGAAACCAAGTGTAAACTGCAGTTGTAAAATCTTGCTGTGGTATTTCACATATGTTGTTCAATGACTTTCACTGCAAGCTGCATGATATTTCAAAATAATTGGCATGCTCCCCATTCAGGAAATATAGCTTAATTGCTCATTGTAACCTGTTTCACAGATGATTGCAAGCAAACAACTTATGTTTGCCCTGTATGTGTGAAACAAACAAAAAATATGTGAGAAATGGAAGTGGAAATGGAAAAAGAGTGTGTGAAAGAAATGGCTAAATGTGTGTTTTTTTACAATCAGGTTCAATTTAGGACACAGAACAAAACAAACCACAATGCCATGCTGCATATGTGATGATTGAAAATGAAAAATATGCCTGGCATACTTAGCATGATCATAATGTTGGTGTACACAAACTAGTGTACAGGTTGCCAGATGAACATTTCAGTGAAAAGCCAAACAGTGCCAAAAAAGTCTGGAAAAGGCTTAACCAATTATTTTAAGACCAGAAAAAAAGCCAAAATTTTTTGTTGTATTTCTATTCCTTTGTCATGAAAAAAAGCTCAAATTGTATGAATACCACTAGAAACTTTCTGTGGATTGAGATTAAACACTGCGTGGTCTTGTACTGGAGTTCATTGCTGACATTTCTCTGACTTTTCATGGTATATGAGATTGCACACTTTGGGAACAATGATGCTGAAGTTTTCAGAATGATTCTTGGCAGTTTTCTTCACCCATACAAAAGTATTTTCCAATTCGAACTCTCGTATTTACAACCAGAATCATAAGCGACTTTCCACTTTCTCAATGTCATTGTTGCATTTCGATCACAGACCTGTCTGCCAGCCTTGAATCTTCATTATACAGTACTTGCAACACACTGCACAGTGCACTCACTTCCAGTGATTAAGGCAAAAAATGTATTTCAAATCTCACTTCCTTCAATACAACGTGGACGTCAGTCTAAGACAGCATTTATTACAAACATTTTGCAAAAGTATTGCCATGAAAAATGGAATAATAAATATTTTTCTACAGACGAACATTTTTCAGTGTAAAAGAGCTAAACGGCCAAATGAATCTTTTAAGGTCAACCACTTGAAACAAGGCTAGAAAAAGGTCAAGTGAAATTTTTTGGCCATCCGATTGATACAAGGCTAAATTTCTGTATGTTGGCTTAAAAAACACCAACCTGGCAACCCTGTCAGAGTACCTGCATAACTGTAACACCTAATATTGCTAAAAATGAAACAGTATATAGTGTAGGCTATTCTAAGCAGCTTAATTTTTCAAGTGTTTTTACTTGATCTTATATTAATTTGGCACTTTATGGATATCTATTTCCATGTTGTTAATGTTAGCACAGATGGTTTTCGAAAATACTAAGTGCTTTATTTTCCTTGTTCATGCACTTTGTAATTTTAGTGCCATTTATGATGAAGGGAAAGACTTGGTTTTCTTTAGTTTATCTTAATTTGCTAGTGCCAGCTCTGTCTCATACAGCTATGTGTTAAAAGTATTTACATTATGAGCACATTCAAGCTTTTCTTCGGCCATGACATGGGTCCACAACAGAGCAACTGCAATCTTTGTATTTTACATGTTTCATTTAAAACAAGCATAAATTTCTATTGCCAGCATCCATGCAAAAATCTTTGATCTGTGGCAACTCCAAGACCTGTATAGTAATGAAGTTGATGCTATCAGGTTGGCAAGTTTACATTCCAGCATTTGCTATCATCTAACACCCTGTGAAATTTACCTTGGGATAGCATGAACTTCATTTTATAAAAAAAATCAGTTGTTCAAGAGACTTCTCAACATTATGCCACAAGTGGACGACAGTTCCAATTTCACATTGCACAGGAATATGGTAATCAAACAGACTTACATGGAAGCTTGTGCTAAACAGTTTATTTTGTCATATTACTATTATGTTGCACAACTCCTTGGTATATAAACCGCGTACTTTGGTAGTGTTGCAAGCGGAAAGCCCATTTGGCAAGTGCGCAAAACTTCACACTGCAGCAGCAAGCAACAATAGAGATCACTCTGTTATTGCTTGTTCCTGCCACATATATGTAGGTGTTGTTCTTGGCACACATCCTGTTCATTGTGGATTGCACATTCAATGTAATGCCAACTGAGTGGCTGCAACAACATCCCCTCATTCTTGCAATGAACCACACCAATCGCACATTCTTTTTGTTAAGGTTGCACCTGGCTAATGGGAGTTTAGACAGTAAAATCAACTTTGCTCAGTATCACACTCATATTTTGATTTATTATATGAAAATAACCAATATATTAGTGCTTCCTGTATTTGACCATGCTTACACTATTGTGTGAAAACAATCAGAAAGTAAGTTAGTAATACAATTTCTCACACTGTCTACTATGATGTAGAATAAGACAACTCATCTGTGCATGTGGCTAATGGGACAGTGATATGTACATAAAGTATACCTAATGAAGCAATGAAAAGGAAGTGAAGTAGGTTACAGATTTACCATTTCTCCAAGATTACTTTGAAATGTATTTGCATTGCTCCAAAAACATCTGTAGATTTGTTGCTGCCCTTAATTTAATGTAAAGTAACATTTAAACATATGTTTTTGAGGCTGTAGTCCTAAACGCTTCAGATTAAAATCTGTCACTGTGAAAATGGAATGTGACACACTAGGTAAGGGGTGGGAATTAGCGGCCCACTGACTACATGTGGTCTGCCACAGCATTTTGAGTGGACAACGAAAGCACTCAGGAAAACTCTTCAAATCTAAAATTTATCCAACTTGTCAAGTCCACTTGAACCGAGATCTGTTTTTTAGAAGGTATGGACCTCCACTAAATATGGCCTTCTCAAAGTGGCCCTCCAGCCAAATTAACTGCCTACCCCTGTGCTAGGTTATGCAGTAGGTGTGCATTTGGTAACTTGTCATCAATATGAGCTGTTAGTGATTTAACATTACTTGCTGGGAGCTTTCTCCTGTTACAGAAAATTAGTAATAGTGTGAACTGTGAACATGGCATACTTTGATGAAACATTTATCCAAGATCCAACAGAAGACTACTACAAAATCATTGGGTGTACTGAATTATCAAGCGTAAGTTAATTACCATTAAATTAAAGGAACTATATGTATATTGTTTATCTGTGGGTGCTAAGGTGCTTTTACAGTATTACTTATTAAAAGCAAATTAATTCAACAATGGTAAAACACAATATGTTTCTGAAATATGAAAATATTTCACATGATCTTTATCATATATGTAATGCTATGGTATGTGTAAATCGGTGTCCATTCAAAACAGAACTGTTCATAACATGCTGCTCATAAGAGACCACTCAAAATGGCCATGTTTCTAACATACCTGTTTATAACAGACCTGTTCGCTGGGCCTACAAGAGGGGTACATTGTACCTGGTCCCAGTGGGTACTTGGGACCGGGAGGATGAAAGTAGGCTTGCACGAGTTTCTGTAATCCAGGACAAGATTACAAGTGTAAGCCAGATTAACAATTGATCTTATTCTGGATCTTAGCCTGGTAGCTGTTTTTATCTATATACCGATGACTATACATATATGTTATGCAAGTTTTGATGATAGTCCCAGACGCTAGGGGGTGGTCTTTGTACCCCTTGGTAAAATTTCTCTCAGAGGCCCTGCCTGTCAATAACAGACCACGTTAATACCACACCGTTTTTTTAAGGTTTGACCTTGTTGACTTCAAAGACATTTTGAGAGACTGCAATTATTTTATCTGAATACAGAGATGGTCCAAAAGCAAGGTGTAATGTATTTTGATGGTGGTAGTAAAGTGAGTTCTGCTGCATTTTGAGAGAGCATTGGAAGAAATTGAAAAGCCATTTTGGTCTCTGAAAACACCTTAAAAAACACTGATAACAGACCACATTTGCAACAGACAATGTGCAGAACCAGGGCCAAATTAAAGGGAGAGGCTGCATGGGTAATTGCTCCAGGCACCTGTTGCAATGGGTCCCCCGCAATGAAAATCAGTTGTTTGCTGGTTCTTTGATGACATGTCATTGGTTTCCACTTGTAGATTTTCCTACAGTCTTTTATTTTATATGAGTCAGTAATATCTAGAACGAGATTCTAGTTATCCCTGGCATGAGTATATCTCATAACATTAGCATGTGCATCAGGTCATTGCACAAAGCTAAAAAAATCAAACTACGTTTGGGCAAAGTAGGTCCTGTTCCGCAACTAATATGGTTGGTAAATTCTTGCCTACATGCACAATAATATGTTCACGAAGTAGCCATAGGTAGTAGGTATGGTAAATACCAACACCTGTTTGGTCAGAAATGAAAAACCTGCAGAAGAATTTCAGCATTTACCCTGCGCTTCACATTATTTCAATGCAGGGTTGAGAACTTGCCCTTTTTGGGCCAAATTGTGAAAATGTGGCTGTTTTCAGAATTGACTTGGCTGCAAATATTTTGTTTGGCCTTGAGTATCTTTTAAAATTTGGCTTATTTTACATGTGGTACCACATTCTGGAATTTAAACATTTAAAATGTCACCATGTGCACTCTCACAAGGACGATTTCCTCCTGACAGTTAAAATTACCCAGTTTAACATTCCGATCCCAGGGAATGGAAATAGTTACATACGCATGATGATCATTGTATGTCATCATCAGTATGGCCTATCTTTGGTGTGCGACGACGAGTATGGCAGCGCTTACAATCCACCAACAATGTTTTGGATGCTTGTTTTTCAGCTTCAATGGCTGACTTCCACTCTCTTTAGTTGCAAGTGAGTTTTTCCCATAAAGTATCTGTTATGCTAAATGTGTTAAGTCATGCTTTCAGACGTCCCGGAAACGCAGTTTTGGACACCCAGTCGGTCGGGGAGCATTGGGTAGTTCGCTATACAGAAGTTGCTTTGGCAGGCAGTTGTCCTCCATCCTGTACACATGACCAGACCATCTTTGATGTCAATGTCTGATGATGGTTGTTGGCAGTGCCGTAGCAGCCCAACTCTGGGCTCCCCCCAAAATGCTTACAGGGGCCCCCCTAATGGTGATTTATAAAAAACGTTTTTGATGTTATGCTACATCTCGAGGCCGAATGACCTTCAAAACCAAATATCCTAATTGCAGGCACAACTTTGGCAGAATCAGACCCGTGGGCAGGTTTTAATGTTTGGGGGTAAATACATTTTTGAGGGGGAAATATAGTTGTTTTTATCACATGTTTAAAACAAATTTTCTGAGTACAACGAAATCTGGGAGGCTTAAAAAAGATTTGGGGGGTAACTTCCCCCAAATGTCCCCCGTGTCTGCGGGCCTGGGCAGAATTGTCACCAGAAAGTCTTCCATTGGGGACCTTCACGTTTGTGCAAGGGGACTAGACATTCTGAAAGTTTATATTTAATTCACAACATGAACAGCATTTTCAGATAATGCAAATTATTTATAAATATTTCTTGTGGTTTTTAACTAAAATTTTTTGAACGAGCTTAACAAAAGGAGTTGTGTCATAAATCATTGTTATTTAATTGACGGCTATTATTTAGAGATGTCGTAATAAAACGCAAATGCAGGAAATCAATAAATCCTATCATACAGTTATGAAAACATTACTGTGTTACCAAAGCAGCAAACATGAGGCTGGTCAAAGCATGTGCACTGTGATGAACGTTTCTTTCATTCGTTCAAACTGATAAACTTTACCATGCAATGAGCTTAAGTGAAGTATGCTTACAAAGCATGCGCATTGGGCTTGTTACTGGCTGAAATACGCATGCATAAACCTTGCTGATGTCTCGACTTGTTAATCTCCTGGTGCACGGCACATGTTTGGATTACAGTAATAACATTTTGCATCTAAAATCGCCTATAAATGTTGACAAATATAGACTGAGGCCTATTGGGCGTTTTTCCGCATGTGACTAGGGCTCCCACTGAGGATTTTTTCCAACCAGATCTGTGTTATTAGTCGACCTGGGTGTGTAGGTTTAATTATGAAAAATCGCATTAAATCTGCGTTTTTTGAAGTGATAAATTCATCAGCAACTTCAATGTGTTCAATAATATAAAGATAACTTTATATAGCAGTGTTTACATGCACACATCAGGTGAAAAAGTATGCATATCTGATGAAGCAGAACGTGTTCAATCGGTTTCATATTCTCATGTAGGATCATTGTCACGGTTATATCCAGTGATGTGTTTAGGGGAGGCAAGCGAAGCACTTGCTTTGGCCCCCCTCAAGGTATTTCGCCTGTAAATATTCCTCACTTTTGGTGAAAAGTTGATTATCCGCTCATATAATATTTTCCGAACCACATCATAATTCAGTACTCTGCATTCAAAGGTGCTCCCAAGAGCAACTGCTATGTGTAAGTAGGCTACTCTTCTTTGAAAGGGGCTCCCAACAACAACTGTAATGTGCAGGAAGGCCTACTCTGCTTAACAAGGGCACCCAACAGCAACTGCATTCTGCAAGTAGGCCTACTCTGTTTTCAAAGGGCCCAAAATAGCAACTGTAATATGTAAGTTCTACGCTTTCAAAGAGACCCACAATAGCCAATATAATGTGTAAGTAAGGTCACTACACTGTCAAAGGGGCCGACAATAGCAGTAAAGTAGCTTGCGCTTTCAAAGGGGCCCAACAGCAACTGTAATATATAAGTAAGCTACTTTGCTTTCAAAGGGCCCCCAGCAGCAGCTGTAATGCATAAATACCTTACATTCAAAGGGACCCAAAGTAACTGTAATGTATAAGCACTTTTCTTTCAAAGGCCCCCAACTTCGGTGAGTTGTAGTGCTTCATATTTCGACTTGGTGGGTCGAAGCTTTCTTTGAGGGGCTAAGTGGTGACGGGACTGAATTTTGGGCCCTTGTGACAGCGTGGGCCCCCCAATTGGGGGGTATGGAGTGCGGCTGATACGGCTCTGGTTATTGGTTATGAGGTCGTAGGAACCAGTCGCTTGCAGTACTGAGGTATTGGGCATATGGTCCCTCCAAGACAGCCCCTTGATAAAACGCAGACAACGTAGGTGGGAAGAGTTAAGACGGCGTTCTTGGTGCTGGTACATTGTCCACGTTTGACGACCATAGAGTAGCGCACACTGATAACAGAGTCCATGTACACCTGGATTTAACTCCGATGGAAAGGTTGCCATTATGCCAAACACGTGGACGAAGTTGCCCAAACGTTGTCACGGCTTTGCCTATGTGAATGTCAAGCTCCGATTTCAAGGAGTTTGTGTTGTCGACTGCTGACTCCAAATGGCAGGACTTTTCCACTGACTGCAGCACAGCTCCATTTATGCTGATTTGCGGAAAGAGTCCCTGAGATACGACCACGGTTTTGCTCAGACTGATAGTAGTATTAAACTCAGCACAGGCACTAGCGAAGGAGCTGCAGAGGTTTTGAAGGATGGATCTGGAGGTTGCCACAAAGGAAGCATCGTCCGCACAGAGCAGTTCTCGGATGAACATTTGTCTCACTTTCGACTTTGCACGAAGATAGGAAAAGTTAAACAAATTTCCCAGAGGTGCGACAATGCAGTAATACTCCAGACGGTTGCCGAAATGCAGGTGTGAGCACTGAGCAGTGTAGTGAGAAAAATTACAAAGAGGGTGGGAGCATGGACGTAGTACCCCTGTTTGACTCCACATTTGATTGAAAAATGACATCTCGAGCCATCGTCCTGAACAATAGCATGCATGTCATCGTGGAGCTTCAGGATAATGTTGATCAGAAAAAAGCCAAAGCGCCTGAGGATCGCCAATAACACAGAGCTACTAACAAGGTTGAAAGCCTTGATCAGGTCTATGAACGCCACGTATAGAGGATGCTGTTGTTCGATGCATTTTTCCTGAAGTTGTCTTAATGCGAACACCACGTCAATGGTTGAGCGCGATGAACGGAAACCACATTGACTCTCCGGAAGGACCTTTTCTCTGATGACCTGCCGTCTCGGAAGAAGCACGCGGGCTAAAACTTTCCCAGCAGCACTAAGCAGCGAAATTTCTCGATAACTTACAGTCCTGCCGACTTGCTTAAATGGCAGGTATGCCACCAGCTCCTGAAGTTTTATTGTTTTTTAGCAATTTGATTGTAACTTCACTGCGCCTGGAGGGATTTCGGCATCCAACTTGAGACGCGCTGGGATCAGCGGCTGTGCATTAATTTCCCCTTGCTTCACAGGTACATCTTTGTCATACAGGGAACTGAAGTGGTCTGCCCAGCAATCAAGCTGCTTTTCAAGGTCGCTGATTGATCTAACATTTTCGGACAAAACAGCGGGCAGTCTTTTTGGATGTTGGACCAATTTCTTCTTTGATATCCTGGCACACGCCACCATGCAGTGTCTGCACAGCACTGAACGCGTTGGCTGAGGCAAGTCCAGTAGCGATGCAGAGCTGTGCAGGTGAGACGCTGTACGTCACCTTTTGCAGTGGTTAGGCGTAACCTGCCATGACCGGTGTCATGAGTGGGAACGCTGGCTCTAACTTTGCGCTTTGTTTCAAGTGCCGGTAAGGGCAAGTCAGCACTGTCGCGAAACCACTCCGTTTGCTTTCTAGATGGGTGACCGAAAGCAGTGACTGCAGTACGGAATTTTGACCAGGCGTCGTCATGATCCATGGGAGCAGGAAAGAATGAGTCGAGGTGGCTGCGGAACAAAGTTTGAAATCGTTTTACTTTGACAGGGTCTTTGATTGCAGAGCAGTCAATGGAAGGAAATGGTCTGCTGCGAGACAGGTGAAATTTTCTAGTCCGCAAGGCAAGCTTACAGCGGACTGGTGCATGATCTGTGTTGCAGTCCGCAGAATGCATGCTGCGACAGTGACTGACCTTGTTCAGCTGTCACCCTCCTCACGATCACGTGGTCGAGTTGATGCCACCGTCAAGAGCGAGGGTGCATCCATGTGACTTTGAAACTCATGTGCCAGCGAGATCTGTGTTTATTACAAGACAGAGATCAAAGGCAGAGCATAGCAGAAGAAGGTGCTGACTAGAATCCTGCGCGGGTGGGTTAACTCGCGCGGGTTGCGGGTACCCGCATTTACGTGGCATGCGCGGGATGAAAATTATTTGTGCGTGTTACTGAATGTTGACTCCATGCATGTGAAAGTGACAAGGGCAAAATACTTAATGCTATTATGAGCTTGTGGTACGAAGGTGTAGAGCAGTTATGCTAACCGAAATGCCGTACTGGGCCAAAAATGCGTCGGTATCTTCGTGAGGGTCGCACATTTAATGGCTTACTTTCATCTTAGCAAACCCCAATTTAGTTTAAAGCGGCACTTCTTAACCGGGGGCACGCCTCCCTAGGGGGGCGCGAGCCTTTAGGTACTCTACAACATGGAAAGTTTGATCAATAAATTTACCCGTAAATATATTTGTTTTTACAACTTGCTTGGTATCAGGGGTCTTGAAACAGGAAAATTACGAATGAGAGGTGTGGCAGAGAAAAGATTAAGAACTGGTGGTTTAAAGCTGCTGAGAGCATTTGAATACTAACTGCAATGGCAACGGCTGTATGGTACTTTTAATCACTCCCAAAGTGTGATGCCATTGGCAAATTTAGTGTTATTACCAATAGAAGAACAAGGGCGGCTAGAAATTAATTTGGTGCAGAGGAACACATGAGCAAACAATCAGAAAGCTAGAAATCAGTTTTGCACCCAGGCGTGATTAGATACGTGGAAACTACCAATGCGTGGAACATGATAAACAGGCACTAAAGAACACTGCATCGAAAATGTCGAATTTGGCATTATAAAATTAAAGTCAGGCCGCGGTTGTATTCTACATACACAATAATGAAAAGCGTGGTGGGCCGCATGCGGGCCTTGGGTTTAACGTAGCTGGTGTAGAGACATTCTCCAGTGGTGGCTAGACCACATATTGGAATTTCTAGGTCTCAGTGGTCTTGCAGGAAATATGTTCTGCGCGATGGCAACCAGCGCTACTAATGAACGAGTGCTTAGTATCGATCACCATGTCGTGAATAGCAGAAGAGCAAATTTAAAAGAGTCACTCAGTGAACGACATATTTTCTTTAACAGTGCTCTGAGAAAGAAGCGCTGAAATTTGACTAGGTTTCACTTAGTGCTTTTCAAGACTTCCGTTGGTTTTGAAATGAACCACTGAATAAATTGCCACTAGCGATGGAACATGTTGCATGAGTTTTTAGTGGTTTTCCGTGACAGGTGCCGGCTTGGGACGGAAACAGTGCGGGGCGGGTTGGGAGCGGGCAAGATTTTTCAAATTCCTGCGGGGCGGGAGCGGACAAAAAATTTCAACCCGCGCAGGACTCTAGTGCTGACCATTTTCATTGAAGTTCCCCCCTCCATGCATATCAAGCGTACCAGACCAGGAGATATCAGCACGGGCATTGAAGTTAACCGGCAAGTACAACGCGGTCACCGGCCGGATCAATCTGATAGATCTGGACAACTGATCGTAGAATACATCTTTCTCCTGAGTTGGCCCATATGCTGACAGAATAGTGAGGTAGCCAGAAGAAAGCTTTAGCAGGAAACTCATGAGGCAAGGTGAGTTTACATAATTCGCTGTGTGCATGCCACAACGCGTACCAGGTGGAAATATAGGACGTTACATCGAGTCTATGCAATCTACAAGTTACAAAGATTTGTCCTTGCAAAATTAGTGTTTTGTATCTTGCACTCTGTTTGTAGCGCTTTCTGTATTCTTGCGTTTTAACCCTTTCAGTGGTCCAATGACACAAGTATGATTTGTTCTTCCACCTCTGTGGCGTGATTGCGCTAGCATTCGGCGCTGTATGTTGCAGGTAATAAGAACTGGTATTGTAACAAGCCATGCAGGTTTGGTGGTGCTAAAGTCTATTTAGCTGGTACGTGACGGTTGACACCAAATACAAAACCTGGATAAACTTATTTAAACTCCTACAGACCTGCATCCATTACTGTATCAGTTAAAAAGAAAACAATTAAAAGACATCAATACTTTTGCTATCCCTTCTTGAAAAAGATCTTATTGCGTTTGTAAATAACTGGGAGGTTTGAACAACATGCTTTTTTATTTTGGGGTACTGCATGGACGTGGAATCAGTGTGCTTAGCATATGTAAATATGAATGAGTAGCCTAGACTTACAGTAATTGCATCGCACACGTTGCAATGCAGGTTTGAATATGTGGTGCTCTCATACAGTAGTTTAAGCCTATTATGCATGTGTCCATTGGCCATTTGCAACCGGTATGGAAACACCAAGTTATTATTTCTGAACCTTTGGCACCAAGCAATTATAAAGGATTTTTTGGTGACAAACATCAGAGTGAATTGTACCTGTGTAGGTGAAGCCAATGCTACAATGTCGATAGGTTGTTATACAGTGGCAACCAGCAAGATGGCTTTTGGCTTAATGCACAAAATGGCGAAAGGCAACGCATGGCGTGACAAAATAAAAGATGGAAAACATGTTGTCGAGTCATATGCATCACTTCAACCCTGGTTTCTGTCGCAATGTGGTTGCGGACAGGGGTATGCTGAACAAATGCGCTGGGCGGTGCTGACAGAAGGCAAAATTTTTCTGTCCACAACATCTCTACTGTATTAGCTCTGGACGACCAAGTAACTACAGAGTAATCTCTACACAATGTGTATTCTCTACTGCTAATTGCGAACCTGGTGAATGGTTTGAATGTGCTTGCTGGTTGTCGACCCTTGCGAAAATGCAGTGTGACTGCAACATCAACACAAAATTATTAGACCTCAAAACTTGCTTCGATTCTTTCACTGTCAAAGGAAACAAATATATGATGTGGCAGCGATGAATTTTCAAATTGACTGCTATTCTTATATACACTCTTAAAGGCATTTGCACTGCTTGGCAATGAAGAAATGTTGCACCCGTTTTTTACCGAGCATAACTCCTGTGCGATCAATGGTATTTTTAAGTTGAAGTATAGTGCTGAAAGCAAATTCACCTACCTCCAGTGTAATAAAGAAAATGTGAGATTGAACATTCATGTGGGTAAGTATGTTGTATATATATCCTAGGGTAGAATAACATATGCAGACATGAGTGAAATGGGCAAACTCGAAATGTTTGTTGTTACTTAGCTTCATTTTGGTGTTTTTCTAGATGGAACAAATCCTGACAGAATATCGATTGAAAGCAAAGAAAATTCACCCTGACAAAAATTTAAATGACCCAACAGCAAAGTGCAATTTTGCTAGGCTGCAGGAAGCTAAGGAAGTGCTGACTGACCCGCATGTAGGTCTGCATGTCATTGTTTATTTGTTTTATGCGACATATACCAACTGTATTTTATCGGATTTTTATGTTTTTGTGCCACTGTTTTGTTTGATCAAGAGATAATACGGTACTTGTATCCTTCGTTTTTGGTACTGCAAGGTTTCGTTACTCAACACTTTAATAGCTTTAACGATTGGTTAGGTGTTAAAAATACGGGAATTAAGAGTTCCTAAGCTTATCTTTTTAATATTCAATGTTTGTAGTATATTGTTCACCATGTAGCTGTTTAAAAAAGGCAACGCCCACTTAAAAAAAACTTGGAACAACAAATGATTTTGAAAGAGCAAATCCTGGGAGTTCACAAAAAAACTACCAAAATAAACAAAATTGATTTGAAATTAATTTCGATGAGTTAGTTTTTCCAATATTAGGTTCTGAGCATATTTTGAACCGAGTAGGTTTCAAAATGAAAGCTTTTTTACGATTAATTGTATGTAATATACATCGAGTTATAAGTAGCATATTTTCGATAGAAAAGATTGTTTGGTGCTGTCACAAAAAATTAATCATTGCTATTATCAGATAAGTGAAAAACTCGTCAGCTTGTCCAACTAAAATTGACCGTAGCATGTCGGCCTAATTTTTTTCCGGGGCTCCATCTCAAGGAAAGACACTGGAAACTTCGTTGTCTCAACTCCTGTCCTGGCTTACTCCCTGCAATGTGGAGATAATTAACATCTGCATAGAGTAATCGATATCAACTCTAACCGCCGTAAGACAACTAAGCTTGCGGCAGTGTGCCAGAGATAGACCAATACAACACTTGTGCAAGAAAGCACAACGAACCAAGTCGAGACAGTTATCTTGCAGCAATGCTAGCAGGTGTGTTTTCATCAACAAGCAGACAAAAGGAACCATGAAGCATATGTCAGCCGTCGCAGCCGAAACAAAAAGCATCATCATTAATCATATTAATTCAAAATCATAGCAAAATATTGAAATTGCGGTCGACCTCTACAGTGTACCATTTGTAAACTGAATTCATTGCAAGTCAGGCACAGTTCGACGAGTTGTTGACGTTGGCAGGAGAGTTCTGCACACATTACAACAACAGCGAGAGCGCCCTGCGCAAAGCGGCGGTGTTCTGCCTGGTGGCGCTGCACAGCATCATTTGTGGGATGTGCGTGCTACCGTCGCCCCAAACTATAGGTTGCCTTTAGCGAAGGTCTATCTTTTGCATGTTGGTAATAGTAGTTACAGCAATGAATGTTAGCATTCAACGCAAATTAACAAAAATCACGAATGCTGTGAACACGTAGCCCGCGTATTCCAACAACCCTGATCGCAACCTGCGCAGCTCTGCTTTCGTTGGGAACATCAATTAAATTCAAATTTCGTAGCAAGGCATATTGACATGATCCATTTCCACGAAACAAGCAGTTTTGGTAAGAAGTTCCAGGTCTCGGTGTTTCGCAGATGGTGCTCTGACGGGCAATGCTGCTTTGATTCAACCTTGGTACAACATTCTATGGAAAATCGCTGAAATGAAAGTTCAGAAGACGTAAGACACATGAAGACCATTGCGCTGTACTAACAAAGTTTAGAAAGATAGACTACAACAACAGCAGGTGATTCTTGTTTTTGGGCGTTCTTGCTACTATGGTCTTTGCCGAAGTCGTTTCACAGTCTATTTCCCAAGTCCGCTTTGCTGCAGGGGTGTGCAAACTCCTTGAAAGACGGACAGATATGAACATGTGAAGGGTCCCGCGGGCCAGGAGTTCCTTCCTACAGTTTTAACTATACGCTGCAGGTTAGCATAGTTTAGCTTAGGGTTGAAGCAGAAACACTCCTATGCGACGGCTTTCGCGCTCACATTCACTCTCAGCACATCAAAACACCACCGGAAATGTCACATGTAGTGAGAAACCGCTGTCGCTCCGAAAAAAGTGTAATTCAGGCTTTGGCAGGCCGTGTACAGCACATTACAACCCGAAATTAAAGCAGCGTGACATACGAAATTAATCGCGGGCCGCATTTTATACAACCGTGCTCTCCAGATGTTGCCAATATTCGTAGAAAACAAAGTGAAAATAAAAAAAAGTTATCGATTCTTCTTGCGAGCGGCATTTTCGAAAAGGTTTGTTTGTTACTTCAAGAGACACAGTAGTCGTTTTTTGGGGACTGTTGCCTTAAATTCCCTCTGAATCCAACACTGCTTTCTACACACCGGGTTTGTCAACTTAAACGAATGCATTTTACCTCGTTGACGTCAAACGTCTGTGTGGCTTGCAGAAACTTTCCAACCTGAATCTTCGCAGCCCTTTAACTGCCCTGCGTCTCGACGTGAAAACCACAGCCTTTTGTAAAACTGCCTCGTCTAAAATGTTGGTGTGGCTATTCCACGATTGCAACGGCTTAAGATAGATGGAAATTTACGTCGATAGCTGTTTTTTTCGGTCACAGACCGAAATGTTTTTGAAAAAGTCATTTCGGTCAGGACGTATGAAAATATAGGCTAATAGACACTGTTATGGCGAGTTTTAATACAACTGTGAGACAAATGACCGGAAATATCTCAGCGACCAAATTGTCTCTAAAAAAATGACCGAAATGTATCAGCGAAAAAAACCCATAGCATTCTGCACAGTGTACCAACACCGCATGATCAAGAGTTGTTAGAGCAGTTGTTAGTTTTCACTTGACGGGAAAACCTTTTGGGTTCTCGGCATAATGTGAACGTGTTTCACGAAGGCTTTTTAGATGCTTGAATTCACCAAAAATCACCAATTCAAACACCGGGTACTACGACGAACCGTGTAGAAAGCTACTGTGAAGAGCCTCTCGGTTTGACGTAATGGAGTGCACGTCCTGACGGTTCTGGGTGGCGAGACTATGGAATTGCTGCTCAACACCTGCCTCGAGATCTCGTACGGCCAAGCAGTGGATTATAAGAACTCCTCAAACGTTAAAGAGATAAACTAACACAAATATTTAGCCTATTAGGTTAGAAAATCAATGTTTTTGGAACCCGTGGCGTGGTGCAACGACTGTTTGATCATCAATTAAAGCACCATGCCTTTCAAAAAAATCTTGTAGGTCTTCAGTGTAGTTGTTATCTCGTACCATGTTGCTACAGATCCTTTCATTTTGCAGCAAAGAAAAGAATATGATCGATGGAGGAACTGTGGAATTGCTATATCGTACAAAAAGTGGAAAACCATCGGAGGTTCAGTTAAAATTGTGAGTGTGATGCAGCCAGAAAAACTGCTTCGTGCTTGAATGAAACCTTTTCACTATAAATTCTGCTTTCACAGTCAATGCACTGGGCTGCAAAAGACAAAACGAACCCAATGATCGATTGTCCGGCCAGAAAAGGTGACTTGTTTACGCTGATCAAATACCATCAAGGAATTTTATTAATTAGTGAATATGTTGCACGCAGATTTGCACGCTGGACCTTCAGACGCTTTTTCGCAAGAAACCGGCGAAATGTTCCAGAATTTTCCAGAGACGATTCGAAAGTTCAGAAACTACGAAATTTGATTTGTATTTTGTCATAAACGTTGTATTTCTGTTTTTACATACTTTTTGCAGTGTCGCCCGTGCAATATTTGCTGCTGATCTATATACTGCCGGTGAGTCACTGGTGATTGATCACATCAGCCGTCCTTCGTGTGTTCTGAGGTCACAATTTTGTAGCATCTTGTTGAATGTTACAAATATACTGTATGTCGACGCCGGCGTCTAACCTGATCACCACTGCCTCCTGATTGAGTGATCAGTCGCGATTTTGGCGAAATAGCTTTAAGACAACACCATCAGTAACTCAGGGCCGAGTCAAATGCTTTGTACAGCAGTGGGTATAATCAGGGACCTTAAAAAACATGTCGTTATTGCCATCTTCTGAGAAAAAACTAATAATAATTTTCAGCAGCAAAGTTTTCTCTGCATTTCCCCTCTTCAAATGTCAGAACCAACATGTTTCGAAGGCATACGAAGAACTCGGTAGGACCAAGTTGAAAATAACGGTAGTAAAAACAGACGAGCAATTGTCGTACGGGATGCTCCCATAGCTTCTGCATGCCCATCTAACCCGATTATGCGCGTTGTGAAGTTTCAACGGACTCGTGAAGCGAAATTGTCAGATCTGAATTTATGTTTTGTATTGTTGCAGACAGACACACGAGTGTAGAGTGTTGTATTTTACTCTGATTTATGATTTCCGGGTCGTCGCGCTCGTCGCATAAAGGAATAAATGGCAAGCTTTTCTTGCGTAGCACCTTAATATAACTGTAATTATCGATAAAGTGATGCCTGCTAGTTTTGGGGTTATTTTCCGCTTTTTTAGCACTACACCCCTTTGTAGACATGTTTGACTCACATCTTGTTCGTGCGTTAACTTCCCATCAGGTCAAATAAAAAAAATTGTGTAAGAAACTTCATCACCTCTACTTCCATCGAAGCAAGCAACTGTTTATTTTTGATAGTTAAACAACAAATACACAATCCAATTTTCTAAACCTGAACTACGTTTACAGTGTGACAGTAAAAAGCGAAAGTTGCGTACAACCGCAACACACAACGAGGTAGAGAGGAAGCGCAGCAATAAATACTTGCCACAATACATTCTGACAAGGCAGGAGAACTTAGATGAAGCGAATGTTTGAAACATCATAACACGAACGCACAAGCTGACGTACTTCTTCATTTCCGTTCTGGCCGAAATGCTACAAGCAGGAACACTTTCGGGCAGCTTTAAGAAAATAGTAAAAAAATCACGGCTCCGCCACAAGGCAACAATAGTAAACTCAGGGCCGTCGCCAGCGGGGGGGGGCAGTGGTACCCGGCCCCCCATTTCACGTTTGGCCCCCGGTTGCCACTTATATCCAATACTGTATTTTTTAAATGTGGCCCCCCTGCTGCTAAATCCTGACGACGGGCCTGAGTAAACTGCTGGCTTTCTTGATGCAAGAAAAAAACGACACACTACTTCCTTGATGCAAGAAAAAAACGACACACTACTTCCTTGATGCAAGACATTCGTACTGAGGAGAAGTGCTATAACCAGCGCAGAAATAACTAATGAGAAGTATAGCAAATACGATTTCTTTAACAAGAATAAGTCGAGAGACGAGATTTTGTTCATTTCGTGCAGTAACCCTGTTGCAAGTGACACATTGAAATGGGCGAAAAAAAGTCATACACATAGCGCTCTGAAAAAACGGAACATAAGATTGCGCAAAACAATACATCGTAGTCTTGTATTATGAACCTGTTTTCTCCATTAACCAAAGAGGAATAGGTTTGTTCATACTTTTCAACAAACGGAGAAGTTTGTTGTTCGCTTCTTGGTAATACTTGTCCAAAAACAGCGAAACCTGCAACGACAAGCACTTTGAAAGAAATTGTTTCTGTGCGTTCTACGATCTGGACCTGTCGCAAACCCGGCGCCCAACTGTCAGACTGTTAAGTTACTGAATGAACAATTAAAACAATGTCAGCCATAGCTCGATGGTAGAATGTCCGTCTTTCAAATAGATGATGTTTGGGTGTTCAAACCACGGCCACGGAGTGAAACGCAGTAGCGCTGCTTTGGGAAAAGCGTTCACCTCAACCACCCCGGCAAGAAACATATTTAAAGCTTCGGCCTGCCGCCAAACGCTGACAGATATTAGGGGTCACGCGGAGAATTGGGCTCCGCTTTCTGGTGAAAGCTAACAGCTTGTGAGAACGCGAAGCTCTTGTTCGTCCCAGGTCGATGATATTTCCTTAAAAACACTGTTTTTCGACTTCTCTCAAGTGCTCATGGCTAAAGGTAAAGATGTGAACTTGCAATAAACATTCCAGTTTTTTACGTTTCAGAGCATAAACTTTGAGGTATTATGAACAGGAAGCTCACGAACTTTCACACCAAAAGGTTTAGTAACGTTCGAAAGTTATTTAGCAAACCTCACTGAACAAATATTATCCTCAGTGCAGAGGTTCGATAAAACAGTTCAGGAAAAAAACACTCGTGTTATGTATGACGTATCACTCAACAAGTATTACGTCGACGTTGCAGTTTCTGACCGCAAAAACATTGCTGTAGAATCGTTTCCAATGAAAAAACTGTACTTACTGATAACACCTATGACTTCAGCATTTCTCAACTCTATGATACGTATTACGAAGTTTACGCTTTTGATATATCTATGAACCAAACTGTTCTGACGAGGGATATAATGCGCTATTGCAGTATTACGGGCTTTGATGTAACAAACTTCTCATAAATCATGTAAACCTCATACGCCACTGTAGGTCACGTGTGTAACGTGGTCAAAACTGGAACTTGAACGCGTTGGTTTAAAATCCCAACTTGAAACAATGAAACGAAATCTGCTAAGGGTTTGTTGAAACGTAAATTTTGAAGCACGTTCTCTTCAAAAACATGCCAATACTCTGATTGCAAACTAAATCAAAAACGTCTGAAAATTTATTGTCTTGTGCCCGACACAAACAAATCAGAATCTGGGCCTGATCGAGTCCACTCGAACATGACTTCTTGGACGTAACACAAAGCACAAATTTGGAACGGCAGAACTATTGAAGCAGCATGCAGGCAGCGTCATGTAACAGATGTGATCAAAGAGTTAAATAACGTGCGGCATGATACTGAGTAGCAGATGAATTTGGGCAGGTCAATTAGAAGTACTCGCAAAAAATCTTCAACTGCACGTGATAAATATTGGCAGCTTTCAGATGTTACACAATCCAACACAAAAATAATTTTTATTCTGTGACTGCACTGTAAACGCGAGTGCAGAGGAGCTTGTCAGAGCAAAATGCTGACCAGTGAAACTCCAAGCACTTTTGTTTACAGTCATATACTGAAGCTTTCGGAATCACGCGCACACAGCCATATTCAACACCTGCGTGCAAGGCATACCCAGGGTTGGCTCCCCTGTGTGCCATCGTCAAAACTAATTAACATGCTAGCTTCAGTGGATTTGATGCTAAAATCGCAATCGTACTAAGGATACGCGATTTATCAACTTGGCATTCGATTTCATTCATTTGACTCTGCGGCAAGCATCACGTGCACCCCAAGGAGGAAAATTGTAAAATACATAGTGAAATCTGTGCGCGGCTCCATCTTACTAAACGCTGCCAAACAGCGGAAAGCGTGGATGCGTTATTCAGCTGATGGTGATAACTAGGGCAACCAATTTTAAGACCTAACAAGTTAACATTCGGACTTGACCATTTTGACTTTATTTTGATCTATCAATTTCCTGCGTTTGTAAATGAAACGCGGAATGCAAAGCGATAGGTTAAGCGTTTTTTTCTGTTGAAATGAAACAAATATCAAAAGTGTGAAAGACCCAACGGAACTAGAGGTAACAAACCGTAGAGTGTAGACGGAAATCAATCCAACCGCACAAGAGAAATATCCTGTGTCAATAAATCTCTTGAAGTCACTTCAACATCAAGTACTATCACGCCTAGCGTACTGTGTAATTGGTCCAGTAGTGGGCAAAACAACATCATTACGTGAGAACCAGGGATATATAGAAACTCCTTCACATGTGGAGTCTCTAGATATCCCTGGTGAGAAGTCGCAAAAAAATCCAGTATTATGGCAAAATTTCAACTAAACTTGCGAAAGCATACCATATCTGTTGTTGTAGCTTTAATAAAATATCGATAAGGAGAAAAAATCTGTGCTGCAAGAAATTTTGACCTAATAGCTTGGGAGTCGCTCGTGCTATCAGCGAAAAAATTTGGTTTGTGGACGTTTCATAAACTTTAAAAAATGCAGAAAACTTTTGACTCCATTGACTTTTGGTTGCCCTAGTGACAACTAAAGCTAGTACACTAATAAGGCTCCCGTCTCACCTTGTCATCCATCTTTGGATAGATTCTGCCTTTACTTTTCCCCAAACATTTCTTTTTGCCATTTGGTAGCAACTGGCAGAAAAATCCTTTTTTTTCATCAAACCTTCAGAGAAGTATCACTTGATATTTACAAATGTCACATCATAAATGAAGAACACATCAAGGACAACAATTTAAGAACGAATGGTATTTTACTCTACTCGAGAAAACAAAAATAGCAAGCAAACGCGCAAAAATGGGAAGCTAGATCTAACCGTAAAACTGGTTCATAATTGAAATAGGATTTGAATTCAAGATCTCGCTGCAACTGCTGCATGACTCGCGCGGGCTGACTTTTCAGAAGGTCACCATCCACAGTAACGATCTGCACAAACAAATGTTGCGGCATTTGAAATATGGTATTTGAGTAAATTACGGTTGCGAGATCTCCAGAAATATATTTTAACAGTCATCTCTCGGCCTAAACACCTCTCTGTCAAATGAGAATGGACTTTTACTTGACCAGCTATCAAGAACCAGTGGTGCCAACTGGTGTATACATATCAAATTAGAAAAATTTTTTCTTGGAGGAATTAGGTGAGTCTATAAACCAACTGATTTGGTATATTGCAAAGCGTAAATAAAGACATCACATCGGTGTTGAAGCTGTATAGTAGTGGTTCAGTGATTTTGCTTAGCATGGGAGTAAGCGTGCACTTTGGGTTAGCGGAGAAGGAGACTGGGAATATCCATGTGCTATTGATAATGTCATGTTCGTTGGAGATTTCTTGTGCATTCTTTCTGTAACAAATTGGAAATTTGATATTCATACCGAGTTGGTTTCTTTAAATGTTTTGAGGTTTTGTGAAAATTTCAGCTTATAGTTTGTATTACCATGTGACTGTGACATGGTTGAAAAACCGTTTTTTATCAAGAGCTACTAACGCGAGCGATAAAAAGTTCGCTGCAACATTTGGAATAGGGTCAACAAAATATGAAACATTTTTAACCTTGTTCCGTAAAAGAGCTAAACCCTATGTAGTCCGAGGGGGACCTGTACAGTACTTGCCAGTCAATAAGTTCACTCGGATGAAGATGAATACAAACTTATCAACACTCGCACTTCACAGATTTCAAAAATCTATTCTTCAAAGTTGACTTTTTCTGTCCGTTAGCGACGTGGAATTTTCATCATTTGAGTAGTTTCAGACAGGTACAGCGACATTAGTTGTGTTTGCTTTGAACACCTTCGGTGCGGTGTGAATTCCACGCGATTATTTAGCAGGCGCGGGACGGTTTTTAGGTTGTTTTCATCCAACAGTTATACTCAAAATTGAATAACTCAAAACGTACTCGCCCGATTGACCTCATATTTTCAGGTAAGAGGCATTTTCATGAGAACATTTATCTAAAATTTGGTTGCAAGAGACCAAACATGTCAAAAGTAATTGCGCCCTACTCAACAACTACTGAACCCAAATTAGCGCGTTGCCAGCCACGCGCACAAACAATTAGTCTGATGCTCGGGGAC
>JGI24159J19872_10001599_pt1 | contig 25384 bp, 20 predicted proteins | sample Ectturendosymbi4_FD_19872 | JGI IMG/M metagenome (IMG submission 19872)
TAGCAGGAGTCTGTGCGGTCATTTCTTAGGTAAAAACATGGGTAAATTACGGTTGGATCGATGATTGTAGCCGGAGTCTGAACAGGAGTCGGATTCTCAAAGTTAAAGAATAGCCGGACCCGGATTCAAAAATTTTGGAACAGGAGCGGAGTCGGAGTCTGAAAAAGTGACTCCGGCTACCTCTGGTGATCACGTCAAGTCCGAAATCGGAGTCATGCGTCAATGCGTATCAGTTTTATCTGTTTAACTCGTGGTTATTGCTTATGAATCATCATGCGAATTGTTTTTACAATATTGTGGGTCACTCTCATCCTTAATACGGTTCAAAATTCAGTTGCAAAATATATGTACACTACATTCGAATGTAAACAGTTCACAAATATCCACTCCGGTTGAGCTGAGTGTCTTAGTTTTCATTTTGTTCCAGCTTTATGTACTTGAGTAAAAGTCCATTTCTCTGTAAAACTTTGGTTTCTCAGTGTTCATTCAAATCACAACTGTCCACAGTGAGAGACATTGAACTTCAGAGTCTTGTTCTAGACTCGTTTTTCCAATCATCAAAGTCACTTTTTGACTGTATTCCGGAGTCTGAAAATGTTTCATGTTGAGATGGCAACGCGAACTCATCAGTGCCCAGTGTCATTTCAGCATATTTGATTGCAGGTTATTTATATTTAGTTTTTTTCAGTTTGCATTTTGCTTGTCTCTTTCACTCTCAGTCATTTCAACAAGTCTATCCCAAACTTTCTGCAAGTGTTGCAACCTCTCAGTTAGCGTTGTGTTGAATCTGTGCGATTCACCATGAACGAGATGTGCGTGAAGAACAACACCCATACATAAGTGGCGCGAACAAGCAGAAACAGAATGAGCGCAACGTGTGATCTTTATGCAGCCAAAATGTGAACCATTGCACACTTGCTGCCCAGGCTTTCCAGTCAGAGCCGGATTAAAGTGTAGGGGGCCTGGGGCAATTTTCACTGGAGGGCCCCTATGACGAATTTCATGACGTTATCGTTTGTAAAATGTGTTTTTGCTGATTCGCAACGTTCTCGTTTGCTTTTTCTGGCAGTCGATTATGTGCCTGCCGAATGCGCTCGATTGTTAGCCACCTTTGATTGTAAGCCGCACGAAATGGTGTTAAAAATTAAGGCAAGCTGCCCTTGATTGTAATCCGCACTTGAAAATAGGTTACCTAAGCCTCTGAGATGCATTAGCGATGTTCGCATACTCGTGTGTTACCCGTTAAATGACAACCCCGGTATTGATGATGTATAGTGCTTACACCACTACAACTGCCTTCTTTTTGTCATAATTCCTCCTGTGACGGATGTGCACATGATGCTGAAGAAAATCGAATGTGAAATAAGAGTTTGGTCGACAAAACGTAGCCAAGGAAAGACTGAGCGTCATCTATACCTTACGATAAAGTAAAGAATAAAAAATGTAAGCCGCCCTTGATTGTATACCGCATGAAATGATGACAAAACTTTATAAGCCGCGGTTTACAATCGACTGAATACGATACTGAACTGCACATACAGTTAGCTGCGAGAAGAGAGTTTATGATATAAACACTACAATGTATTCTTACTAAGGAAAAATATTTCCAAAGGCTAGAAAGTGACTCGACAAGAAACAACATTCACCCGAACAATAAACATAAACCAAAGATCACAAACAAAAACACCGGAAAAATAACATGTCATTATGGCCAGCTAGTCTGAGTGTGAAAGGTGCTTCGAAACTTATGTCGTGAGTTTCACCTACATTTTCAGGTGCTCTGGTTAACGCCACTGTTTTAACGTTGCTGCTGAAAAGCTTCCTGGAAAAAAACGTTTCAGTCGCGGCGTTTTAGGTAACACTACCAGATTCTTGCGCTTTCTCTGCTTAGAAACCTTGTCATTTTAAGCTGCTGATGGCATTACAGGTTTCTGCATCGCGCTAGCTAAACACTTCAACCTCATTTTCTGCTCTTTCGTTCTACAATCGACTGATCAAAAACCTTTTCTGACTGACCGCGCAATAACATGTGGTGTAAATGGCTTGACTAGCTTCATATGTTTATGATGTAACGCAAGAATAGTAGCCATCGGAAGAAAAGTGCATTTCCACCATCAGGCCCGTAACCAGGTTAGGACACCAGGAGGGGCGAAGAGTTTTTCAAGAGGGGCCCAAATTTTTTAAATTATGTCCAATAGTTTCAAACTATGTCCAACATATTTTCTCAGGGGGGTAAAAAATTTTCTTGGGTGGACTTCGCCCTCCCTGCGCCCCCCTGGTTAAGGGCCTCTCCACCATACGTTATCCTCTATGACGAAACAAAGGTCGTAGTTCGGCTGCAGCTACCTCCAGACCGCACAAGACATTAGGGAATCGTTGATACTAAACAGCAACAACAGCAGAACTAGCTTTGCTGCTTGAGCACGCAAATAAAGTCAACCTCGGTTAATCCGGATCTTCGCCAAATCCGGATAAAACCTGTGGTACGAATGATTTCTAACGTTTTTCTTTATATAACTCTTCGGTTTATCCGGATTTTTTAATCCGGATCTTCGCCAATACCGGATAAAATCTGCACTTTTAAAACATGGCACCCTCATGTTCCAACCTGAGATCTTTCGCAAGCAAATCTACAGTATTGAAAAAAGTATTTGCGACATTGTTGCGACCTTTAGGTGCCCCCTGCAGTCAGTCGGCAACCCTCACAGTAATTCGACGCCCCCATAATGATTTGGCACCCGCAGAATTGTGCCCCTCTTTCCCCCTCGTTTCGCCCCTGCAATCAAGGGCGGCTAACAACCAAGTCAATATACGGTATGTGCGCCAATATCTGATCTGTCTTTCACAGTACTTTTTTTGTTAGCTGTTTACCTCAAAGTTTGATGTTAGAATGCCTACATTTCTCTCCCACTACTGGATTCCTGTATAGCCTAATGATGGGTGAATGATGTTATAGTCAGAACCATCACCAGAAAGTCTTTAAATAGGGGATTTACGTTTGTACAGAGGGCTTGATTTTCTGAAAATGATGAACTTGACTGATGTATAGCGTTTATATTTCAATTTTGGGGGGCTTGGAGCTTTGTTTGGGGAGCTAAACCCACCAAAGCTCCCCGTGGCGACGGGGCTGGTTATGGTTGGGGTGCTGTTAAAGTGTTTTGCTCATATCAGTGTATACAAGCAAAATGGGGGCTCAGTTTTTGCATTTATCTTGTCAGGGGGAGGTTCTCACCCTTGTACCCCTGTCAGTTACACCACTGTTGTAGACCTGTGTCATATCCTTTCACTGTACAAGAATGAAATAACCGGCATACAATCATATAAAATCGTATTCGCAGCCCGCGCCTGCATGGGCGTCCGCAGGGGGGGAGAAACGGGCATTTTCCCCCGCTGGAAATTGGGACTAAGAAGCAAAAATTTCTGGATAACGTGAAATCAGCAGTTTTATTCTGATTAGTTGGGTTGATTCTCGCAATGACAGTATATTTATCCATATGGCACTCACACTGCACAAGAGTCAGGTTCATTGTTTTGGTAACATGCAGTTATGAGCTTGCAGTTCACTAAATCCGCTTCTTTGCCTGCAGAGGCAGGTTGCGAAACTCGGGAGCGAATTGTTCTGCTATTGGCCTTTGTTGCGTAACAGTGACATGACAACAAATATCCGAAGATGCACGTCAAGTCACGGTAGTACGCGTTTTGCCGAATGTAACTATTGAACACAGGCAACTTGGCAGGAAATGTAGTGAGACAGTGACCGCCGATAGAGGTAAGCCACGTAGGTTTATTATGCTAATGGTGGGGAAACTGCCAGTGGCCGACATATTTTGTGTGGCTCTTCTAGATGAATAGCAATATCTCAAATTGATTGCGAGTTGTTGACTCATATTTAACGTTTATTTCATTAATCAATGTGTTTACAAAAGTTCGTGAAGTTAGTCACCAGCAGTGTCATTGTAAGAAGATTTTACATTGAGCAAGTATTTGTTTCAGTGCGCATGCAATTTCACAACGACGTATACACACAACCAGTTAATCGCTTCTATAGGGCTATGCGATGTACAGTATATACGATATCAAATTTGGAATGTTGCAAGTGCGCAAGAATGAGATTTCACTGCACAAATGCCCTGGTGGTTCTGCGCAGTTGTGCGCTTTATAGGGAACACTGGTCACCAGGGAGTCTGCGCGATTTGATAAAAATGACATTGAACCTAAATTGAAGTTAGGTTACGTTCCCAGAAGAAAATTAAAATTTTTTAAGACACGTATCGTCGAAAGCATTCTTTCATTTTCCCAATGTCAAAATGAGAACAAATGTTTTTCGCGAGGAGGCAATTGCAGACCACAAAATGGAAGAATACTAAAATAAATTGTAAGACTACCGGAGATTTTCCAAATTTGACCATTTCCAAGAGTTAAACCATGCTTTGCATTCCTTGTAAATCCATTCAGTGTTAATGTTTCCGTGATGGCTGTCCAGTTCGCTAATCGTTTGTTACAAACTTGCCTGCTGTAGAAATAAAACTGACCGAATATATGCAAGAACATCTTGCTCAAATAAAACTTTAGTCATTGCCACTGTACACTTAATTTCTGGCGACAGGTTTCAAAGAGTAAATACCCAGAATTTAAAATACCAGTGTATAACCCATTTCCACGTGTAGGCCAACATATTGCTGTGATTTTTTTCTCTGTAATAAAGTTCGTAAAATCAAACCATCGTCCAACCTTGAAAAATGAAAGCTTGGGAGAATTAATTTGCGCAGCTTTGACAACGTACTGTCCAGATTTTCGTGGACTGCAAGATTTTATTAACATCAAAAACTGACAAATTACTGTGCATCAATTAATATAAAACTTGCGTTCTTTACCATTTTTTTATTGACACTTCAAACTGGCTTGCGGCTCGCTGGTGTTTTTGGTTTCTGAAGATGACTTTTCTCTTGAACAAGTTTGCCCACCCCTGGCTTATACTATGTGTGAAGACACATGGGTGAAATGGAAGCATTGCTGTCAACAAAATGCATTTTTTTGCAACCAATGCTCCTGAAGGTGCGCAAATGCGTAGTACCACAAGAGTATTTGCGTAGTGAAATCCCATCTCGCCCACTTGCAACATTCCAAATCATTGGAAAACACGAAAAAAGGAGAAGCTACTTGAATTTTAATGTGTAGTTTGTTCGTATTTCCTAAGATTTTACACTTGTTCTAAAAGTTCACAAAGTTTGTAGTTCATTTAGAATTCTGCTAACTCAGTCTTAAAAATCCATGCTCACTTAAACACACATTTGCTCACTGTAAAGCTTTCTAACAAGGAAAACACTGTATGCAACTGTTGCCGTAACATTGAACATTTCCTTTTTTTATATGTCCACTGCGTTACATCGCCAACAATCTGAAAAAGATAAGCAAAATGTCGACTTTGTCCCCCCTGGAAAATTTTCTGCGGACGCCCATGCGCGCCTGTCATATCCAGTGTATCTTGCATCAGAGTTGTCCGATGAAAACTCGAAACTTTGCACCAATGAGAAACCCAGTTATTTAACGAATAACACTGTGTCCAGTGGTGGACCGTTCAGCACTTTTTGTTGGGCCGCGCAACACTTGTTGTGAGCCGTGTTTGCTGCGCCGGTTGCGTGGAATCAAACATCGGCTACTGCAACAACTATATAGATTATAGAACATTGATTAGTTGACGTTAACACGACATGATATTGTCATTATAGGATTTATTACATTAACATAGCATTGCTTTGTTACAGATAACTGAATACAACAGAAGTTTGAAATTGGGCCTTCAAAAAAGCACGGGCCGTTAATTACGACTAAAAGGGCATGGGCGAGTCTATTTAGCAATCATTGCTAAGTTGTCCCAAACCAGAGTAGTGCAGTTAGTAGGTTATGGATGTTAACCGTTGTGTCCACGTAGGCCTTAGCTTAGATTTGTTAACATTTATAGGCGATTTGAGATACGAAATGTTATTCATCTAATCATGTGCCATGCACCAGGAAATCAAGAAGTCTAGACATCAGCAAGGTTCGTGCAAGCGTATTTCGGCCAGTGAAATGCCCAATTCGCACGCTATATAAGCATATTTCACTTAAGGTCATTGGTAAAGTTTATCAGTTTGCGCTAATGAAAAAAAAAGTTCATCGCAGCGCACATGCTTTGACCGGCCTCATGTTTGCTCTTTCGGTGATGTTTTCATAACTGAACGATAGGATTGATTGTGATTTCCTGCAATTTGTTTTTACATTTGCATTTCATTTCGACATCTCTGAATAATCGCCGTTAATTAAATGACAATGGTTTACGACCCAATTCCTTTGTTAAGCTCGTTCACAAAATTTTAGTTGGAAACTACTAGCCTATTACGGGCATATGCGGGAAAATACTTAAAATCAATTTGTAAAATCTGCAAATGGTATTCAGTGTTGATGTTGTGAATTAAATATAACTTTTCAGAATGTCTAGCCTCCTTGCACAAACATGAAGGCCCCCGAGGGAAGAATTTCTGGCGACGTTCTGACCAGGCCTGCAGACACGGAGGGCATTCGGGGCGAGTTACCCCAAAATCTTGTTGTGCTCAGAAAAATTTATTTCAAACATATGATAAAAACAAAAATATTTCCCTCCAAAAAAATGTTTTTGGCCCCAAATCCTGGCCACAGGCCTGTTTCTGCCAAAATTGTGTCTGCAATTAGGATATTTTGCTTTGAAGGTCATTCGGCCTCGAGATGTAGCATAACGTCGACAGCATTTTTTCATAAATCACCATCAGGGGGCCCCTGGAAGTAAGTTGGGGGGCAGAGTTGGGCTTCTACGGCACTGACCACACCTATAGCCAGGGCTATCACCGATCTTGAACCAAAAATACGGACGGCTGAGGAAAATTTTATTTTGGTACATAAATGAAAACAACTGTTTCTGTTAGCACGACTAACGGCAGATAGTAGGCTTCCCTATTTGCTCCAGGAACCGTTTGCTTCAGTAACGTCATACTCTCAACTTCCTTCTTGTAACCGTCACTGAAAACGTTTTTTTCGGCTTGCTTATTTCTTGAATCAGTTAAATGCTAAGCCTCCGCTACAAAACCAGGTTTCCGTAGAATCTTAACCAGAGTGGACAGCTCACAGTGCTAATAATGTCTGATAGTGCGTCGCGTCTCTTGTGCTGCAAGACGATACTTTGTCACAAAACGTTTATCACAAAATGTTTACGATGAGATAGAAATGATCTGTAGCCTACTGTATGTCTATCGATTACATTGTGATTTTGCTTATTCGTAATCACAATCGAGCAGGTGGCAAGTAATCGTAATCGATTACATTTGTGATGTAATCGCCCCTTGTCTGACGCAGACGTGTGGTGTCAAAAAAGAAGTGTGGGAACGCACCGAAAAAACTAGCCATTTTCTTTCAACAGCACTTCAAACTCACTCCTGGCGTGGCGAATGTCCTAGACAGCAGTTGTTCGGATACCCTCGCTTAAGAACGTCATTTTACGATACCGTTACGTCATACAGAAGACGTCAGTTCTGTTGAAACTGAGCAACGTGACATTTGCAGAGTGCTTCATTTCACCCACCTAGTGACTAGACATCAGCTTGCGACACTTGTTTATTGAAAATCTTACACTGAACATTACACAACACTGTCGCGTGAGACTTGCCAAACGTATGTCAATGCCCATAGGTGTAGGAGCAGGCAAATTTTTGGGAGTGCGACGGCTTTTTTCCCAAATTTCCCCAAACTTGCTCGAAAAGTTTTTGTGCGACCTTTGTCCACAAATTTTATCCCGCGAAGATCATGAAAACCCTTCTTTTGGTATGTTCTCCATAAAAAAGGTCTTCATGTGTGTTTTGTGAACGTTGGGCGCCATTTTTTGAAATCAAACAACGTTTGCCACAATTTTTGCCCAGATTTTCAGGGATTTTGCCCGAATTTTCGACAAATAAAAACTTTTTGGGGTGCGCTTGCACCCCCGCCTCCTACACCACTGGTAGTGGTATAATGTGTCGTTGGGGCTCCTATCTGAAGAGTTGAAATTACTTTTCAAAAATTAGTTTTTAATCAAAAATTGTCGCCCGGGGCCCCTGCCTTGCTACGCTACTGTCTACGCGTTGACTGAAGGGAGCCGCACGTTCAAAAATCCAGTTTTTGTACGAAAAGTGTGCATCATAAATATGATCATCAACAGGCAACAGCTCACAGCGCTGCTCAGTACTTTCAACAACTTCACAAAATTTTATAAAATCAACTTAGTCACTGCGCACTAGTACTGGGAAATTGACAGAAAAATCATCGCTAGTTTACTATAACGTGGGCATGTTGTTCAATGTACAGAATCAAAAAAAAATATGAGCCGGTTTCGTACTGTAAACAGCATTTGTTTGCACAATCGCCAGTGCATAACCGCACATAGGTTCATCAACAAGTTCCAATTTCCCAAATCTCTTGCTTCGTCATAACTGCTACACAAAATCAGCTTAAGTCCTGTTACTTAGCAAAAGACACCGCATGCAACACGTTTGACAAATTTCACGCGCCATGCGCTAGCTTTGAAGCAACTGAGATATGTACACATGCCTTCCAGGGAACATAGGCATGCAGGACTCCTGAAACTTTGTATCCAGACAGATGTTTTCATCAGGACAATAGGATTAAAGTTGATGTCTTAACAAAGAAAACATTAGTAGAAACGAACAAGGTCCATATATATATGCGCTTAAGCTTGTATTCCATTGGCTCATGCAAGTGGGGCTCGCTCTGAAGATACAAAGAAGTTAGATGAAAAAATCACGCCAGTACTGCGTCCACTGCTTACAATCATACAGGTGACTGGCCAAAGCGTTTGAACCAAGCGAGCCTGGAACCATTGCTTTTGCGATGTTAGGACTGCGTAGATCGCTTTAGAACTGAAGTTTTTTTGTCACGTTTGGAGAAGCTACACCTGCTTTCTCAACGCGGATTCTTTTATTGGGACCACTTGTTTTCCGTCTTGTTTCCCCACGACGCGCTGGCACCATCCCCTTTATTCTCACCATGGCCCTGCCATCCTTGTCGGTTCTGGCCCATGGTGCGTTTGTTCATATTGGCTGCCATCTGATCGCCAAACATCCCGTTGATCATGCTGTTCCACGAGCCGAGCGCTGCAGCGAGAACGGCGGGGTTCATCATGCTGAAATTGTTGCCCGCAGAGAAGCCCGGCTGAGCGGTGACCGCACTTGCCATGGCAGCACTGTAGGGGTTATTTGCCTGCATGTCGGTTGAGTACGGACCGGCGTTGTTGGGCGCACCGAAATATCGAGCGTTCTGTTGCTGCGCTCTGGCGGTGAAGTTTCCCGGCGCGAATGGGAAGGCTAACTGATCCGGCGCATTTGCCAAAGCTGATTTCTGGTCCTTGGATCCTTTCGGGTCTGCTGGGTTGATGTAGACGCTCACGCCGTTGATCATGTGTTCTTCACCAATCAATCGACTTGCTACAGCTAAAAAAACGGATGCTTTTTCTGTAGATGCACATTGCATAGCTCTTCGAAGAAGAACTCTTTTTATCACACTCTTAATATAAATCAGTTCAGTAAAAATATAAAAACTTCAGCGTAGTTTTGTTCGGAGCAGTATAACCTACGAGAAACGAAACACCTGCTTCAGTGAAGTAAGGACAGCGAAATTCGCATTTGTATGAATGTTCTATAGCTTTTTTGGCAAGCGTACTGTAGAACGAAAAAGGCATTTGTAAAAAAATTTGCTTCGTTTCAGTCCGTGCATTGAATATTACAAAGTAATATTCATCTTCAAAAAACAACTGATATAACGACATCATTATAAGTCACCTAATGCTTCCTGACGTGAGCTAGGCTGATTTAATCTTTACATCACAAGACTTCATTTATTGTCTAAACCAGGGATGGCCAACCTTGTGCACACCATGCGCCAATTTTTTCAAACGCGAATACTTTTACTTACTTCACATTTACTTACTTTTCAATGAGACTTATAAGTTTATTTCGATTTCACCAGTTTTTCAGTGTTTGGAGTTAATTTTTTACTGCGAGCAGCAGAGAATTTTTCAAATTTGTATCAGCCAGGCGCGACCTCGTTTCGCTTTTAAGCATTTCATGGACGAAAATGCTTGTTAGCATGTGTACATCATTCCAAAACCGCATATATGACTCTGAGCGAATTTTCTTATTTCTGGGGAATTGTCACAGGCTAAGGATCGCCAGAAATTAATCACGTCAGAAGAACCAAGGGGTGACGAAAGCTCATGAAATTTCGTTTTCAATATTGGTTTTATGTTTAAGTCAATTAGTTCCATTTGCATGTTACTTGGCATCATTATGTTTTGTTAACTAAGCAAGAATGGATTTATAAATGCCAAAGTTCAGTCTTCTTCTTTGGCAATATCACAAGTATTGCAACACTTTTAAATGAGTCTTGCAATAACTTGATCTTTTCAGTGCATTTTCTCAATTGCCATTACCAGCAGCACATTCATTTTGTTCGTTTGAATACGGAAAACTGGCTCACATACTCGTTTTCTAACTGCGATATGAACAGTCAGCTTAATCAAGTTAAGAAACAATTTGTTCTTGCCCTGCAGTTTCACATTCAGATGACTGAGATGGTCAGTAGCATTACCAAAAAATGCCAGATCAAATAGCCAGTTGTTATCACATCTAGAGCTCAGGTGGCTCGTTTTTATCTTCCACAAAATCGTGGAACGTTTAATTCAAGATGATAACAGGCGGTTCATAACGGATTCCTACAGAAATCGCTAAAATAAAAGTGAGGTTTACTATCTTATTTTATAAAGATCACAAGGATGCAATGCGCCATTGCGGGACACCTTTGCTCTTAACCTGCCCCACGTTTACAGCTGAAAGATGATTTGTAAGATACGTCTGTGCATTTTTCATTTAGGTACTTAAAACAGACAGCACTCATGCAGCGGCAGGAGTAAATTCGCAGTAAAACAAAACAACGAAAACTCCAAGCTATGCTTGGTGTTTGGCATTTTAGTCTGGTGGCAGGGCCCGATAAGCGTGCAATACCGTCCGTGCAAAGATATATGGACGAAAACGTTATTTTCAGTAATGACGGTTTCAATATGCGTATTCAGCAAAAAACAAAGGTGGAATCTTTACTGAAATGGCTTAATCCTATTCTTTACCCCTTAAAAACATGGGGATAGACACCAAAATTATTTTGATACTAGGCATAGTGACTGAGATATTGACGAAAGAAGGATTTTCTGTAATGGCGGCCTTAATTTGCATATTGGGGGGGCTGCCCAAGGATGACAGAGTGGCATCATTCAGATTTTTAAACAGCACACCTTGGAGGTATGGAAACAGCAAAAAAGCTTTGTACGGACGGTATTGCAAGGTTCTCCAAAAATCTGGGGTTTGGCAACCGGACTATTTGCTGAGAATTTGCATCACAGAGCAAAGGTCATTTCATGCTTTTCCCGCCTTCTTGTGGCTGGAATACAGTTTGAGAAATTGGTCGCAGCACCCTCAAGACAAAAATACGCACTCATTGCAGTAATTTTGTAACTTTTGTTAGTATTAATACCTTCCACGTAACGGTCTTGTGTACAAGAAATGAAATACTTCAATGTCGTATTGGTATCTTCATAGAAATTCAGGTGTTGCACCTTTGGTCATATCATACAATTAGCCACTTACAAATGTGGAAAAGTAACCTTTCGGGCAAGGGCAAACACTAAGCTAGACCTACCACTGTCACGAAACGTGACGAAAGCGAAAGCTCGAAACGGGGTAGGTATGTAGACGTCGTCGACGTCGCCAAACTGCTCGAAGTATTTCTTCAATTCTTCCTTCGTGTTTGCTTCTGTTATTCTTCCCACAAATATTTTGCTGCTGATCATTCCACCAGCGGTTTCCTGAACAACGAAAACCGAACGCATGAACGAAATAAACTTTGTAACCACACAATAGCGCCACATGTAACAAACACCCCTACGTCTACTTTAGACGACCATTTTCAGCTGTGACTCACCAGCCACTAGATATTTTTGAAATTAGTATCCTTCTTCTGCGTCTGTTTTTTTATCGTCCGCTTTTTTTATCCAAAATAATGGCATTTATTGATAAAAACTTCACAGCCAAAACCTAAAATCTTTAACAATACCAGGCTATTCGTTTAAAGAACTTGCAACGCGCACAAAAAGTAAGTCTCGTGTCTTTATGGAAGTAACTAGTCCACCCTGGTGACTAGTCACTTAAATACAGAAATGCGCATGTTTGAATCCAGGGTTCCTACACAATTTTGAATATAAATTTGCAGACCTTTTCCTGACGTAACTTTTCCGAATGACATTCCCAGGTCGAATACAGGCACGACAATAGTTAACACAGTGAAAATAAAATTATTATCAATTTTATAAAAAAAATCAGAATAAATATTGTCAGAATGCATGTCAAAAGATCAAGTCTGGAAAAGTATTTCATTTTTCCATACTAACAGACCCAAAAAATTGTTTTTCCAGACTGGAAAATGATCAAACTTTTTTCCATATTTTTCAAGACTCCGTTGGAACCCTGTGAATCATCGCAAAAGGAAGCAAACAGAGTCCAGTCGGCTGATTCCTCGAAAGCTTGCAGCAAACCTAGAACTTTTAAATTTCCTTATGAAAGGTATTGCGATAATCACGAACGCGCCTTGTATCCTTGTATAAATACGATGTATTTCCGAGTCTCCGACTCAATCGCCTCGTGGTCACACGTCACATAGAATGGATATGAAGAGCGCCCATAAAGTAAACACAACGCACATAAGCAAAGTTACGCTACAGGTGTCCTACTAGCTATTTACTACCCGTAAGCAAAGAAAATGGACATTAAAACAGTATATTTCACAAAAAATAAACAAACTATCGTTGTTTCTGTCCGAAAACCTTTGCCAGTTTACAAATCCGCACTACAGAAAGCTTTTACGCTGGCCTGTAACTTTCGAGACCTCCACAAAAAAAACGAAACAATGCACTAATATAAATTGAAGATTGGAAATACTCGCAACCATACGAATAACCAGAAAAATAACTTCCGACTTCATGAAAATAACTACCATGGACATGATTTAAAATTGTCAGCACAGTTCTTCTATAATCTATAGTATTCTAATGAACGGGCGATGTGACAGAAAAGTGTGCGTTGGATGCAACAAGACAACGTTTCCAAAGGTGTTGGGGCGCAGTGATTATGCTCAGAACAACAGTTACCTTCGAATGAGGTATTTTCACATCGCACCATCTCCCTTCGATCATGTGTCGTTTGCTGATGACAGACTCTTGCGATTCGTAGGTTGAAAAACGAATGAAGCCGTAACCTTTTGACTTTCCCGTTTCATCTCTTTTTATCTGTAAAAAATCCACTCTTCAACCACAAAGAAGGAGCTTGTTCTGTTACTTTCAAAAGCTGCCCAGGTCTTTTGCACTAACCAAACGGATACAAGCAATTAATATGATGGAAAAAAATTACACACAACAACCCTTTGTTTTTCCACTCAAGCGACAGAAAATATCATGCACAAACGAGGAACGCTTAGGTATAAACAAAGCTATGTTGGTTGCCGGATATCTGCAAGGCCAAATTCCTAAATAGGTTTGTTAAGTTTAGACGAGAGATGCAACCTCTGAACAGACAATCCTGCTTCATAGAAATTAATGTGGGTCAACACAGTCCCCATCTGGATTGCTATTTCCGTTTTGCAACAACGGAAAATGTGCAGATGCACTGCAAAAAGTCCATCAACATAAACAACAGTGAGAAGTTGTTAAACAACAACTTTAGTAAAACAGGAACTGAATAAATGAACAAGTAAATCTAGCCACATCATCGCGTTTGTGCCTTACAATGAACTCGTATTTTTGGTTTAGAATAAAACCAAACTTATAAGATGGGGCGCTGACATTTCCGCAACAACATGATTGCCCTTAGCACATCATACACGTGCTAATGACACAAACTCTTGAACATCATACACGTGCTAGTAACACAAACTCTTGAACATCATACACGTGCTAGTAACACAAACTCTTGAACCAGAGCAAATACTTTTCGCAACTACGCAATCCAACACACATTTGCTTGCTCACTCAACAAATCGTTTTGCTTTGTTAAGCACGTAGATATGTACCACTAATTGCACTAACTAAACACGTTATATGTAATTGCAGAACATAAACTATTCACGATCTCGAGTGGAATATTTGCGAAAGGACCTTGCCCGTGAAGCTTATTTTCAGCACTTTCAGTGTGTGACCAACAAAACAGTCAGTGTGCCAGCCACACGGTAATGTTACGTTTCACCAGTGTCCAATTTTTCGCTTCGACTATGGCGCCATTTGCAGCGTTCACGACTGGGATTGCCTGGGCGAAGTAGCAAATAAAATTAGACATTCCGAAAAAGACCTTCTACTATTCGTAAAAAAGCTTCAGATGATGACAGGGTTTCCAGTAGTAGCATTTGAAAGTATACGATAAGATTTTTCGTTCGCATCCACACGCAACACCGCCTATTGCAACGAAAAATTCAAATTTATTCGAGAGATGTGGTGAAGAGAGATCTCTTGTTGAGTATCTATGCATACCTTAAGGTTCGACTTCTTACTTGTATTTCTTTGAAATATCCCATAAATAATACCAATTAAGGAAAATAAGATGTGGTAACGACAGACAAACGAAATAATTAGGTCTGTTTAAATTTGTGAGTACTTCGCCAAAACACAACATTATTCTTAACATTTTTTAATTTGATGAAGCAACCTTTATACTCGCTTACCTTGCGTTGCCACTTCAGCGTTTCAAAATTATATGCGAGCAAAACTAAACATTGAATGGAGTAGTTTTTTATGGCAAACAAGAAGTTGTAAAAAACAAACAACTGTATACTTCACGTCCTTCACGGAAGCACCGCCATCTTTTTATGGAAGGTCAGTCAGAAAACAGCCAATCTAGCTACTATGAAATAATACGCTATGTCTCTGTCTCTAAGTCAGAGGCTCAAACTCAAATTGCTCCGAGGGCCAAATGAGGACTTACAAAGTAACGCAAGGGCCGCATTATGACGTTGACGCAGCAATGGCGGTGCCTGAAGCTTACTAGAAACAGCTTTTACACCTTGTTACCTGCGAAAGGTATCATGAGTTACAGGCAAATCATTTATAGCCGTCTCTACGTCCGCTTTAAAGGGACTTGTTCACTCGCTGGCCGAGCACTTCAAAAACCGGTGAATAAACTAAATAGCGTAAAACTTAAATGATTTGAAAATTCCTAAAAAGAATCGCAGGCCGCACAAAATGACCTCGCTGGCCACATGCGGCTCTAAGTACATCGTTGGGAAACAAAACCGCAAACGAACACATACAGTAAGTGCGTATGGCAGTACTCAGTCGGGGAGATTTCCCGAATTTACCAGTGAATGCAGCCAGTTGAAAAATCAGAGCATTTATGTTGCTTGCCAGCAAAGGTATCGAAAGTTCACGAAATCGCACACAAAGTAGTATTCAGATGTGCGTAACACAACTCGAATAAGCAGAAAAGTATCGTAACAAATTTGAGTAGACCAACAAGCGATTATTATAGACGCACGGAGCATGACAATCACTTTGGCATATGCAAAATTTTATTTACACAAGAGGTAGTTGAGCACAAAAATGCAACGAGTTAGCAGATATATACAGTAGTCCCCGCATATTAAGCTCAAACTTGTCCGGTCCGGAATTACTCCATTTATTCCTGTAATAAAAACAACCGCTTTATAAGCTCAAAACCCCGCTTTATAAGCCTAGTTTTCGAACACATTTGCTTAAATTTGGGTGAAAGAGCGTCGCGACGCAACTTCACTTCATTGTCTTGCTTTCGACGGTTTCACACTTCGTTACGCTAAACTATTTCGTCACAGATCGTTTATTTGTGCGATAACCGATAGGCAAGACAACTGGTGCTCCGTAGAATTTAATTTCAAAATGACGAAGGGACGTGCAGGCGAAATGAATATTGCTTTACCGTAATAAACAAAGAAAATTGCTCGTTACTTGCAACTGTTGTACATCGTGTAATAGATTTAGCAACGTTTAGCGATAGTACAGTCGGCCATATCATTTATGCGCGTGAGAGTGGCGAAAATATGTACCTCGGTTAATACGCCCACCCGCTTAATAAGCCCAAAATCGTCCGTTCCCAAGGTGGCCTTAATAAGCGGGGACTACTGTAGCTCATATCAAAATAAAACAGTTCACTTTTTTGTAACACCACGCCAATATAACGAGCTGTGTCTCGGAGGTTTAGCAGCTTCATTCCAGCAACATCTGAAAAACAGAACAAAGTTTTCTTAATGCAAAGACACAATGAATTGGCAAGTGGCTTTCTCACAAAGTTAATCCGAGTTAATCTTAAGGGAGTGTCTGCTTTGACAGTTGCTTGAAAAGTTAGGAACTGGAAATCACACAGAGAGAGTTTTTATGTTAAGTAGCCACAGATCTAGGGAGAGAAATAATGGACAAAGTAATCAGTTTTATCATTTTTATAAGTTAGCTCATTATCCTGCATGCTATAGGTATAAAGTACAAGTGTAAGTGTACTTTCTCTAACGCACGGTTGTAAACTGTGGGCGAACTCGACTTTGTAACTCAAGTTCAGTGGTTAAGCAGGTACCTCACCATATGTGAAAATGCCAATGTTCACAAAATTGTCGAACACCTGATCACTTATTCAAGACTTACATAGCACAGAAATATATAATAATCAATCCTAATATATTATTAGAAGAAAATGTTAAAAACTTTTGAGTTTCAAACTAAAATTTCCTCCCTGACTAAATACTGTCTAGTGTCTACTGCATGTGCACATCATAACTACCACTCTGTTTCATCAATATGTGAGTCAAAATTTCGGGAAAATTGAGGCAAACAATGGGTATCCCAAGACTGTGGGTAAGGCAAACCTCAAGGTAGAACTTTTTTGGATTACCACTTAGGATACACTGTAATTGTCAAGATTTTTTTCATTTCACTGTTATGTCCAACTTCCACTGTATTGCAAAGTTTCATAATGATGGTTCTCTTTAAGTATGCATTGGGGGCCAGACATTGAAACTTATATCTTGCCAGTTTTAATTCGGTTCATGGTCTTTGACAATTTCTGAGGTTATATTTCTTGAAAAATAAAAACACATACTTTCACAAATTTCCCCAGTTTGTCTCAGATTCAACACAAAAATATGCACAGATAAAATTGGCAGTGTGTGCTGTAACTGTATCACTTGCCAATTTTCACTATTTTCGAAGACAAAACTAAAACAACAATTTGCAGTTTTACAGAAAATTTTTTTTTAAATATTCAAAGTGTGAAATGGCAGGTTATGCAATTCTGTTTAAGTTGCATTACTACCTAAGCATATTATATGCTGTATTGCAAATCAGTAGTTAGATTTTAAGTATTACTGCTGTGTCACATTGACCTTTTCTGATAAAAAAAAACATTTATTTCATAGTGAAGCAGCAGGTGTTACTGCGTAACTTTGAAAAGTAAGTATCACTTTGTCTACTTAACAACACGGGGTGAGCTTCACAGCATAAACAGAAACAGGAAAAAAGTAAGCAATGATGGGCAAACTTAAAAAACTGGAATTGGAATTTTCTCTTTTAATCACACAGCAAAAAAACACTTCCTATAAACCTCTCCATGTTATCATGTGCACTCAGACCACCCATGTAACTCAAATTTATGTAAAATACATACCATGTTTGGAATGGTTATGACCAAACATCCATACAGACATCCACCAATACATCTCATTTCTCACAGAAATGTTCTGGCTGGTTTCAACGAACATATTCAGAACCATAGATCCTCAAACATTGATGATTTGTTCTACAGCATCTTCTCTTCTCACACAATGACAGCAGGGCAGACAGGCGCATTCATGCTGGCAGTGTTCTAGTGCTATGCCTCAAGTTCCAGTTCACACACTTCGTACTCTTGCCGTGACATGGTATCATCAAGCCATAGCACATTCACGTGCAAATAACACAAAATGACTGAACTTCATTGATCAAACTAACGTAATCCCACAGCAATGTCTTTAGGGATACGACCACTTCACTACCTTTAGTTCTTTCTTTACGTAAACAGTGCTAAAAACACAACATCATCAACATACAGCAGAAAAAGATAACCATTCGTCACTCATGAGCATTCCATAGACCTCAAAAAATTAAATACATTGTGGGCATTTTAGTTACAACGCAATCATTCACCAATGATTCTCCCCTGTTAGCAAGTTCTGCAAATGCAAGTCCAGTAGCACAACTCCTTAAGCTTAGACTATCAGCAAAGTATCAACAAAGAGAACATTTTTGAACACTACAGCTGCACCACAAAACAAAACGCCCATGCTATGAACAATTATTAATAAACATCTACAATTGGTATTCACTCTCACCATTGTTCACCAATGGGCATTATAATGCAAACAAATGCAAACCACAAAAATTCAATAACCATGACATAGCACATTCGCACAGTATGCACAATTTTAAACATATTACTGTTAACAACTTGGTTCATTACATAGGTTGTGTATACACACAGTTCGATATACCTTTTTATTTAGGTACTTTACTGTTCTGACTCTGTCACTTACTTTACTTACACATATGAAAACTTTACTGCAACATGCTTAAAGACCCAGCAAATTGATCAACAACCTTCCGAGTTCTTACCAACGTCATGACAACATCACCATATTGAGAGAAATATTCTTGCAAATCTTTTTCAGTCAGCTTCCAGGGAATCCCCAAAACAATCAAATCAGAACATTTTTGTGCAGGTCGTTTGCTTCTGGTGCTTTGGCTGTCTTCATCTTCCATTTTTCGCTTGTTGTCTTAAATAATAATACGTAGTACGAAAATTAACATATTTTTGCAGATTCAACTTAAATGCCAATAATCAAACCCGACTACATAAAAATCTGACATTTATGAAAGCATTGCATTTCTTTGAAAATGCAAAATTTTGTGAATGTCCATCACTATTTACGCAATGCCACCAATTTGAAATCAACGTTATTTGCAGAAACTGCACAGACTCAAGTGCATTACTGCTCTAAGTTTGGCATTCAATCCAATAACAGAGAAAGCTCTACTGTGATAAAACTGATAAACAAAACAGGCCAAGGAGCATGACACAGTCGATCTTGAGTGGCAATCCGACCAAAAGGTCTGGTTATCGGTTCACAAGCCTGGGTTTGTAATGGCTGGACTGCTGGTAAGTTACACACTCGGCAGCAATCCAGTCATTGCAAGCCCAGAGTTGTTAACCGATAACTAGACCTTTTGATCGAATTACCACTTAACTTCCACCATGTGGAAAATAAATGGCAAAAGAGACCAAGGAAACACATGGTGGTGAAATGAAGAGGTGAAGGAAGCAATAACAAAAAAGAATATGGCATGTAAGAAGTTGTGCGTGAATAAACGGGCAGAAAACAGATTACAACACATCTTCAAAAATCAAATGAAAAAGGTAATAGCAAGAGACATGAGATACAAGCTTGACCAGGTATTAAAAGAACTGAATAGAAAGCCAAACAATATCTTTAAATTGGTGAAGTTTATGAAAAAAGATGGGAAAGATATTGAAGGAGAAAGTTGCATGAGAGGAAAGGTGGAAGGCTGGGTTTCAGTGAAGAAGACCAAGGGAAAATATGGAGAGAGACCATGGAGGTGATCATGAACGAAGAGAATGTTTGGGACCAGATGACAAACTGATGTGGTAGAGCAACCAATCCAGATGGTCAGCAGAGAGGAAATAATAAGAGCAATGAAGGATGTGAAATCAGAAAGGCATCTGGGCTCTCTAAAGTATGTATGGAAATGATAATTGCGAGTGGAAATCAACACTTTGAGAGCCGGTCTACAAATATATCGTACCTGGATTTCAGCCTAAAACCAGCAGTTTTCGGTTGCCTAATCAACGCCATAGCTCCTCCGCCGATTGCGCTAGAGAGCTGTTCAAACCCTCAAAAGATTTGGCAAGTCTTCTGGTCTGCACTCAAAAAATTTTTTTTTGGTTGGGGCTTGCAGATTTTTTATGAGTGATGTCGTAAGTGAAGTAGTTTTTGGACCATTTTGGCTCATGTTACCTGGCCTAGGGCCAAATCACTAAGCCAAAGTATTTCGCTGAAGTTTTCATTGGAAACCAGGCTGAGTCCAAGTCAATTGGGCCTTTGATGAGACTTTCTAGTGTTTCTGGTTCAAAAGTTATGATCTAAAATAAACAAATTAATTAATTATCTATTTAACTAATTAGTCAAATATTTTTATTGCTTTAGATAGATCATAACTTTTGACTCTTGCGCTTACACATTTCCCAGATGATGGCAGTGCAAACTTTTACACTTTGGTGACATTCCAAAGGAAAGCACATTTCACATTGCATCGCCGAAATAGCGGTGCCAAACTGTCGCATTCCGCATCCAAAGTACCAAAGAATCGGATTGTAGCCTAGTTTCCAATAAAAACTTCAGCAAAATACTACCATCTAACGGTTTGGGCCCAGAGCCAGGAAAAGTGGGCCAAGGTGGCCTAAAGTCCTCCACTTATGACGTCACTCACAAAAAATCTGCAACCTCCAACCAAAAAATTTCTTTGAGTGTATACTAGAAGACTTGCCACGTCTTTTGAGCCTTTGAACAGCTCTCTACCGCTTTCAGCGCCAGAGCTACACACACGCAAAGCTATGTGCGATCTGGTTGTTCTGGCGCAAAAATTACCGAAACCTACCAGACATCACAAAGTGTTAAGTATTGTTGTGATGCTGGAAGTCTGTCAACACATCCTAGATGGAAATGTCATGCCAGATGAGTGAAAATCAAGTGTTGTAGTGCCCATCTTCAATGGAAATGGAATGTGATGAACTGTGGGTCATACAGGGGAGTGAAGCTTTTGAAGCAGTTGTGGAAAGGGTGCTTGAAAGAAGCTTTGGTGAATTTACATAACGTGCGGTTTGGCTTCATGCCAGGATGAGGGACAATTGATGCATTGTGTATTTTGAGAAGGATGCAGAAGGACAACCTAGGCAAAAAGAAAAAGTTTTACATGCATTTTGTTGGCTTAGACCAGTGGTTCTCAAAGTGGTCTACATCAACCCCTAGGGGTCAATTGGACCATCCAAGGGGTTGATAAATAGTAATGGGAATGGGGGTCACTGAATGGCCATGGGGTCAGGCACATCCTTCTCACTGATGAAGTTGAAAGTGGAGAAAATGGTGTGCTGCACTGACAGTTATGTTTTATGCTTACACCTATAGTTTTAAGTATATTTTCGGATTGTGTATTATTTTATCATGCATTTCAAGTCAAAAATACTCAACTTTATTTTGACACATACTTTCCTTATATCATTAACTGTTGGGCTAGGCCAAGGAGTCTAAAGAAAATTGTATACTTCAATTGGGGGTCAACGTGCAGAAAAGTTTGAGAACCACTGGTTTAGACAAAGGTTTTCATAGATTCCCAAGACGAGTGACAGAATGGGCAATAAGAAAGGAATACCAGAAAAAATGGTAGGGGTGGCGATGAGCCTGTATCAAGGAGCAAAAACAAAAGTCAGAGTGGAAACAAAGTTTTTGGAGAAAGTTCTGGTGAAAGTTGGTGTACATCAGGAGTTAGTGTTATGACCACTGTTCTTTGCAACTGTGGTAGATGTGGTTGCAGAGACCACAAGAGTAGGCTTGATGAATGAAATTCTATATGCACATGACTTGGTATTGATGGCCAAGATTATGGAGGACCTGAGTGAAAAGTTTCAAAATGGAAAACTGTGTTGGAGAGCAAGGGGACAAAGGTCAACCTTGGGAAGGTGAAGGTCAGTTGGCCAAAAGGAGAAATACTCATAAGATAAACCCTTATGGCATGTGTGGATCATGGATGATGTGCAAAGATGAAGAGGGTGACACCCAGCACAGCTAGATGTTGTAAGAAAAGAACTGATGAGATGGTGGAGCCAGTTGAAGAGTTACGTGATGGGGTTGAAACTGTGAACAGGTTGTACTATTTGGGGGATAAGGTGAATGCCAGTGGGAAATGTGAGACAGCAATAGAAAGAGTTGGATGAATAAAATTTAGAGAATGTGGTGAGTTGTTACTAAGAAGGTTCCCACTGAAAATAAAAGGAAAAACTTGTTAAAGTCATGTGAGACCAGCAATGTTGTATGGAAGCGAAATGTGGTGTTTCAGAGAAAATTAAATTGTGATTTTGAGATGAACTGAGAAAAGTATGGTGAGAGCGATGTGTAGAGTCAAGTTGATGGACAGGAAAAGCACGAAGGGACCGATGAGTATGTTAGGTTTACAAGATACGGTGGATAAGTTGGCAAGAGCAAATGGGGTATGCTGGTGTGAGCATGTTTTGAGAAAGGATGAGGATGATGTGCTGAGAAGGGTGTTGGACTTCTAAGTAAATTAATGACGAGGAAGAGGAAGACCAAAAAACACATGGAGAAGGCAGGTGGAAGAGGAAATTAGGAAAATTGGTCTGAGTCAAAAGGATGCTTTGAATCGACTGAAGTGGAAAAAAGTGAGTGAAACTAACTGAAAGGACATTAGGTTAATCTGGCCACCTCTGTATCAGAGATAAAACTGGATTTGAAGCATGGACTACTACTAGACCAAGCGCCACAATATAAAATGAACCTACTTATTCTGAGGCTTGCCAACACACATTTTCTAACTTTCATGCAACAAATTTGTCTTCACAATTGATAAAAGACCCCTACTGAAAACCAGTGAGAATTTTACAGCTGCTTTCTAAAATTCAGCCATTTGTCATGTACATGTATGAGTCCAAGCATTCCAGGGCTGAGAGTAAAGGTTATAGGCTTAATAATGCACTTGAGGAATATTTAATACACGTTCACAACACAGAGTTCCCAGAAATTTTAAAAAATCATTTTCCATACTTTTTCTATACTAACCATTACTTCTCTTCATTTTTTGAAATTTGTAATCATGAAACTCAATTTTGCACATTGCATAACACTGCCTAAATAATGAAGTGTCTTGCCTTCAGTAAAATTTTACTCAGATACTTCAAAATTTCTTTTCCATTCAGAATTTCCATACTTTTTCAATACCTATGCATATTTTGGATATTTTGGCCAATTTTAATACTTTTTCAAGGTCTTGAAAATTGATATTGTAATTCAACACTTTTTCAATACCACGTGGAAACCCTGACAACATTCAGTGGTTAGAAATATACTGATTACCAGATCAGATTGTTAACACAAACTATTTTAACACTTTCGCTGTTGGGTGGATTTTCCCTTCAAATGTATAATTTGCCTGCAGTGGCACAATTAGAAATAATCAAGGGGGGTTGGCAACAAATTACGAAATGCTAGTTTTGAATGGGCAGATTCGACAAGGCTAGGCTATTTTAGCTAAGTTAAAGCAACTAACGACGATCTCATTGAATCAATGGGTCTGTTACTTTATTCATTTTATTTGTTTGTTTCCAGACACGAAGTTCATAGTTCAAATACACACTCTCTTCACAACTCAGATCGATAAAAACAAGACTTTGTACAGTAGTGATACATTTTCAGAAGCAGCTGAGCTGGTTGACGGGAACAAAAAAGAATACAGTTATCCTTAAAGAACCAGACAAAATTTCAGTAAGGAACTTGCAAAATAAACACAATGTTAGTCCAAGCGTACTGGAAAAGGGGCAGGTCGGAGTACTTGGAAAAATGTGCTTACGCTGCGAGTTTCGCACTGCCATTCCGCCTTATTCTTTTCACACAACTGTATTATTGTTTGGTACCGCCCCTAGCTGCTTCGATTTAAAATTTCTCCCAACTGTTACAATACAATCTCATTGTTATATATGTAACAATCTCATCCTTCCGCAATGAGAGTCTGGTGTTCTGCGATAATTTCAACACATTGCAACCTTATTTTACTATAATTTCCACACATTGGAAACCTTATTTTACAACACAAGTCAGGAAAACTGGTTATAATGCTACCCATAATTTGCATAAGTCTTCCTGGACACATCACATCTGCTATTTCCAGACCAAACTTATTTTTTACTTCCAAATGTCCATTGTTAATCACTTTTGCAACAAAACTGTATCTGCGCAGTGAAACATACATACTGCAGTTATTCGATTGTAAGGCGTGGCTTACAAAGTGTTTGTTTTCATCATTTTGTGCAGCTTATAATCGAGGGCGGTTTACATTTTTTTGTTTTTTCTTTACTTCATCGAAAGATACAGATGACGCTCAGTCTTTCCTTGGCTACGTTTTTTTCAACCAAACTCTTTTCGCATTCTATTCTCTTCAGAATCACGTGCACATCTGTCACAGGAGGGATCATGCTGAACAGAAGGCAGTTTCCACAAATTATTTTGTGTTTTTTAGGTCATCTAACTTTTGAAACTGAAACTTCAAGTCATCCAAAGTATCAAAAGACTCGGATTTTTGTCTTGTTTCCAAAAAAACTTGAGCGAAATACCACCATCTAGCGGTTTGGGCCCATGGCTAGATGAGCCAAAAATTTTACCTGGCCCTAGGCCCAAACCATTAGATGATAGTATCTGGACCATTTCACCTGGCCCTAGGCCCAAACCACTAGATGATAGTATCTCGCTAAGTTTTTATTGGAAACTAGGCTAAAATATGTGTCTTTTGATACTTAGGATGACCTGCTTTGAGTTTCTGGTTCAAAAGTTATGATCTAAAATAAACATACAAAGTAATTAATCTCATAATTTGATAATTACTTTGTTTGTTTATTTTAGATCATAACTTTTGAAACAGAAATGCTAGAAAATCGATCAAGGTGTCAAAAGACTTGGATTTGAGCTTAGTTTCCATTGAACACTTGAGCGAAATACTTCTGTCTAGCGGTTGGGCCCAGGTCAGCAACCACATAGGATGCCTCAACGGACAATTTTACTTGTTTAAATGCACGTCCTGCATCCAGTCTGACACGTTTGAGACAACCTTCCTTAGACTTATTGTGAAGTAGCCTGCTCAATCGATTTTGCTAGGTTGCTCCTTGTGAGTGTTGTTCAAATGCTACGTGAGTTGGAATGATTTCAAGCAGTTGTTAGCCAGTGTTTTCATGTACAACATACCCTTGCGGGATATATTCTCCATCTTTCTGGAAGCAACCAACGCCATATCTGATGTAGTCTTCCTTGTATTTTCGCTTATTAGCCTTTGCAACCGACATTTGTGCACTACACTAGATGTCTTCGAAAAATAATGATTCGTTAAGAAGCAGGTTGTCATGTTTCACCGCAAAAAAATTTAATCTAACTTGTTACAACATAACAT
>JGI24159J19872_10001600_pt1 | contig 25378 bp, 12 predicted proteins | sample Ectturendosymbi4_FD_19872 | JGI IMG/M metagenome (IMG submission 19872)
TATGTTTGAGCAAGTTGCTTAAGCAGAACCATCGCCCTGCAAAACTTTCCTATTCGTTTTCCTCAAAGTGGCGCAAAAATTCGGGCAAATTGAAAAATTTTCCCTCCCTAAAGCCCAAGGTTCCCGTATGCCGTTAGAGCTGTGTACCATGGTTTTGTTGAGCCGCGTAGCTGCGCGCAGTAATCACGGGCGTAAGGACGGAGGGCGAGGGGCACAATTCCTCGGGCGCCGAACCACTATGAAGGCGCCGAAAAGTCCTAACAATGTCACAAGTACTTCAGCGCAGTACATCTGCTTCCGAAAGACCTCAGGTTCAAACATGGGTACGCCACCCAACCTCGTTACGCCCCTAGAAGTAATTCAATACTCCTCTGCGTTTTCCATGTATATAAAGTGAGGAGTTGGACAATTACATAGTTACAGTAGGTCATAATTCTTTGAGATAATCGAGCACGTTCAATGCTTTTTTGTCACATAGCGGCAAGTTATTTGCTAACGTATACATCTGTAGCTTTTAAACGCTGCATTATGGTTCAATCAGCAGGGGCGTAACGAGGGGAGCAAGGGGGGCGCAATTCCACGGGCGCCGAATCACTCTGGGGACGCTGAAATGCGGCGGGGGACGCCAAAGACCTAACAATGTCACAAGCACTGTCTTCAATACAAATGTACTCATTTGCTTCCGAAAGATCTTAGGTTCGAACATGGGGGTGCCAAACTTACTTCTTGCCCCGGGCGCTATCTATCCTCGTTACGCCCCTGTCAATCAGGAGATAAGTTCCGTCAATAAACCCGTCCACCCACTTTCATGTTGCAAAACTACGATGCAGACACACTGCGGACTCGAACTACACTGGCAACAGCCCTGAAACTGGTTTCTCGTTTTCATTTTGGAGGCTTGTAAAATCTTGAGTCGATTACAAGTTTTCCATATTGCATTTCTATTTTACTGCTGCCTTTTCTTTTCCTTCCAAGGCGGTTATCAGGCATTAAAAAAATAACTTGCAAAAAAACAGACCACTTGCGTACAGTTCAGCGGCAAGTCGAGAACTGTGATAAGCGAAAGCGACTGCGTTTGTGAAGACTGCAGTGATGCCAGGTTATTTTGCAAAAACAAGCAAGTAAATTTGAAAAACAAGCCAAAAATCGGTAAGTTAATCGAAAAAGAAGCTCAACATGCATTGGCAGAAAAACTCGAAAACTCAGCAAGAATATTAAATTAAACAGCAGGGAGGCAAATCCGAAAAAACAAGCCCAAAATGAGTAAATTTTCATAAAAACACGCCCAATATGCCTTAAGTAGTAAATTGAAACAGTAAAAGTGCCATAAAATTTGAAAAAAGCAATCCGCAAAAGAGAAATCTGCGAAAAAACAGCCCAAAAAAGAAGCAAATTTCAATTAAAACAAGCCCAAAAACAACCAACTCGCAAGTCTTCAAAAAATCCGCAACTCCACAAAAAACAAGCCCAAATTCGCGGGAAAACCGCAAGGTTGGCAGCACTGGAAGACTGGGCAGTTCTCACGCGGCAAAGAAATAACGAAACAGTGGTACTGTTACGAAGCAATAGCATTGTTCATGCCATTCGATAAGAGGTTGGGTAAAGTCCGGCATGTAAATCCTGACGTTTAACTAAGCGAAAAAAATTGGTTATGTTAAGAATATTTTTCGTCTCTGTTTCTACTTCCAGGGGCACCAACAAGGGGCATTTATGGCGAAGGACCGCCTTTGAAAGGGGCGCAACGGGCGTTGGGGGCAGTTGCCCCAAACTGCCCCCCTGTGGATCCGCCACTGTCTGCTTTGGTATCATACACCCGCACACCGTTGATTCGAGCATTCCAATAACAGCATTGGTGTATGCCAAATAGATAACCAAGCCAGAGGAGCATTGTGGGCAATTTTGAAATGCAGATACGGCGGAGTCCAACGTGTTCGTCAAAATTAGAACCGCTAAGTACTGTAGGTTTTAAAATGTGTGTTTATTTCTGCACCGTTGATATTAACAACGTTGGGCATTCATCACGTTTTTTCAGCAACCATCGCAAACAACTCTTTTTTGCATGAACACTATGCATACGTCCGCAAAATCACCAAGTGCTGAGGTGTTTCGCAAAACGAAACAAATCGAACTTATCACTTTCTCACACTGCTGGCTGAAGTAGACCTTTGGTTCGACAAAACCTTTTAAGTTTGATTTCGACCACAATGATATAACGCCGGCCAGTTTGCAACCCTACACACTACATCAATGACCGGCAAACTTTCGTTTTAATTAATGGCCCAAATCAGTCGTAATTAACGCCCCGTGCTTATTTTTGAAGGCCCAATTTCAAACTAATGTTGCATTCAGTTACCTGTTGCATAGCAATATTATGTTAATGTCATAAATCGTATGACAAAAACAATGCTTAGCTAACATCAAACAATCAATGTTCCACAGTTGTTACAGTAGCCTAAGTTTTAGCCAACGCAACCGGCATAGAACTGTAGCTCTTACATACCACGCAACCCATAAGAAAATGTTGCTCGACCCAACAAAAAGTGATAAACGGCCCACAGTTTGCCGACCACTACGGGAACTGTCACACACGCCAAAGCCTTAAACATTCGCTACATTTTTCACATTACATAGTGAAAACGTAGCAAGACCAAGTACAGACGAATTATATTTGGCGACTTTATTGCCATCGAGATATTATAGCACTGAACGACGACACACTTGCTAAATACTGAACAGAGAGCCGTTTTGAGCTTGTGGCCGCCAGAGCATGCGGCCGGCGTAACACACCAACCATCGGCATACGTACACAGTGAACGTAGGATGGCAATAACTGCTAAGTTTTGCAGTTTGTAAATCGATTACAACCACTTGCAAGTAAACACAAGAAATGTGAGAGTTGTGGCTAGAAACCAAAATATATTACAAAACGTAATAATAATAAACTTTTAAACGAACGCTACAAATGTTTCAAAACGTGTTCGGACGTTGACTTCTTGTGGTAACGTAGAATTTTGTCGTAGCACGGACCGAAGTTGTCGCTTACAGGCGCACGCACCTAGACTTCTAGCAAATGAGCCACTAGCAAGTAGTGCGTGTTACCAAAATAATTTCTATGGAATGGACTCGCGCAACAAACCCCGGCCACAATTTCTCGTCAACCGCAGCAGACAGCGAAGCAGCAGCGAATATCTGGTATCTCACAATACGGGTGGGTCGCCGCCAGGAAATGCTCAACTATTTTGAAAAATGCAAAAACCTTCCGGTCAGGCCCGGGAGTTAACGTCCTATTGCAATCACGACGCCGTTCAAAGCGAAAACGACACGATCAGCGCTTCAAGACGCGATGGAAAGAGACCTCACGACACGAGAAAGGAAAAGATGACAACACGAAAGTGCACTGAACAACAAACATATAACAGGCAATAAAGGTTGCTTTAGTAAAAGCTAGCTCGCCGCTTGTAAAATCTAAGGATTGCAATTCACGCGCATAGAGTAGTCTTTTGAAGACAGAAGGGAACGTCACGTGGACGGGCTCGCATCGACCGTTACCGACGAACATACTATATGCCTCCACTTAAACTGCACCACACTTGCGCGCTGCACGCGTCGAAGAGACCAACCCCACACTTGCTCCATCAAAAATGCAACACTCATCCCCGCTAATTCGCTCACTTCCCGCGCAGCGGCCGCAGTGAGTCACGCTGCGCATCTGTTGCCTCTTTTGTTTCGTGCCCGCCCCAAAGAAACGCCACATGCAGTACCATCTTCCGCTGTACCTTCGCAGACGCGAACCGCACGACAAGCATATTGCCTGGTGCGCCGAGCGCGAAACAACGCGCCGGGAGGGAGGGATGCATATTGGGCGCAAATCAAGTAAAAAGCGTATGCGATGCAAACACGAAGGAAGATGAGAGGCAAAAACGCAAAACTCTTTTTCAAGTTTACTCAACAGGTGATTTCTACAAGAACAAAAAGCGAAACCGCCTCACGTGAGTGGTGGCCTGCCAATCCAAATTACCTACTTGCAACCAAGCTGCGAAGTGCGAACACTCTGTAAGCCCCTATTTTAAAGACATTTTGTCAAATGCACAACCTGCTTCACGCAGCAACATCTCCTTATGTGTGAAAGCAGGTCTGAGGAGTGCAAGAACAGAGTATGTGTAGTGCAACCGTATTAACCATTATGAGCATCATCCCATCTAATATGCAACGAAAACGCTGGCAAGCCAGGACCAAAATCTTCTTCGACCAATGCCGTCGCTTACGCCGTTCTATTTGCCAGGGTATAATACGATGACGCTGTTTGTTAGCATGTCAAGTCAAACTTCCACATTTGTGTGAAGAGGTGACGATATTACCGCAAAGTCCGCAGAGCCGTTACATTTATCACCAGGAAATTAAATGTCGCAAGTCATTTAATAGACAAGAGTCCTGTTAGCAGCAGATTAAGAAAAGCAGCAACTCTTGTTTATGCCGTGGTCCATTGCAGCCGGGAAATCACAAAATACGCTCAAGACTAAGCGTGGCAATGGTTGCCTGCAGTTGCACAAAACCACCTCGAAACGTCCGTGGCAGCCTTTCGAAGGGTTTTTGGGTGGAAGACCGTATTTCACCAACCCCTGGTCAGCGGACAGCTCCATGAATCAGGCTACTACCATTCGCCTGGCAACTGTTTCGAGGCAACGTCCTTCGTCTGGCAGTGGGCCAGCGGAATGCACTCGCAAAATCAAAACAGCACATCACAGTTTGAATCGGGCACGGTATATGCCGGCTGCCTAGCACCTATGTAAGTTTTTTCGTTCGGACAATTGTTTGGCACTCACTTAAACAAGCCGAGCGAGAAAAAACGTCGCGAGGAGACTTCACTCCGCGAAACAGCGAAGTGGGAACGGTTGCAAACGTTTAACCTTGGTTGATTATGCTGCTGCACCAAGTGCGCAGTAGGCCGGTCCTGAAGCTGTAGCATGTGAGTGACTAACGCATTCCCTCCGTCAGCGTTTAAGTTCATCGCACACACGGTTTACATTCACTTCGCGTTCAAGACTAAAGGCTTAGATCCATCCTTGCACCATACGAGCGCAACTTGACAGTCATGGGAATGGGAGCTGCACGTCACCACGCGGTCGCAATTCATCTCAGTACAGAAGTCCACACGAATAAGGGCTCGTTAAACAGAGTTGGCAATGTTGTGTGTCCTATAAAAAGCGACGAAGCGCTCGATGGTGGGCATAAGTACGAGTACAGACGCGAAAAAAACTTGTTCGATTGAGACTGGAAATATTGAAACTTGGAATCGCCAGGCGCAGCAAGGTAGGCAGTTACATAGTTTTCTGGTTAGAAGTACCAGAACGTTAAAAGACCTTGTGTGACCAAACCACGTTTCTCGTTCCGAAATTGTCGCCCAAAATGGGTTTTCGTGGCGATGATTCTGTGAAAGCCGAAAACTATGAAGCAACACATGAGCCAGAATAGTTTCAACGTATATCTGCCATCCGAATTCCAAAAGCAAGCCTTACGCTCCTATCAGATCATACAATGCAAGGACAAGAAGAAAGACGCAGAGGGCACTTGGCGGTCGCGGTGAAGTGCACAGGGTCATACCGGGAATACAGGGCACGTCGGCAACGAGTGACATCAGGCAGAAACAATGCACGCTTCATTGCTTCGTTGCACAGCAGGGGGGGCGAATTCCTGTGACGAAACCAAAGAAGCAAAACAAACTTTCTGCTTACACTCGTTCGGGGTCGTGCGTTAAAACTTTCGGGCCAGGCCAGACGCGATTGGCAGCAGCCCAGGTCAGGACAGGAACTCGCGCTCCAACGCGATGTGATCTAGTTGCGTTGCGCCGGAGGAGGAGCCGAAATCTCTCGTCGCCAGCTCCTTTTTCGGGCTGTAGCGTACGAGCGGGTCGTGGATGTCCTGCTCCTCGCCCATATTAAGGTCGAGCAGACTTCGCTGAGTGTCGAATGGCGCGGGCGGCAGCTTGAAGTTCGGCGAGTTCGAGAAACGCACAGTCTTCTTGGGCAGCGGGGGCGGTTGTTCGCTGTCCAGATGACTGGGCGAGGGCCGCGGCTTCGGCGACGGGAATTTCACGTCGAATGGGGATGGCTCCTCGACCGGAGGTGCAGCGCAAATGGCGGGAAGCATTGGCTGCTGCAGCGCGTTGCTCCTCATCACCAAGGGACTTTGAGGTGCAGGTTGGGGGTATCCGGTGATCGCAAGCCGCGGTGTGGTGCTCGAGTACGGGGTTAAGGCATGGCCTACGTTGTACCCGAGCGCAGGAGTTAACGCGGGCAAATTGGGGCCCACGGTCGGCGTCAGTGTACCGGGATACAAGTTGGCGGAAATCGGGTCTTGCGCCTTAGGAAAGTCGGCCAACCTCGTTGCACTGACAGGTGAATCAGATCCACTGGATGGTGAAGAAAGAGACCTCGGGTCATTGTTCCGTGGCAGGGGTCGGGGTCTTGAACTGATCACGAGGCTGTTGGGTCGTTCGATGTTGGGCTTGGAATCAGCGCTTAGGTCACTTTTGCGTCTGGGAACGTTCGGGGCCGGGAGACGACACAGCTCCGGGTCCTTTTTCGCTTCAATCGCTGCAAACACAAGGTTAGCTTGATAATGTTGATGCAAAGGAATAACACAATGTATTAAAGAGATTATCACAGAACACTATTATTACTGCTTCAGCGTGTAGTTAAAAAAGAGTGTTACAGAAATAAACAGAAGACTTAGTGCAAAGGTACTGAACAAGGTTTTGGGAATGCATAGTTACCACCTACACTACAGGCCGCTAAATGTACCATAAAAATCAAACATTTCAAATGCTATTGGCCATTAAAATGTTTTGCATTTGCACGTAAGAAACAGACGTGCTTGATCGCATTTTGAAAACGGAATACGAGCTGAAGACGCTACAAAAATGCTCAAAATCATCCAGTTCTCAAACAACCGCAACACACTGGCAAAACATTGCTTTCATCAGGATTTCGAAAATCTTCCAACTAAAAGTTTCTATCTTTTGTATACGAACTTAACCTGGGAATGATTGACCCACGCAGACAGTTGACTTGTTTCGTCATTGCCTAGATAGGTAAGGAAGCAAACCAACCGGTAATTTGCGAGACAGATTATATGACAGGTAACAAATGGGGATGGCATTTTCTTTTGAGATTCCCAAAAAGTGCAAGCGGTTAGGTAGGGGATCATGAAAGAGCTTTTCTCTTGTAAGTTGAACTACTGCGTGAGGTAGACGTCTTCACAGATTCTATGAAAACATAATACCTCTTTTACAGATCTCTCAAACAATACTAATATCTGAAACAGGTAAGTTTTTGTGACCAAACTAATACGTAAGAACATCTGCAGGCAGTTTTTTAAAGCAGTGGTTTTCAAACTGGGGGTCGTTTGCCATTTTTCTAGGGTCGCGAGAGCTTCTGACAAAAATATTTACAATTATTTCTAGATTTATATATTTCGTATATGGAACCACTTTTTGTCGTAGCTAAAATAATACGATCACCTGGCAATACTTCCCCGTTCAAAATTGTTTTAAGTGTGATTATGACCATGACAGTATTGTTGCGTTTGGCAACACACGAATAACTTTGCGACGTAAGAATGTGCTGTGGTTGTAAATCAGATATCTGATTGCGGCAGCTAACTTGGAGTTATTCCAGTTTTCAATGAGTTGTGCTGTGGAGTGATTTGCATACGGCATGGGTCTCTATCACTGATGCTGCCATGTGCATGAATTTAATAAATGAGTCATGTTCAACATAGTGACATCGTTAAGTTATTTTTTACTCATTGTGATTTTCTATTGTGCAAACACAACTGCATTTCGTATGCCTGACTGGAAATTTTGCGGAAGGGGACGTTAGGTTAAATTGGGTTGGAAAATGGGTCGCTGCATGGAAAAGGTTGAAAACCACCTGGTTGAAAGCAATAGTTTTCCCCTACCAGTCACAAACATCGGTCAGTGGAATACTATTCGAGAAAAAGCTTTCAAATATTCCAAGTACTACTCGTTTCGGAATAATCACAATGTCGATACGGAGCAGGTCTTTCACCCAAATCTTGCAACTGTTTTAAGCCAAAGCTGTTGATTTTCCAGGTATTTGAAAATAAACCAACACGTTCTTAGCACTCTGACTGAACCAAACAGTGTATCAACGGTTACTACCAACCTTTCTCAGCCGGAGTCTTGTGATGAGTTAAAACTTTAACAGCATTGTCCAGTCCCTTCATCGGCAACCGACCGTCAGACGGAGTCCTGCGGTGGCCTTTACTTTTCGATCCTGCCACTGAACCCAGTCCGCCGAGATCGGAGACGCCGATAGTGACCTCTGTAGGACCCCACGATGACCTCTGACGCACTCCCGGTGCAGCGATTGCGTCTGACGTTGACGTCACCGGCCGCCGGACCACGGCGGGGTGAGCGGGAGTGTTGCTTTTTGCAGCGACAGGAACAGAACTGAAGACGTCTCGTTGACCTGCTGCCACACGTTTATTTATCACGTTGGATGAACAGTACAACGCGGTTTGAATTTAGTTTTGTCTATGAAAGTTTGCTTGAAAATTTATTTTTTTGTGAAGAGCCTATCCGCTGTGAGTTTTGAGTAAAAATGAGTTTTTAGACATAAACCCCAAAATAATTGGGAAAAATCACATACTTTTGCCACTGTTGCTACGCAGGCTCTATGATGTATGTCTGCTGTACGCAACTATATACTGAAGAAAATATTCAGTGCCGGGTGTTCGTGACACAAGTTGTTTTCAAACAGGAGTCAAACTTTGCATCCACACCCATATATAAGTTTAATATATGAGCTAAGTCTTGTCAATACATACTACTAAACCATTACCCTCATAAGACATAGTTGTTTGTGGAAAATAACTTCTGTCATTAACAATGGTTTATTATGGGCTTAACTTCGTTCGTTGCGAAATCCATGCAGCATGGCTTCATCATTACAATTTGCAATATTCATTTATGACGCAGTGAACTGGTATGGCAGAAAAGGAATTGGTAGTGAGGCATATGCTCACACTATTATTGACTTCCATAGCTTGATCGAAACCATCATTTATCAACAAACATTCAAAATCAGGCAATGCATGTAGAACCAATATCAGCCACCGTGATGGTGTCCTCACAATATGTCCTGGTTTTTAAATTACAAAGCATTTCATGCAAAATGTGTCAACATCAATGGCAACAAAATGCGTGCATGGAAAATATATTTCGTCTCAAAAAGATCTAAAAAGAGAATCACTTTTTAAATGCAGAATTTCATTGTTTTTTATGATAAACATATAACGACAGAACATTTGTGACAATCATGGTCATCCTTACAAACAGAAATGCTTCAATGGGTATTTTTGTGTTTCCTTTACGTAAAAAATAGCCACGATGGGTAATCCTCCACGGGAATTGTCAGAAGAATGCGCAGACATGCAAGAAAAATGCCTTTGCTCTTTACAGTTTAGTTTAGAGAAAAGCGAAAAGTAATCACGAAACCTTTTGAAAAGAACACCTGAACCAGATTTGCACATGGATCCGCCGTTTTCGACTCACGGCGAGAAACAACGCTACTGCTCAGTGTGAAACTACATCCGGGACCCGGCCAGCACATCGTTCATTTGTGAATCAAGCTAGTTTCTGAGATAAGACGCTTACAATTAAGAGGTAAAAAATCCCATTAGATGAAAATGAAGTTTCAGTTTTGAAAACAGTAATACTGAGACAACAATAAAGATAGACGTTAATCATGCGTAAACTGCATGCCTTGAAAATGTCTTGGTTGTTACGTCACACTATAAAACACAACCGCGAAAAATAACTATCAGAACTGCCGAGAAAGGACGGCAACGCATTTTCGCGTCGTACGAGAAGTGAAACAATCGACAACTAACGCGGCTCACTCGTGGGAGGGTTGGACTCCACCGATAATTGTGCGGCGTAGTTGATTTGGCCCTTTTCGCACGTGCTGTCATCGTCCCCTCTGAAACCCCTGTTCGTGCAGTCCACAAGCAGAGAGTGGGGTGAGTGCTGCTGACTGACAACGGGAGTTGAGGCGTCGCTCTCATCGCTGGTGCTGTGGCTCGCGCTCTTAGGGCAATGCACAGTGTCGGGAAACCTGAAGAAGAGAACCGGTGATAACGTCCAGTTTCGTAAAATCGCGGTTGCAAACTTCTTGCTTTAAAGACAGGAAATGCGCACGAGACACTTCGCTCATGCTGGAAAATAAACACAATTCTGGTGAAAAAAGATGTTTTTTCACATCTTCACTTTGTCATAACGGTCATTCTGGTAATGCCTAGCATGCTTCGTTTCACAATACCTATCCTGTCTAAATCTTCATTCAAACTGGAGTTTGAACGATCCAACTCTAGTTCTCACAAAGTGCGGCCACAGAGCACGTAATGCGTGGCTTACAAAGCACTTCATTAAAAAAAGTTTTTGTTAAGCTTCATATGCGAGGGCGGTATCCTCTGCATACGATTACCGCATCTTTGTCACATCTCCCTTTCTCTCGACGTTGCCACAGCGGTGCAACGAGATATAACTAACAATTCATTGGCTGTAGGTCATGGTTTCAGGCTGGTGAAAAGGGCGTAATGGCCATTCAGTGGTCACAGTGGCCACTTACCAAGGATTATGAGGAAAAATTTTGCGCGTTTGTATATTATTCTGTTATTTACGGAAAAACTCGTTGCTTTCGCTGGTATTAAAAAAATGGAATTATATTTTGTCACTGCCTTGACTTTTTAACGATTTTTGCTACATTTTATAAAGCGAAAAACCGTAGTACTGCAAATTATGCATTACAGCCGCATTGAACCACAGAACAAATCCGGCCGCGAGTCAACTTTTTAAACACTGACCAAATTATTACGCAGGATTTTTAACAAAACAGTGAATTTCATCACGCAAAGTTTAACAAAACAGTGAACTCAACGAAATTTAAGCAGCATAGTAGTTTTAAATCCGGTATTATCCCCGATACGGAGGTGGCCGGATTAAACCTAATGACCTTTCAATAAATTTCAGTCCTTCTTTCCACTTAATCGATTCAAAGTGTCCTCTTGACTCAATCGATTCAAAGCGTGCTATAGTTCCAATCCCACCACAGAAAAACTATTCCATTACCTCAACAGCTAGCCACCCTGGCGACAACACCACTTGGGATGTCTCCGAAGAATGGCAAATCAACTTATGCTATGCCACCGCCCTGTTTGACAAAAGACCGGTGGAATCGGTTCCTAACACGACGACTTACCTGCTAGGAACCGAAGACTTTTTGATTGGGAGTGGTGGTGGTGGGCCATCCCCCTGGTACGTCATCGCGTGGTCGACATTGGCCAAAGAATCCATTGACGACGAAACGGACAGCAGGGTGGCAGACGTAGACGGATCGCTGTCCAGGGACACCGCGGACACTCTCTCGGATTTTTCCACCGTTGAATGAGAGGCCCGAGGCCTGACTCCAAGTTGCTGGAAAGATACAGTATGATAAGTTGATTAGTACTGCTAAACACTACGAAAGAGCCAGACGTTTATCATTGTTGACACCACTTGGTTTTGAAGCACAAGCATGGACCGGCTTAGTTGCTTGATCTGCAATCGTATCTACGCAACCGCTTCCTGGTGCATTTTGCAAACTGCGTAACGTTCGCAGAATCGCTGCGAATTTTGCTTGCGTGTTGCCCTTACGCGACGTTTCCCCTGATTGATGAGTGTTTTTGCATCGTTCCGCATTCTATGGCCACAGTGTTGTGCTGTGTTGTTCATTTAGTAGCGGAGAAACTGACGCACCTCTTTTTTTGTGAACATAACGAGGACCTAGAAGGTTGGTCCGTTAGTTGAAGACAGGAGGTCTTTGCGTCTTTGCAGCACAAAGCTGTTTCTGAAAAGGACATAAGGTCCTCGCAGCACAAGGCTGCTTCCCATAATTTTCGTTTATCACGTTTTGTGGGCTTGTGAGAATAAAATCGTAACGTGCATTATCCGAATTTTGTGGTCCTCTTGACGTGGGCCTGAATTTAAGTGCCAGGAAGCTACACTGCTTTTCCAAAGAATACACACTACGGCCGGGTATCCCCTGATAGATAAACTCTGCGTTTAACATGCAATCTAATCAACTGCATAAAGCAAATCAGGTGCTAAGTTTTTATCTACTGCAGGTACAAGCACCAGTTCAACTAGCGTTTCCTAATTACAAGTCCGGGACCCCCGGATCAAGAAACGCAGTTTTTTGTGATGTTTTCACCTACAACAGCCAAAAACTTGTGTCCATCAAATCAGAGGTCAAGTATAAACACCGGTCGGGGATTCATCCAAAGACACTCAGCAGTCACGGTCGGTTGACAAGACTGTGTTTTCAGCTCATCTCCCTCGGTGAGTTTTAACACCTTTTTATCACGAAACAGTGCGGGTTTTTCACGAAGCAACAAGGGCAATTATATTGAAAAGCCCAAGGCGCACCGATCAATGCAGCACTAATGATCCGCTTGTCTAACAGACAAGCATTTTACAGCAAGCAAGGTCTAACCTGCATTTTCGGAGAGTTGCCGTGATATGGCGCGAGAGAGGTTGTCGAGTTGGCGACCTGCGCCCCTTGCTTTCCCACACTCGTTTTCGACTCGCCCGACCCAGTACTTGCCGAGTCTTCCGACGACGGGATGGCCAGCTGCGCCGCTAAGCGCACGTCTCGTCCCAGGACGACAGCAGTCAAGATCACAGCGACATCGAACAGAGCGCGATTCAAGTTCCGCTGGACTCGCTTCAAACTGGAAAGAACAATAATATTAACTACTTTCATTTTTCGGCACTGATTGAATCACGCAATTAAAAAAACGCTGTCTTACGTACAACAGTCCCAGTGTGAAACTATACGAACACCGATTTCCGAAACACTTCACATTAACTTAAGATGAAATGCGAGGAACTATTCACTTGAACTTTAAACAGTTTTTTGCTCGTCTAGCGACAACAGGTCGATTGCTAAATGGCAAATACGCGCATGTTTGAAAATCGATGCAATTTTCCACACCTTTTCTCTCACTGGAATGAAAGGCAATGATCACTGATTCCAATTAGAAATACTTGGTAATGCTCCAGTGAAAACCATTGGAAAAACTTAACTTGTTTTCTGGCGAAGATACAGCACGTTTAACTTTCAGAATTAGCAAAGATGATAGCATGTTAGTGCCTACAGCAAGTAACTTAGACGCCTAAACAAGTACCTATTTATTTGATTCAGCAGGTACTGCCGAAAGCAGCCTTTCTCAACCAGTGGGCCGCAGTGCAGTTTTCGAGTGGGCCATACAGGAATAAATCGCTATAGTAGAACAATGTACGTTTCTTCATGCGCATAAAAGCGTAGCAGCCACGCAATTTTACCTGAGGTTATTTGGTCCACGTGACACATCAGGAAAAAGGTTGAGAAATACTTGGGGAATGAATAAGCTACTACGTGTTTGGCGTTGACGTACAAGACCAGATAACGTTTTTTGGGGTAATCTTCAGATTGTGATACTCGAAAACAAGAGGTACACGCTCATGGAGGGGCTTGCGATCAACTGACCCAATTTCCGGTATTCAAACTAATGCCTCTCACCTGTTCTCTCTGCTGCTTTGGGGGGTAGGTCGTGGCGTGGAATATTCGTCGCTGTCACACGGAAGCCGATTGCTAGTACTCTGATTAGGGTTGATGCCAGGCGGAGCTGTCGTATCGACATTGAGACTCGGCTCCGCAGGACGAACCGTCACGTCATCATCGTTTTCCGGAGTAGTAACAGCGGCTGCCATTTAAACACCGCAGTGAAATCTTTCGTGAATCAATAAAACCTCAGCAGGCCAAAGATGTCAGAATAATTATTCTAAATGCCTGAGCTTCACCAAAATCGTTTAAAAAGTTTAATGCACATGAAAAAACAAATGTCAATGGAAATTTTTGTCTTTTCCTGAAAGTACACTCCGGAAATGAGCACAGAAATCGCTTATTACACTCAACTCTTCCTAGAAATCACTTCTTCAAAAGGTGTTTGCGGACATTGTTCATAAACGACTTTCCAACATTGAGGACAAATAGGTTTTATTGCCAGTTTGCGAATTTGAATCAATGAAGGCAGAATTTCTCTCATTTATGGCTGATTGCATACAGCAGGGGTGGCCAAACTGTGGTTCGCGAGCCGCATGCGGCTCTTGGAACTTTCCGAAAATTTATATATTTGTTTTTTATTTTTCATTTCTACTGAAAAGCGTAGAAATATTGTAAATTGGTACTGTGGCAACTGGCGTGCCGTACAGTAATACTTTTGCAAGTAGTGGCAAAAAAATTATGTTACAAATAAATTCGTGTTTTTAGATTTTCATGTTGCGGCTCTTTGTAACTTGGGTTTTACGATATGCAGCTCATACAAAAAGCAGGTTTGGCCAGCCCTGGTATATAACGTTGGCTGCATTTCGCAACGATCTGCTAAATGTTTTATTTGGCCTGTTTTTTTTCCCTCAGACATTTCAGTCATTTGTCTCGTAATAAAATTAAAACTCGCCGAAGAAGTATTCACAAGTCTCGAACATTGATCGTATTGACTTAATTTTTTTCCGGTCATTTCAAAAAAATTTCGGTTTATGACCGAAAATAAGGTATTTGGCAAACGTTTATCTCAAACGACATTTTTTTCACACACAGAGATCACTCACCTTCGCTTAACCCTGGGACTACCACACGGGTCAATTGACCCTTTTGCGATTTTCTTTTCAAATTTTAAGAAAAAGTTTTGCAGCTAGGGACTTCAAATGTTTTGACTTTTATTATTTTTGTGTCTTGAGCAAACCACCAAGTCGACAACATATTTATTTTCAAAACCAGTGTTTCACGATGGAAAAACGGTTAATTACCACACGGGTCAATTGACCCCTAAGCTGAGAATGTTGAGATATCGAATTACATTTCGAAACAACTTTTGCACACAGGGCCAGAACACGTTCCACACACACACTTAGAACAGTTGCAACATTTCATTCTTGTTTTGTTAGACTGGCTTATTCGGAATTTGGTTCTTTAATGGAGTGACATGCCTCAGCAGCTCCTTGAATGCGTTTCAAATGCAATACATGGGATCTCTGCATGCCTTACAGTTTCTCTCTGGTGAGCACAGCTTTTCTGCAGTTTGATAATAAACTCTACTAGAGCAAACTAGAGCAGACCTTTGGCCAAACAATATCACAAAAACAGCAAACCTGCAATTGAGATAGACAGCTGAAGGATGCCTGTGAAAAACAGCTACAAGGCCACTATCGAGCGCTCAACTATGAGAGATTCCGCATACTTGCATACTACGTCTTGTGGAAAGTTGCTGGATGTCTTCGACAAGCCTCTTGAACAAGGTGATCCACAACCCTGAATTCTTGCTTCATGTATTTCATGATAACCTCCTTGTCTTCACGTAATTTTTGGTGTTCACAAGCTAAATCATGGTAAGTACTCCGCAATGGGGGCCCGTATCGCCTAACTTTTGGACATAGGTGGAAACAAAATATTTTGTCCCCAGAATGTTTTGTGGTATCAATATGGTTGTATAAATTTCACTGCCAAGATTTTGCCAAGGAATTTTTTTAAGTCTATTGATGCAAGGTGTCGTTTGTTTGGCAAAATTTGAATACTATCCCGATGTACATGACAAACAACGCTATGATTTAGGCGTATTTTTTGGGTCATTGTGCCAATGGAATCCCAGAGACATATTTGTTAATAGCATTAAGTTGCTGCCAATTATTTGAATCTCAGAGATACATGCTCACAAATTTTATTTTTTAATGTAATTTTTGTTTTTTGAAAAATAATTCAAATATCTTCTTTGTTTTATCTACTTTTTCAAGAACACTTCAAGCGCTAATACTAAAATTTTGTGTGACCTACTTGATAAAGACGCAAATCAAATACCTAGTTATCATTGTTAGGTACCAGCACGGCACTCCCTGCAACTGGGACGCACCCAGTGGGTCAGTGGGGTCAAAATATAACAACTCCATAATTTGTCAATTTTACAGAAAGGTCGTATTACGGTTGAGTGAACATGGTGACGTCATCGAAACGCAACCAAGAGTATTATATTTGTATGATATGCACACTAACATGCATACCACACAACGTTTGTTCCCCCAAAGGTTTCTAGCAAACTCGGTCCCTTCCGCAGCATAACGTTTGAGCAGTTTGCATCCATAATTTCACCAGGCGGTGAAATCAAACAAGAGCATTGCCACTGTCCATGCGCAAAACGAGCAGCGAACTCATTGTGACGTCACCACAGACAAAAGTCACACTTCAAAATTCATTTATAGGAAAGAGATGCGATAACCAGTGCGCTGTGTGCGAAAAACCCACTCATATTCAACGCAGGGGTCAGTTGAACCCATTGGTAATTCTTGAAGAAAAAAATCTCGGTAGTCCTAGGGTTAATATAAAACGAGCAGCACAACAGCGTCGTTGCACTAAAGCAAGCTAGCGCGAATGCCTTGGTAAGCGTGCAAAGCGGAAATGGTTGCGATCTGTGGACTTGTTGGTGCTTGCAGCCTGCAAGGCTTACAACCAGATCAGTTGAGGCACGTTCGCATCGTTAAATTAGCAACCACGCTGATCGAGAAGACAATCAACCGACCACGTCACATACACGTATCTGTGGCTGATGACATCACTGCATTTTTCGTCGCAATCAGCTGTCTCGCGGCGTCGAGCGGCATCATGTCGTTGTGATTGTCCGGATCTGTTGACACGAAAATCAACAGCACAAGTTGGGACAAGCGAAGGGCCGGGGATAATGGTGCGTGCAATGTTTACGAGGCGCGACTCTTGAATAAACAACCGTGTCGAGAGTGGGTTAAATATTGCTTAGTCTGCGAGCAACCGCGACGGCTCTGTCGCGCGCGACGCAAGTACGTTTGCACGAGGGGAGGTTTTCAGCGCAGCGATCTTGGTCGCACAGAAAAGCTCATCTCGGCAAACAACCTGCGACGAAGGTCTTCACATTTTCACATTTGTATGCATGGGAGACAATGGTTATGTCACTTTGAGCCACGAGGAAAAAGTAGACGTGCTGCGCAGGGCTGCGGGTTTCCACAGAACCCTAACTGATGTAGCAATAGCACTCCATTCTGCAACACACTACCACAGTTAACGACAAAATCGGAATGTCTGTCACCGAGACAAAGTGATAGCAATGCATGCACACAAGACTTTACAGATTTTTACGTTTTAACTGCACATTAACACATATACAATTTCAGGAAGTTTCCTGTTGGACAAATAACACACAGAAAAAAAACAACCACATAATTGCAAATGTACCTCTGATCGTTTGAAGCTGTGGAATGGCTGGTGGTGGTGTCGGAGGAACGAATGGATTGTTGCTGTCGTGCTCAATGCTTTGCAAAACGCTGTTACTTCCCTCGGTAGTCGAGGCTTTCACTGACAGCTTGTGCTTAAAGTCTATAAAAAATGAGCGGTTTTGTGCGCTAAAAGATTTGTAGGAACCTACAACAGCGTGAAGCGCTTACAAGATGACAAACGGCATTTTGAGTAACATCGCCAGCACGCTTGCAGAACAGTCTGTACAAAAAACTCGTTAAACGCCAACGATGTTGAGCAAAAACTTTACACAAAAAGTTACGACCGTTGGCGCATTGTGCTTGTCTTCTTCCCTACATTCCCGAAGACGGTCTTGGTCGATAAGCAAACATAACAGCCTCTTGCGAGAGTCACGCGTATGCAGAAGTAGAAAGCTAGATCGCAATGATTGATCGCGAAGCGGTTTGGAAATTTCGATACGCAGAACTTAAACAAATTTATCTATTTTGAAAAACAGGGCGTGGTCTAGACGGTACAGCAAGGATCAACCCAACTAGTCACTAGCATACATACTTCATACTGCAATGACTTTTGACACCAAACAGGGGAAAACTCGTCTTGAAACGCGAAAACAGCCCGCAGAGTGGAACGTTTATTTGCTTAAAGTCCACGAACAAAGATGTGGGCAATGGAAGTACTCTTTTCCTTGCCTGAAGAGCAGCAGGCAACGACAGATGCAAGAACTGGTTTTATTGTATCACCTAGAAGCTGTGTTGGCGCATAAACACTAATACAATGACAGTTGGATATTACTAGCCGAATCAGTCATCCTACAAGCAGCAGGGTGTAAGAAGTGAGTTATCTAATAAGCCAGAGCGAGCAAAGTAGGATGCACTACTACTTCAAAACTTCGGGTGGGAAACTTGATTTAAAAGGGCACCCGAGCCACCTCGGCGTGGCTTCGGTTCAATGTCAGGTCATGTAGCATCCAGTACCACTGACGAATCGATGCAGTCAAAAGATTGGCAGGCGTTCCCTTTTCAGACTTACTTGCAGACCCTACGTGTCCAATACGCACCAAGCGCAATGTTTTTTCCTGTTGTCTTAATACGGCTGCTGCGAAATGAGCGAACCTTGCATAAATCATGAGTGACAAAAGGGAAATTCCAACTTAAACGCAATTCCAAAAACACATTGTGATCAAGCATTTCAATAGCGCACCAACTCAACCAATTGCTGTTCCAACATTCACATAATTTTCAAACTATACTTGTTTATCCACGACCCGACAAAGCTTATTAGGAACGTGATATACAGATTGACTGGCTGAGCAGACTTTGGAATAGTATGACTTTCAACCAGGGATCTACACCAGGCGATAAAAATAAGGAAATTGAGGGCTGTCTTTCCAGCCGTTGTGGTGAAAGCACTGCACGCTGTTCATCCGCTTTAACTCCACAAAAACTCCACAAGGCAATTTTTAATAACCCCAAGACTACTTAAATCTTAAACAAATTATTAAAAAGACACATTACGTTACGACACTGGCACTACAGGTCTATCATTACAGCCAAAAAAAACTCATTAAGTTACCCGTAGGCTCGCTGATTCCACCACGTTCTTTTATTTTGTGAATTTTAATTTTTCCTTTCCTTTTCGCGGGTTGAGGCTTATCACCGGGTTTCAGATACATGCCCAACTCCCGCTGGACAATTCTCAGCTCGCGCTCGTGCAGCTCCCGTTCACGCTCGTGAAGATATTCCTCGTGCAGTTTATGTTGAAGAGTGGCGCGAGTCAAGGCTTCCTCTCGGCTGCACAATTCCTAATGAATGTGCAAGACGCGTATTTTAAGCGCATTCGCCCTTGCAAGCAAATTGGTGATTCTTTCCAGATGTAGAAAATACAGAGCAGAGCGTTTTGCCGACGCAGACGAACGGTCGGGAATAGAACTTAGTTGAGCAGCCGATCGCAAAACTTTGCGAAGATGCCGTCAGTTGAATGCGCTGATTACAGAACAGCAATTTGGCTTTTAAAAATGTTTTCTCAGGCGCGAGGTGCGGCAGCGTTTTGTGCTTCAATCATCTTGGTAATCAATGGAAAGTGTTTTTCTGCCAAATAGGAATGGCTATTTGAAATGATTTTGTTTCAGAGCAAATCACAAATATCACAAAATTGAATAACTTCAAATTCAACAGTGCTTAGGTTTAGGAAAGAAACACTTCGAACACATTAATGGCAGACAGAAGGGTATAACTCATAATCTTGAAATACATTCTGGGCAACGCTATTGTTTTTACATGAAGCGCAAACCTCAGCCTGGCTGAGTTCCCCTTGACATGATAGCGATACATGAGGAAAGAACTTTTTCGAAGACGATGAACAAAATCATTGCACGGATCCAAATTCGAATTACTGCAGACAAAACTTTTGCTCATTGCTGGGCGATTGTAAATAACCTTGGCTGCCATTTGCAGCGATCTCCGAAATATTTTACATCTCCTTGATGTTAGCACTATGTTTCCCACAGAAAAATTCCATAAAGTGCTGCTTTTATATAGTCGCATATAATACGCAAAAATTATGCAAGTAAAAATTGGTCTAGTAAATAAACCTTTTCTTTAGCTCGAAGATCATCGAACATCGCTTGTATCTCCTGTTTCCAGTCCTCCTGCATGCTCTTAAACGAGTCATGCGGAACTGATGTGAAGTTCGACTCTGCTATTGTTTGGAGGTCAGTGAGAATCATTGAAAATGTCGGACGCATTTGTGGACTTGAAGACCAGCACCCTGCGAAACAAAAACTCTTTATTAACCAGCAACTAATGGGTAAAAGGTAACATTGTGCAGGCTGAATAACCTTCTAGCATGTGATAAAACTTCAGTTTCAAAACCACAATTTTCTGTGCAGGAGTCGATAACTTCCGGTCTAGCTAGTGTTTCAGTCCGACGTAACGAATTTTTATTACATCGGGCCTAATTGTACCTGCCACGACGCCAGAACAAGACCAACGCCCAACTTTGGCATTCGATTATTTCTTTTGTGCTTGTTCTGTTGCACTAACAATTCTGTGTTTATACAACCCCTATATTTTGCTATTCTCACTTACACTGTGTTAGTTTATGTCACAATGACTCCATTTGTGCATATTAGAACGACATAGGGAAGATGTCTGGTGCGCGGGTGGTCAGTGGTCGCGAGTACGGTATGCCTGTGTCGTGTAGTCATTAGTGGAGCTGGTGTTCTGCCACTTTCCATCGTAGGGCTGTGGTCTAGGAATTGGGGATGCAGGGGGTGAAAGAGCACCCCCAAAAGTTTTCATTTGTCAAAAATCTGGGCGAAATCCTTGAAAATTTGGGCACAGATGCTTTGACACCTCTGTTCTGTTTGTGTGATCAATGAGACTAACTGAATGAAATGGTGGTAGTGGCTATTTTGCCGCCAGCAGCAAAATCTCTGTTCAGTCTGCTGGGACTACTTTGCCACTTGTACTGTGTCCAGCTTTCTCCACATATAAGGCTGAGTTTGTGACACTCGCAGCACGGTAAACGTAGTTGAGTGGTCTGTGTCTATGCCTGCTGTGCGAGTGGCTGTCAGTTCAACTCCTACGATTAGTGCTTTGGCTTTGCTAGTAGAAATGACACTTTTGACGGGAGCACTTTTTAAAAAAGCTATGTATGTAGCTTTTGCGTTTAGGCTTAGGGTTTAGGTGTAGGGTTTTACAGACCATACGCTATTGCAAGCGTATTGCCCTTGTCACATGACCGATTCAACCAATTGGGTTCGCCTAGTGGCTAAATAGCTCCAACAGTGCTTTTGCCTCTGGTAAGTCTGTCCATGTGTTGGTTGCTGGTGTTAGGTCAAGTTGATATTGTTTGATCTTATGCTTGCACATTCAATGTTTCTGCTTGCGTGCAAGAAAGCACTATTAATTGAGTCTTCTGTCTGCTTCATTTCTGCTGGTTCGCAATAATGCAGAATTAGTTAACAACACACCATGGGCTTTCAGTCTGGGAGTTATGAAGTAATGTACGTACAAGTGTTCGGCCAGGAGTTAAGAGTAATCAAGAAATAGCATTATCCCATGCTCTCACTGCGAATGTTCACAACACAATGTTCCGTACCTGTTTCTTTGGCCAGCTCTGTTACACTGCTGTGCATGTCTTCAGTAAACTTCTTGTCTGACTCGTGCAATAAACCAACACAGCCCATACTTGAAACCTTGTCTATCCTGGCCCAAGTGCACCTTCTATACCCCTGAAGTGGCCTAGTAGTCCGAAAAAGGTTTCTGATCTGAGAGACTTAATAACTGCACGCCTAGAGCATGTGTGTGTGTGACAAAACATCTAAAGAGGGGGTCATTCCTTTGAGAAATATTTAAATCAAGCCTGGGCAAGGGTATATACACTGAGTTGCCCAGCCATCAGCAGACCAGACTTCCCATCCCCTAAGAGCATAGCGATAGGTGTCATGCTCTGACCTGTGGAGTAATTGCATTTGGCCCGCAAAGCAATTACCAAATGATTGCAGTAGGCCACTGCTGCTAGCTCACCGGCATTACATGGCACATGTACCACTCAAACTTCAAACCAACTGCTATATCTGGAAGATTTTTTCAATAAATACCAGTGTTGGCTTTATCCAAGTTATAAAATTTGGCCCAGTGTGCATTTGAGTTTGATACCCAGACCACAGTGTCCTGATGAAAGGAATGGTCAATACAACGGAGCCAGGTTCAGCTGCAGGGGGCACCAGAGCAGAGGAATTTTCCAAATCTGTTTATTGTTCTCCAGACCTAGACTGATTGCCTTGCATGGACGAAGAGCTCAGCATGCACTCAAAAGAAACCATTTGATTGACTGCTAGAGCCCCTCACGTGCTACTACTGGAATAATGGTGGCCAAAGTGTATTCTAGTTTCACCAAATTCAGCAAAACTCCCACACTGTGATCCCACCACTGGTTGCAATTTATGAATGTTTATCCTCATTGACGTTTATTCCAGCTAATTAAATCACTTCACATAAAAAGGACTAGGTAAGAGTAAAGAAATACAAGATTCAGCAAAAATTATACTTCAAACCTATACATGATTGAACAGGCATAGAACACAAAGTGATCAAATTCATTACGGAACCTGTTACTTTTTGGATGTGAATCCCCAAAAAGCTGGTGATAACGTTTTGACAAGCAAATTTTGGATAGCAGCAATCAACAAATGTTTTCTAAGCATATTATCAAGATCAACAGTTTTAGGTTATGGTTTCACACTTCCACAAAAACTCTTCAATTGCACTTGCTTTGTTGTTCAGCATTTTGGTTGTCACAGACCTTTCATCCACATGTGCATTCGCATAGTGGCACCACTAACTGCCCATCAACAGTTTATGCTATCACACTTGTGAATCAGTGTGTGTTACCAATTTTTACTTGGTATTTGTGAGAGGTGGAGCATGACTATGTTCCACGAAAATGACTATGGTCCACTTACACTGAAAACAATATCACCTAAATTAAACGTACAAGTGGAAAATCCAACAACAATAAAGCAAGCCTGAGTTAAATAACACAGTCATGCAAACCCAACCTTTCAACCAACTTCTACATCATATGTAGTAGTACAGTTCAATGAACACCTACATTAAACTACAAATATGCAAAAATTGGATAGCCACTTACTTTCAAGAAGAACTTTGAACTCATTTGGACAGGTAGATGGTATTGGCAATGTCAGTTTGTTAACAGCTACACCATAGGCAACTGCCAAGCCATCTATCCCTCTGTATGGTTGTTCTCCAGTCAACAACTCCCATAGAAGAATTCCATAGCTGCAAGCAAATTACTTTCACACTTGAAACAAGTTTCAGACTCAAATTACTCTCTACAACCAACTAATTGATATAGTGGAATGAGCATTCACCACTGAGGCTGGTGGGCTGGGTTTGACTTCTGGTCAGGTCATACCAAATAATTTAAAACTGCATTTTGACATTAAGGGATGGGTGCCAAGAAAGTTTCACATGTAACACTGCTATTAACTTGAAAGTCACATGGCCCTCGGTGAAGAAAAAGTGGAGATAGTGATCTACAGTGCACTGATAACATTCCAAAAGGCTAGTATAATTTAACTTTATTCCTTTCTTGATTAGGCATTTTATGCACTATTTTGACAAGTTCAGGTAGTACAAATGTTAGCCCACTTACCCTCACACAGGTTTCTGAAATATGGCCCTTTAAGACCCATGTGCGCTACTTTTCTTGCTGATCCTTGCAACACCTTAACTCGCCAGCTGATTGAGCTAGACCCGAAACCCAAAACCACAATTTTTTTTCATTGCAGACACAAATAATCTTTTGAGGGCTTGAAAAGGTCTCTAGCGCAATCGCCGGCAGAGATATTCCCATGCAAAAACACACGCACACTGCTGGATTTCAGCCTTAGCCTACCAGAACAGAAGGTGTTAACACATTCGATACTGAGTGGTTTCCCCGACAGAAATATCCACTGTTACCGAACAGTTTTGGCGGGAAATTCAAATGCCTTCTGCACAAGCAGAAGGCCGATACTGCTAGGTATTCTCCAGCTTTAAAACAGCAAACCTGGCTTTTTGTTGCCTTTACACTAATAAATTGCCAACATATCGAATTATTTCCAAAACATTTTAGGCCACACACCACTGAAACAAGCCTGGGCCTACCAGAGCCAACTTTCTTTGCAAAAGTTCCACTTTTTTTGAGACAACAAAAGCAGCTAACACTGTCATTAAGTAATTGTTATCAACATGCCTAAATATACTTGCAGAAACATTTCTAACACACTCTTTCATGCTTTACTAGCATTTGGCAGCATATCAAAGCACTTCTGTCACACATATTGCCGTCCTGATCCACCGGACCACATCCTGCCTAGGTGGATCAACTCAAAAGTACTATGCTTTTGAACAGCCTCTGCACCACAGAGAGTTTGGATCCCCACAACAAAACCTAATGTTACTTAAACTCAGTTTAGAACCACATTTTTAGACCATTTCCAGCAACGAAATTTAAAAAAAAACATAAATGTACACTGGCAGGAACACTTTGAAAGCAAACACATACATTTACGTCGACCGAAAACAGTAGCCAGCATACCTTTGACGTGGATCTACAACGGCTGGCACCTAAAGTGTAAAGTTTGCAGACTTTCTAGAAACATTAATTCCAAGCATTGTGGAACATTTAGATAACCTTAAAAATACTATGTGACAGTAATTTCCACAAAGAAAAAGAGCTGGACAGATGAGAGGTTCATTTTTTGCTGACCTAAATGAGTTTCTTCACTGTCAGCTACAAACATAGGCGTAGCCAGGGGGGACAAAGAGCCCATTCCCCCCCAATTTTTAGCATATTTTGTCATTTTGTGCTTTTAGAAGCGGTGTCCCAAACAATATTACTGTTGCTTTTGATTTATTGCTGTTCATATTGCCTAAATTTGTAATACATTCCTAACTTATTACAACCTGCTCTTTCATTTAAAACTGGTGCAACTATTCCAATTGTTAACACTTTCGCAGCCGGGTTAATTTAAGCGGTTCGTGCAAAAACAGCTGGATCGCACGTGGCTATGCGTGGGAATTTCTCCGGTCCGGTAAGCGCTACAGACCCGGTCAAAAGTTCAAAAGACTCGGCAAGTCTTGTAGATTGCACCCGAAAAAAATTTTTTGGTTGGGGGATGCGGATTTTTTGTAAGTGACGTTATAAGTGGAGGACTTTTAGGCCACCTTGGCCCACTTCACCTGGCTCTGGGCCCAAACCGTTAGATGGTAGTATTTCGCTGAAGTTTTTATTGGAAAGTAGGCTACAATCAGAGTCTTTTTATACTTTGGATGACCTGCATAGGTTTCGGGTTCAAAAGTTACGATCTAAAGCAATAAAAACATTTGACTAATTAGTTGATTAGATAATTAATCAATTTGTTTATTTTAGATCATAACTTTTGAACCAGAAACGCTAGAAAGTCGATCAAAGGCTCAAAAGACTTGGACTCG